>Ga0209782_1001028_pt1 | contig 13828 bp, 13 predicted proteins | sample WorMetmaBAHAMAS1_FD_187390 | JGI IMG/M metagenome (GOLD analysis project Ga0209782, IMG submission 187390) | Marine gutless worms symbiont microbial communities from Max Planck institute for Marine Microbiology, Germany - Inanidrilus... | ecosystem: Host-associated > Annelida > Digestive system... | reverse complement strand
GGTAGGCCCTAATTATAATTGGTGGGCCGTGCAATATGGTCGATTTTTACCACGCGACGCTATGCTAAGTGCGGTATATGCCGTCGTCGTGTGTCTGTCCGTCTGCATGCACTCTGTGTGTGTGTGTGTCTGTCACTTTCCGGTACTGTATCAAAACGGCTAAACGTAGAATCACGCAAATAATGCCACACGATAGGGTTTTCAAGTGATATGTTTTGTAGTTGCAGGATTTCTACTGACAAGTGCCTCGCGCGGTCCCTCTGCAATAGCAGAGTTTCTTGTAATGATATGCTGTGATGTAAGAGTTTGCTGAGAAGCATGACATAAGATTGTATCCAACTCATGCCATGTTTATTAGCAAGCATAAGTAAAATACATTTTCTGGTGAATGCAGTGCATGAGGTTCAGTTGTTGTGTGCTGCGATGTACAGCTTGGTGTACTTTATCTCGGCAGTAGCGTCGCCTCTCTCTGGTTTTGGCATTGATCGACTTGGTCGAAATATTTTCTGGCTGCTGATTGGTGTAATAGTTACTATGGCCTGCCATGGTCTTTTGGCATTTACATTTCTGACACCATTTGTTCCCATGGTAGGTAACTGTTAAACTATTATACAGTGCACTAGTTATTATTGTTGTGTGGCCTACTAGTCACTAGGTGAGCAGCCTTATGTGATGTTTGGCAGCCACTGCACTAAACAGTTGTATCATCTTCATCATTACATTGCTCAGTTACTCTGTTAAACAGTTGCTACTGTATTGGTCATACGTAATGTACACTTGTTTGAAAGCTATGACAGTTTTTGTTAATAAAAATCATTTTAGTTCCAACTGTAATGTTTGCCTGGCAGGCTAGATGTTTTGCTTGCATTAATTCTTTTTTTATATTTTTAATGATACCTTGGACATCAATTATCTCAAGATCTACTCGACTGATTTTCACTATTTTTACCATGTGATGCTATGCTAGCATGGTATATGCCATCGTTGTGTGTCTGTATGTCACACTCCGGTATTGTATCAAAACGGCTAAAAGTAGGATTACGCAAATAACGCCACATGATAGCCCAGACTCAATTTTTCTGACGCCAAAGATCACAGCCAAATTCGAATGGGATCACCCCCTACGGGGGCACCAAACGCAGGTGGGGTAGGTTAAAATTGACCACTTTCGATGAATAACTAGCTAGTGGTAGACGGCAATGATGCTATACATTAAGGCTGAACCTGCATCAGTTCGATTTGACATTGTATTTGTTACAAACTTGGGTGTAAAATATATCGACAGCAAATTGTTCAAATATGTGCTAATAACCGACATTTCTCGCCTGTATAGCAATTTTCTATCGACCGACGCTCGTTGCCTGGTAAATATACTCGGTGGGCGGTGTGATGTGATTGATTTTGAATGAAGCAGCATCGCGTGGTCTATAGGCATTAGCAGATATACTTGTTTCACCAAATGGTGCGTGTTTGATTGTAGATTGGGGATCTGACCTTTTTCTGATTGCTTAAGGGATGTTGCCATGGCAACCAATTTTAGGGCAGAATTGGTTAACCAACCTTCATTCAGCATGCTGGAATTCCAAAATGGTTTCAAATATTGCTGTTCCAGTTTAAGAATATTAAATGGCAGTGATTCAGCTACATTGTGTACAATGCATCAGGATCTGTAATACTGGCAACTGGCGCGTTATAAATGTGTTTATTATTATTATTATTATAATTATTATTACCAAATTTTCAGAGTTGGTAGACACATGGGTGCGGGATGATTAAACTGATACTTGTTTTGTGGTCGCCCAAGGGACATTGCTGTGATAACCAATTAATTTTGAGGGCCATTCACAGACATCAGAATTGACCACCTTCACTTTTTTACATACATACATACATACAGATAAATTTATATAGCACCAAAATCGTATGACGAATCGGAGGCGCTGGCACAGGGTGACTAAACAGTAAAAGCAGACTGGAAGAAATGTGACTTCAGTTGACGCTTAAAGGTAGAGAGTTTCTCTGAAGAACGAATATGTACAGGTAAGGAGTTCCAGGTCAACGGTGCAGAAGCAGAAAAAGAACGTGAGGAGAAGTGACTTGTAATGCTAGTTAATTGGTATTGCAAGAGGACAGGTATTGGAGGAATGTAAGGTTCAAGCTGGAACATAAGGAGAAATTATCTCAGAAAGGTAGGATGGTTCAGCAGTGTGCAGTGCTTTCCAGGTAAGCAGACTAAGTTTATAGCTGATACGATGGTTAACTGGTAGTCAGTGTAAATCACGCCGAATATGTGCGGATCTAATGGTCGATGGTGCCTGTGCGACAACTCGTGTTAGAACATTCTGGACACACTGCAGCCTATCAATCTTTGCTTGCGACATGCCGTACAGCACACTGTTACAGTAGTCAAGTCTACTGCCTACAATGAATGTGGCTATGATCTTAGCTGTATCGAGTGTTAGTAATGAGCGAATATGGCATAGCGCACGTGTATGATAATAACAGCAACGAGTAATATAATTGTGATGTGTTTATCGGACGTCAGTGCAGAGTCCAGTAACCCTGTAGATTCAAGGTTAGAGTGAGCAGTTTTTGCCGCAATTGGCCACAATTTGCCGACCCACCTTCCTTTACCACACTGGCATTCCAAAATGGATTGCTGTATCGCAATTCTGATTTCAGCAGATTAATCGGCAATATTTTCACTACATCATGTAGAAATTTGGTGAGATTCGGTTCACTGACCCGGAGTTTACGACGTTAGAATGTGTACAGCATGCTTCTGTCATTTTACTGGGGTTACTTTAGCTACGTTTGCTAGGCACGGCGACAATTAGTAATCGGGTATGTTTCTATGACTGAGTTAATACTGTTCAATGACTCTGAATGTTCGTAATCTGTAGGCGGTAATGGGAGTGTCGTACTCTATACTGGCCAGTGCATTGTGGCCATTAGTCGCACACGTCATTCCACAGCACCAGATTGGAACTGCTTACGGCATGTACGTAGTGTTTACTTACTAATTAGTTGCCTTTTACATTGGTTGGCAGTGGTTATGTTTCGACTGCCCATTGTTTGTTTGTGTGTCTGTTTGTGAGCCGAATAATTCAAACTTGCGGATTGATTTTCGTGAAATTTTGGAATAGATACTGAAATTGACGTTCAAGTACAGCTGCTATGCTTTTAAGAACTTAAATTGTAAGTAAAACTGTTTTACTAAAACCGAAATTAATCTACCGAGAGCAGTATAATAACTGTAATCTGAAGTAGTCTGTCGCTACAATGGCTGCAGTTGGATGAAACAAATGAACTAGCTACATGACAGATAGTGCACAACACATTAAAATGTATTCGTGACTTTGAAGCATACTTTATAGTCCATTCGATATTGTCACTCTATGTTGATGCTACATTATGTATTTTCACAAACCATTCACATGCCTTTGAGCTTCATTGTTGTTTGGTCTGTCTGTGTTAGAATGCAGTCGGCTCAGAATCTCGGTCTTGCAGTTGTAAACATTGTCAACGGTATTATTGTCGATGAGAAGGGCTACTTTATCTTGGAAATTACTATGCTGGCTTGGCTGTGTGGTCAGTGCTGCATTTTTCTTACAGTCTTCTAGTGAACGACATCTTATTCACACTATTTCTAGCTACAGATCATTGCTTTCCTGTAAGTATTGCATGTTAAACACCATGTACCCGTGTAGAACACACACACACGCTGGGTAAGCCAACACACAAAACGTAAACAATTCTGAATTTTAATGAAGCAGAATATTACGGATAGCAGTTGCATCAGCTGTACTGTATGCAAATCATCCGGACTTCGCTGCAAGCAGATAAACACGCCAGCACTTTTATCAGTGAGTTTTTTTACAGGCAGTTGCTCTTTCTGATGATGCCCAGCCAACAGTGTTAGATATGTACCAGTATTGAAATGGTATTTTAAGTAAGTAAGTAAGTAAGTAAGTAGATTTATATAGTGCATAAAGTTATCAACCTCTAATGCGCTGCATGCACTCTAGTATCGCTCAAACAGATACGTCTTCAGTAAACATCTGAAAGAGTCAGTGCTGATTGACGGGTCCCTGATGAAATCCGGGAGACTGTTCCAGACTGTTGGGCCAGCGACTGCGAAAGCCCGACCGCCATAGGTGTTAACAAATTTTAACAAATACTGTACAGTATTACTGCCATTTCACAGCCACTGAACAGGAGGACAGCATATGTCAGTTGGCACTTCAGTGAAGAACTGGACTACCACCTTGTTGCAATAAACTTCTTGCTGATTGACATCTCAGATTATACAGAAGAGTTCCCCTCACTGGTAATGCGTGCACTGCACTGTCTTCTTGCCATATTAAATACGTACCAAATTAGTAAGAACATTTCCACTGCACAAGTAAGCAAACAACATTGCCGAAAGTAATTTGTGAACAGGCTGCGTCGCCACCAGTGCCTCGGCCGACCCCACACACCACCCCACAGCTCCCAAACCACGCAGCTCCGACAGTTCATGCACTTTTGCACCGCAACGCTGCAAACTTCCCATCGGTTACAATGGGTTGCCCCACATTCGCCCCCAAAATTACCCTCTCCCGTGGACAGATCCCAAAACCCAACATCCCTGGAACCATCCGACCTACTATCTCAAACTGCATCCATATCTGATCAGCCATTTTGCCACAATGCACATGACAGACAGACACACACACAGACCAACAGATGGTTGAAGGGAATGTTCAATGACTATAGGCCACTTTCGCTCTATAGCGAGTGCCGTGGCCTAGTAATTACAGTGAACCATAGTCACTTGTGAAACAATCACTTGTGAAATAAAATGTTTTGCTTTTGTAACTGTTGATAATTAGCATCACAGATTCGGTTTGTGTTTGTTGTTTAGTTGCACTCATCTCAACAGTTGCTCTGTACCTCTACGATGCTGCCACCGGTTTGTGACAATTCAGTTTTGTTTAACTAACTTACTGCCAGTCACATTAGCCCATGCAGACAAAAGAGCGAACAGTTATTGTATTAAATAAAGTAATTCAATATAGCAGTTTGCAAACATATGTCGTCACAATGGAAACTCGCGTGCCATATGGGATCACAGTGTTACCTGCCCCCTCCTCTCCCTGACAGAGGTGACATTCTTGCCTTTACCCCAGCCAATTAAGGCTGGTACTCCAGTGATTTAGCGGGCCCGGCGGTATGCAAGGCTGAGTTGACCTAGTTGGCTTGGTAATATACCGAGGTGGTATACCTACCCGAAGATGGTCACTCATTCCAGTACTAGCGGAGCTCAATATAAGGTAAAAGTAAGGTAAAGCAGTATAGCAGTTTGTGCTAGAAGCACTGCACCTCTACAGGAGCCTGCATGCCATATGGGATCATACATTTGGCAGAGGCAGCATGTCCCGCCCTTACAGAGTACCTAAATCGAGTACCGGCCATAACACTGGCCTGTACTTGATTTATCCACCAATTAAGGATGAGAGGCTGAGTAGACCTAAGCTGATGCAAATAAAAAACTTGCTCAGAGTCGCTACAAAAGTGCCGGCTATACCAGTTGTCAGCTGGTTAAGCCAGCCTTCTACCCCACTAGGCATAGTAGGAGGTGTGAACAACTTGCCCACAGTTGTTACGCTTCGTTCATGCGATGAATGATGCTATCGTCATGACAAGCCACCAGTTAAACAACTAGCCTCCAGTAGCTTTCTTTGAAGTTTCTTCTGTAATATTTCATTGATTTGTGATGTTTTATGTGTACGAATGTGTGTATGTTTGTCTAATCCAGCCTTTGGCTGCCAGAGATCAATAAAACCTGTACACCTGCATGTATGACATCGTTAGTTGGGCATCACAGTCATCTGGTCCATAAAACCGCTCACAATCCTTCAGGGCAACCTGAATACAGATAATTTGGAAAATGGCCACTGTGTTTCTAGAAAACAACCCTTTAAGATTTTTTCACAACTTTGGCAGATGTAGAGCAATTTTCAAATTTTTTTACTGACACGATTTTAAAGGAAACTGTCTTGTGTATCTGTGATAGAAACATCAACTTCATCTTAACTACATTGATATCCTACCGTATGAAATTAGAAAATTTAAAAATAACCTTGTTAAAAACAATTTATTTATCTTATCATCCTTTCTGCCTCAAATGTTAGTTGCAGAAAAAAATTAAGCAGACGGTTACTTTAGTTAATGATATTAGAAATTGTTTTCAGAAATACCTGTGCATTGTTTTTATGCTAATTATAAACTGTGAGTCATTGTTTACAATCCAGCAACCTGGTTTTTGACCTTCCTAATAGTGTATACTGAATTGTTTCTTAACTGGCCACAAATCTGTGCAAGTGGGACATGGCGTCTGACAAGTGCAAATGTAGAATGGTGTAGATAATGTCACATATAGTGAACACGTGCCCACTGATTATGCTTTCTGATGATGGTCTGCAAACACTTCATTTTGGTGATGATGATGTAATTAAGTGGCTGGAATGAATGGCAATGAAAGCACCCAGAAAATAAAACGACTTATTTACATAATTGTTTACCTGTCAGAAGAGTTGGTTAGACCAGCTCTGACTACTGACCGATGTTATTAGGTACCAGTATTGTACAGAAACCATGCCTGATATTTTTGGCATGCATTTTCTGGACTTTGTAAAGTTTATCGAAGAACAGATATATTTTTTTCTGGTACGAGTAATAATTTGATGGTTCTTGTGAAATTTCAAATTTCACAGGGTAGTGTAGTAACATACGTCAGGTGAGGTTAAATCTGTTTCACAGTAGACAGTTTCCTTGGGAATTGATCATTGAACGAATTTTGCAAATATAGATACGATATCACAAGTTTTAACAAAAAATTAATGGATTGTTTTTTTAAACACAGTATATGTATGTAGGTTTGTGTGTTAATATAAATATTTAACTGTTGTCGGCAAATTTTACTATCATATGAAACTGGAATCAGCTTATTTTGTCTTTGCTTATTTGTGCAATTTTATTAATTTCAAACAAAAAATACGTTAAGTGGTCTGCCTTGCAGGTGGTTTGTTAAATCATTCGTCAAAGTATCGCAAGCTACTTTCTGCACAGCAAGAACTTGCTGTTGACTCTGAGTACGTGTTTTATTAACAGTAAGCAGTACAAACTACTGTAATAATCTAACAGTGTAATGTACAACTGATGCATTTACACTACTGCTGAGAGATTTACCAGTACACTAATGTGCAGTGCAAACAGCATTTGTCTTTTTATAGTTGAAACTGCACTATTGCAATCCTGAATGTTTGTCTAATCTAGCTTTTGGCTGCCAGAGATCAATAAAACCTGTACATGTATGTACCACCTACATGTATGATATCGTTAGTTGGGCATCAGTCACAGTATACAGTGGTGCTACTTGCAACATATACCTACTGAGCCTTTTGTAATGGCTTTTGACTGTTGTTTCACATGCTGCCTGTATACTTACTTTGCTTCCAGGAGGGTCGTAAAGTATCGTGATGTCAGTTTGCTCACATAATTCAAAAACTACACTGCCGATCTTTATTGAATTTTTTTGTCGTGATGTAGTCCTCGAGGCAGCGGCCTCGCCTCGAGGCCACCTTGAGGCACAAAATTTGGATGCCTCGGCCTTATGCCTACTGCTTCGGTACTGTCTTGCCTTGCCTTGACGTCGCTGCCTCGGCCTTGCCTCGGCATGTGTATGCCTCGGTTCGTCCTCAACAGTCAATAGACACGCGCTGCCTAAATCTGTGATATTCATTCGTCATTGTTGAGAACAGCCTACAGTCCATACACCGTGTTCATCATCGTTACTTGTAACTAAGAAAAAAAGTAAAAAAATACTCTTGTGGGGTATTTTATATCCTGGGCATAGCTAAATGCAGTTATAGTTATTGCTTTGCCTCACCTTGCCTCAAGCACTTACTGCCTCGCCTTGCCTCGTTAAATAATTTTTCTGCCTCGCCTCAAACATCAGCTGCCTCGTCTCAGAAAATCTTTAGTGCCCTGCCTCTCCTTGGAAAAAAATGCCCTCGACTACATCACTGTTTTTTTGTGCATGTTGCATATGGCCATGGCTCGGTCTTACTTTGACGGCATTGTGATAAGTTATGTACTGTTGATTTTGCGGATGACATGTTTTCATGACATGGGGCCAAAGGGCCAGAATCAAACACAACATTATATTTCAAAGAAGTCTGCCAGGTGGCAGTACCAGTTGGACGTCATACAACTACACTTAACAGTGTTTAGTAGAGTTCATCTGAATGCGGCACCAGGAGCAAAGTCTGCTAATTACAATTGCCTTGTTTGTTGTAGAGATGAACATGAAAAAGTCATGACTGATGCTCAGGACTAGGCCAGGCTGAATGTGTAGCAAACGTCGTCCTCTCATTGTTTATTATTATTCCTATAATTGTCTTGTAACTTAATTTCTTCATTCCTCTGACACTGTTGGTTTGATTGCACGAGTGGCATCAGCCTGGCAGAAGTCCCAGTCTATGGCAGACTTTTAGGGGCCCAGTGTAAGTTGTGATCACAGAAAATGGGCTTGCTAAAAACACAGTGGTAATCGTCGTAATTTTATATCATGCATAGATATTTGTTCGGCAGGGGTGTTAGTAATACTGACAAAAAGTATTGCAGTACTTTTCACAATACTATTTTGCAGTACTTCTTGCAGTTTGCAAATGAAAAACCAAATTCATCAAACAAAATTAGATCTATATTCATTACAATCCCATGACATTAATGTTTATCATTTCTTACAATAATTCACAGTTATGTTAAAATTCAAATCACCCTTGAGCAAGAAAAGAAAATGTCATTATTTATAAATATTTTGCACCTCATTTAGCGAGTCACAGCAGAACTATATTACTGCATCATAAATAGCCAGAAAGTGAGCAATTCTAACGACCCTGTTGTTAGGACAGTTGTGTATAAGTTGTTACGGTACTCGTGTAAATGCAGCAATAAATTCTGTATTATGATTAGGTTAATCTGCTATCACCAGACAACTGTACAGTGTTTATTTTGATAAGTATGCAGATGGTGTCTGTAGTGTAAGTTATTTGCAATTATTTTTTCTAACATAATGATTATTTGCTTCATGAACAGTTACAAGTGTATATTCTACTATAGAGTAATATTTTTAACTGCCTAATCGAGTAATAAATACTTTTCATTTCTGATAAACACTAGGCAACATGGTAGGTCGTAATGTTTTCAAAATCAAAATACCTCAGTAGTGTTCCTGCACTATCCGAGCAGTTGTTGTACCAAAGTGCAATAACTGACCAGTGTGCCGAAAACACCAACAAACAAGAGGGCCTAGCAGTATCAGTGGCTAGCATAGTGCAAGATGGTGTTTAGATTACCCTCCCCCCTCGCCGCGACCACAATGCGTGCTAAATTTGTATCGGAATTTGAAACCTAAATTAGCTATAATGTGCCAATGCACTCACGTCACAGACAGACGGACACTGACATCGGAGCATAAGCGCGAGATTTATTCGTGCTAAAAACAATACGCAGTCCTAATGCTTCATAATGCTCATAGAATAGAAACTGTTGGAAATTAAGTGGAAACAAATGCACACATGTGAACAAGATACAACTGGCAATAATGGGTAATAACAATATGAGAGAATTGTCACACAACCGGTTGCTAGCATGCTTCAGCTCTTAACTCAAAAACCAAAACTAAAAATCTCTGGTATTGTTGTATGTTTCCGGTAATTAAAAGACACACCTGTATCCATCAGTTTTCAGCTGACATCACAAAATTGTCAAAATTATTACATAAATGCAACACAGTCATCCGAAATAGTGTTATTTTCACAGAATACATGTCAAAATGATGGTTTTAATCATCGTAACTGCATAACTGCAACAATAAATGCATCTTATGGTGTTATTATTAAAAAACTTTTTCAGGAACTTCAGGAATAAACTGCCAAGCATGCAGAGATCCATCACTTGCAGCCGACAATACAGAGTTAGGCACGCTGCCAGGGTGCCAACAAGTTGTCAAAACAGTTGGTTCTGCCATTCCAGCTACTGGCCTATGGCCACTATGCACAAACACTGGCTTTACCTCCTTTTCATTAGCCGATGACAATGAATAGATGCTTACAACACTGTCTCTGCCTACAGACACCCAAACACACAACTGTCTTTCACTGAAAGCTCTCTAGCAAGTAACAGTAAACATAAGTGTACAGATACAATACACTATAAATAAAACAGCCAAATGTAACCACTTGAATATGCAAAAAAAATCTGATCAGACTTGCCCAGAGTCGCTACAGCAGTGCCGGCTATATCAGATGTCAGCTGGTTAAGCCAGCCTTCTGCCCCACTTGGCACAGTAGGAGGTATGAACAACTTGTCCACAGTTGTTATGCCAAAAAATCTTATCAGACTACATGAACTATACGATCTACCTCGGTAAAGGAAGCAGCATTAACTTCATGCATACCAAATCTGACAAATATCAATTTGCTCTCCATCCCATATGTCTGCACTTCATTTGGCGCCCATAGTTTCAGGGTTGCAGCTCCTACAATCTGGAATTCTCTCCCTTCAGCCCTCCAAATGCGTACCAACCCTGACACCTACCGCCATCACCTCAAGACCCACTATTTCGAGCAGGTCTTCCAACCCACTTAGTGCCTCTCTCTTGCGCCTCAGATTCAACTTCGGCTGACCACTGTGCACATTTACAAATTATAGTTACTTACTTACATACATATACTGTATTTAAAACCAAATGTGCTATGAAAATTTACCTACATCTTCGTACCTCTCACATAAAACAATATTTCATAGGCATTATTCACTTGGTGGTATGGCACAGTTGGTCATATCAATGAATTTACTTGACATCAAGCAAGGTTAGTACTGGGATGGGTGACCATCTTCAGGCGGGTATGCCACCTTGGTATGTAACCAGGCAACTCAGCCTTGCATCCCTCTGGAGTCACTAAATCGAGTACCGGTACCAGTATTAACTGGCTGGGCTAAAGGTGTAAATGTCACCTTTGCCGGGTTGCAGGTATCACTTAACACTGCTTGATCACATCTGGCATGTGAGTTCCCCATTGCGGTGAGGTTGGTTGCAAAATGCTATACTCTCTTTACTTCACTTTCTTTCACTTGGTCAAAATCAAAACCACTGACAATACTTTTAAACAGATTTTTACATACCAGAAGCCCTTCCTGCTATCCATTATTCATGCCAACAGTGCCAAAGCACCAAGATAATATTAGTATGTCAGTTGTATTTGACAGCATTTATAACTGAGTAAGAATGTTAATGTTATGAAAAATGACAGAACACTAGCTTTGTTACAGCACAGCTTTAAAACGACATCAGCAACTTACCAGATACAGCAAACAGCTCCTCACACAAAGATGCCTGCAGTACATCAGACAGCTGTATGATATGAACCAAACTAAAAACTAAAAGAGTAGAGCAAACAAACTAATTATTGTTACTATACAATAACAAAAGTTAGTGTAAAATGGTTAACATAAGTGCACACTGTATTCAGACTGGTTTCTAGCTTGATATCTGTTGCTTATGATAATCCAGGTTCATCTCGAAGATCACTATAATGGCACAGGAATGTCATCAGAAACCATAAATCAGTCCTGATGAAAGACCTCAGATCAGAGGTTGAAACACTGATAATCTAGTACATAGTTTTGGTTGAAGACTTTTGAAATATGGATATGGCAAACAACAGAAAAAAATACCTGGGTGGATAAAATTTCAAACGAAGAAGTGTTGGCAAAAGTAGAGGAGGATAGACAGATAATGAAAATCATCAAGCAGAGGCATCATTGGATCGGACATATTTTGAGGCATCAGAGTTTACTGCTAGATAACGACGAATGAAGACCTAAAGTAGGAAGGAGGATGCAGATGTTAGATATGTTGGCAAAAGATGATTATGTGGCACTGAAGCGAGAAGCTGAAGACAGATGGAGATGGAGTCATAGAACGTCATTTCAAAAATCGCTGTATAGCAGAATACTAGAGGAGGAAGAGTTCTGGCTGTGAAACAGTAAGCAATTAACAATCAAAAAAGTACGGTGACACACAGAATTATCTTGCTTGTTGTACTTGGTGAAACGACTCGTACAAAAATTTTGCACTCGAGCATTAAACTAGCTACAGACTAAACACTGATAATCAGTGATATATGAAATACCTACCCGGATAGTCATGTCGTCATGTGAAGCCTGTGTAAATGTTTGGCCAGTGTGTAAAGACAACACATCGTGCTTTTGACGAACATCGGCGATGATGACTTGCCCATCAGATGCTAGCAGCAGTAATGCTGACTCTAGTCCACCAGGAGAAAGCCGATCACAGGTCCAAGCTAGGCCTACGTCTGACTGGTTCATACTGCAAGAGTTCATCGTCTGTACTGCACGTGGTAACTCCAGCGCAAAACGACCAGCTCGTAAGTCCCAGACAGTTACAGTCCCGGAAGTCCAACCACAACTTAGCACACAGTGTTGATCTGCAAAGAATAGTCGAGAGATCTGTTCACTGGCTAACTGACCTGTAAACAACAACGGCATACGCCGTGCACTCAACAACTTTTACAAATCAAGCTGGGTGGCAAGCTGGTTGCACCTTGATTTTCTTGAAAAGGACAATCTTTGAGAATAAGCCCGGGGTACACCATCCATACTTAACTTAAGTAGTCCTTAAATCTCCAATTAACTCTGACTTAAGTGGAGATTAGTATAAACGTGCATTGCACCATCGCCACTTAACTTCTAATTAAATGGAGATATACGTGTAATTGGCAATTTAATAACTACTTAAAGTTAAGTGGCCATTAGCTAAGTGACGATTTAAGTGAGGTTGGTGCAACCCGCCCTAAGTCTTTGCAACAGGCTGGTTACCCTCACTGTTACCAAGCCAACAGTGTCAAAACACTGAAGGAGAAATACATGTAACATCCTGATGTCATAATAAAATACTGCACACATCAAGCAATAAAGACAACACCAACTCAATTCTTCTGTGTGAAACAAAGTAATTAATTTAAGCAGCTAATGCACTGACGAGCATAGCAGACTTGTCATTAACTAAGTAAGTAAGTATATAAGTACGTGTATTTCTATAGCGCAAAAAATCAAGGTCACAATTTATTTATTTATTTAAAATAACAGCAAAGGGCCAGTAATGGCCACTGACATGCAACATGATACAATATTCAATAGTATGCAATGCAACAATAAAACAACAGACATTTAAAGGAAAAGTAGTTTTAACTTTAAAATTTAAAAACAAGCATATCACCTTAAATCACAAGAAAATAAGGGCATCTTAAAGTGCTTAATGTTAGTAAAGTCTACAATATTGCATTCTAATTTATTCCACATTGCAGCAATTCTTTCACTGAAAAAATGTTCACGAACAGTGTCGAGTAATTTAAAAACAGTTTGTAATTATGACCATGGTTGTACTACCAGTTTTCAATGTGAAATAGTTACTGAATGTCGAGTCAATAAAACCAAATAACATTTTGTATACAAAAACCAAGTCATAATGCAGTGTTACAATTCTAAGCCCTAACTAAATGTGCTTTCAGGTGTCGCCTAAATTGTCAATGGCAGGAGACAGACTGCATGTGCTTGTAGTCATGTGCGGTGCAGTGCAGTCACATGCCGATGAGTGTGTTAAAAGCGGCAATGATTCATGAACATCTGTTACGAATTTGATGGGTTTTTGACCAGTAACTAAACTACATATTGGCATTCTTGAGTGCCATTGGGG
>Ga0209782_1001027_pt1 | contig 13830 bp, 10 predicted proteins | sample WorMetmaBAHAMAS1_FD_187390 | JGI IMG/M metagenome (GOLD analysis project Ga0209782, IMG submission 187390) | Marine gutless worms symbiont microbial communities from Max Planck institute for Marine Microbiology, Germany - Inanidrilus... | ecosystem: Host-associated > Annelida > Digestive system... | reverse complement strand
GAAATGACACGGCATCTGTCAGCAATGGTACACGGCACATCCTTCTTCTCAATCTCCCATGCAAGTTGTTTGTTAACACGGAAAAGATCCAGTACTGATAATCCAAAGTATGAACAACACGCGAACGCATTACAGCCAATTGGTGACAACATCTTCCTACCTGTTCCTGTTTAGGGGAACATCACCCAACCTGACATAACTCAGACAAGAAGCCAGATAATCACAGATTAAAACACTTCACCCATGATTTAGTTTCATTAGGAACACTACAACATAGCTTTTCCACTAGAGGGGAACATTTCGAGCAGGATTATTAGAGGCAAGATGTTCCAGTCACCCAAATAATTTGGATGAGCACCGCAGTTTATTTAACTTTGCTATCTGCGTTATGTTGTGTTTTTGAAAAGTGAGAATGTTTTATTTGACATACTAGATGCCTAATTAGCCAGTAGCATCAAAGCACTGAACATGATGGTGTTTGTTGTTAAACTATTCAGTTTGGTTGTTAAGATAATTACACTGTGACATGCTACAACTAGTTAGTTGATGATGTTGCTGATGTGCAGATGTTCTGGTAATAATTGGACTTCACGCTGGTACCATGTGTCATTTGGCGAGCACTACTGTAATAACTGTTTTGATAATTTCTATCGAAGGTAATTGCTTTGTGTGTTGCGTGGTCCACATAGATACTTGGTACAATGAATTTGTGACATTGTTATAACAGATTGTGGCATATTATGATGATTATATTGTTATTATATAGCAGTTATTTCTGACCACAACAGTGGTTTATGCAGAGAAGACAGTAACTTTTGAACAAACAAAATGATATTTGTCCTAGATAGCTGGTATACCTTCTTCACTTTGAATCTTTGCAGGTTATGTTCATAGGTGAAAGCCATGGTTCAAAGTTTATGGTCATATTATAAGGCTTGATAAGCAGACTTTTAGTTAAAAAAAACCTGTATTTGAATTGTTAAATAGATAAAAGTCAGGTTGTCAAGTTTTTTTGTGCTGAAGTTTTTATGTGACTTTTGAGTGGTACTTGCTAGTTATTTTTTGCTTTGGTTTTTGTGTCAACATTTGTGCCATGTTGAACATAGAAGAAAAAGTGCCAATTATATACCAGTCTATAATTGTGAAGTAAATTAAGAATGCAGTCTTATTTATCTTCTTGTCGTGAGTCGAGACCCATCACTAAGGTGCTGCTAAGGTATGGCGTGTGTTAATGAGAGATGACACAATTTTTGCCTGTCACCCACTCATTTATCTGCAAGCAGGGTCCCACTCACCTGGAAAGCTTGGAAAACTCCTGGAAATTTGTCAACCTGTAAACTTCTGGAATTTTTGGTATGATAAGTTGATTTACTCTGGTTTTCACACTGTACAGGCTGTATTGCGTACAAGTTAGTTTGTGGTGAACGTCAATGATGAATGTCTCTCATATTTTCGTCTGCGAACTGTGAACGAAAGCCCCTGGAAAAAAGTCTAAAATTGGACTGGAAAACTGCAGAATTTTTTTTCCAAAAGAGTGGAAACCCTGACAAATGGAATGTGCTATTCTGCCTGTACCTCTCAGTCGTCTCTTACATTTCTACTTAACTGTTATCAGACCCGTCATTGAGTATTGCTCGGTGGTGTGGCACTATGGTCTCACAAAAGCTCAATCAGAAACTTTGGAGGCCATACAATGCCGGGCACTTCTCATTATTTACCATTGGCATGCCTTAAATCTCTGCACTCAATCTTGCCAACTTGCCTTCTCTTCACAACAGCCGTGAACATACTAACAGACATTTTTTTCACATTTATACCTTCCTCTTGCATTTCCTCCTTACTTCCTATTCCCAGAGACCATGACGTCACTTCCAGATTGCGAGCTGCATCTGTCTACCCTCACCTGGTCATACGCACAAAATGCTACACTTCCTTTATCAATTATTGTCTATTGAATTACCAGTAACAGATCTGATTTGTGTTCTACTGCTTTGATTATCATGTCTATGTATTGTATTTTATTTTACTACTATTTGTAATTTTTTATATTGAAATCTAGCAGTTTTCATAGCTTGCTTGTGAAACAATAAACCTTACTCATAGGGCATCACCATCCATTGGTTGATAATTATTTCCCGACCTACGGAGGGTAGCAGGCTGAGTTGGCGTAGTTGGCTTGTTACAAATGGATATCGATTGCACCCCGTTATTTCTGTGTGAAACCAAACCTTGAGCTTCAGCTTAAACTCAGTCTGTTCTGGTTACGTTGTCTGTACATAGTGATGTACTATATGTCGTGTTTTATGGTGGAGAGATGCTTTAGTGAAATTTCCCTTTTTCAGGTTGACCACTACTATCGTCATTAATTGACTGCACACACAATTATATCTCTGTTTATGTTGACAGCACCAAAGATGGCTATAAGACATATGTAAGATGGAAGCGCGCTTGGTCTGCTAATGCAGAAGTCGAGGCGAATATCAAACTGTTTTTTGTTGATCGATATCTGCCATTCTGGGTGCAGTGCACTAGCTGCAGTCGGTGGCGGCAGCTGCCAAAGGATACCAGCTTTAGTCCTGAGCTTATCAGGAATTACAAATGTGATGCTGAAGTGGAGGTATTGGAACTGCAGTAGTTTATCAGTGTACTATGTTACTCATTTACATGCACTTTCGTGGATTCATTTAACAATTCAGTGGGTCTGGTAACTAGTAATTTGTGTCTTTCTGCTACAACCCAGTGTTCTATTGAAACAACTGAATGGATCAAGCTCATTGTTGGCACACAAGCTTGCTTTAACTTAACATACATATTCAAAAATTTGTATTTTAGCAGCTATAGTGCGGATTTGAGCTACACTGTCAGATATGTGAATATTTACGCAAAATATCTTTTCTCTAGTGAACATGCACATGCATATTTAATATTTACGAATTACGAATAACAAGTCAAACTTTGGACAGATTTTCATCAACAGTTCAAACACTTTAGTAACGAATGTTACCTGTCCATGCAGCATTTCAACAGTGTTCAGAATGTCCACCATTTGCAGAAACACACGACTGAAGGCTGTTGCGAAATGATACGATTGCCTTATCAGTGAATTTTTGTGGCATATCATTTCATATCATCAACAAAACAGTCTTGACTTTTAGCTCAGAAATTTTTGGTCAGTTTTGGCGTGTATCTCTGATAGTGTTCCAGCATTGCATTTAAAAAAGATAATTGATTGGCATATCCTGGTGCATTTTCTGTTTACTTTTGCATCAAAATTGTACCTTATTTACTTAGAAAATATACTTTTAAGTTCAGATACTTGTAATCTTTAAATCAAACCAAATAGTGTAATGAAATTAGCTGCTGATATAGTCTGAATTTTTTTATGTACACGTGTAAATTTAGTGAAAAAATGTGCTACAATTACGTTGATAATGAATTTTTCCCGAGGGATTGTTTTTTTATTGGCGCACTATGTAGACCATCGCAGGTATTGTCAACAGTCTAGCTACTGCCATCACCTGTTTATTACAGTGAACAATTATCTTTATATACAACATGATGGGCATGGTGCAGCATATTGTACAGGTTCATCTGCAGCAGTTGAGACTTGTAACAGACTAGAAACCGTCCTCAGTTGAGAATTGAGGTCCCACTGACTGCATTTTGAACTGAGAACCTAACTCTAACCTTGACCTCTGACCTTGACCTTCAGTTCCATCACCCATACACATGCAAGAAGGTCAAAGGTCTCTCAGTTCAAAAGTAGAGTGGAAACGGACAGATGGTCCAGACGGATGGAGGCGATTGCTAATTAGTTGCATTTAATATAAAAATAAAATGGACTGCTCGTGTGTATAATGTGATGATGTTTGCTCGTTTTATTTGCACAGTTTTGCTACAAGCATGTGATAACTGTACGTCCAAGTTGTGTGTAATTTTATGTGCAGCAAGATGGAAAGATTGGTTGCGATGTTCCTGAAGATGAAGTAAGTGTCTCAGTTCTTGTGATATTACAGAGTGTAATAGGATACTGTCAGTAAATTAGATGCATTTACTGTAACTTTAGATTTTGATCAGTTTACGTTGTTGGAGTAATTTGCACATAGAATTGACATAGATGTTGAGATCTGGTGGCACCAAACTTAGTTATTTAACCATTAGTTAACTGACTTTTCTGCACTACTGTTGGCTAATGTATTGTATGACCTGCGGTTTTTAAAAGTTAACTGACCTTGTCGCAGCCAGACCTGACTAAATGAAGCACACAAATTGATAAACAGTATAGTTGTCATTGCAAACAGCTGCTGTTAAATGTTATTTTTACATGTGTGTTATTCGTTGATGTGAACGTAGCGTGTTCAAGGAGTGAATGAGCCCAACTGGATCAACATGTTATTAGCACCGCCGTATCTGGTGAGCTCGCCAATCGCGCCGTTCCTTGTCAACTATCGCCCAGACACTGTCGGTCTCAGTGCGTCACTGCATCCATGGCATGGAAGAAAGAACCAGTCTGCAAAACGACAGAAAACCGGTTACTGTCCACTGCTTTGGATGTTTGCTTATCACTCGCTTGTGAAATACCATACTGATGAAATACTGGTAATAAGTATACAAATTTTTACAGCATTAGTTGCATTTGTTCAGCATGTGAATTGAATGTCATCTCATTTAGTAGACAACATCTAAGCAATGATGACTGTCTGAAGGATAAGAGGGGAGATTATCAGAACTGTTTTGTACTGTATTGTGTGTGTGACTGTTGTGCACAATGCCTCGGTCTGTGCCAATTATATTGTCATCTGGGCATTGAGGAATGCCATGCCTGACTCTTGGTTTCAGTCAAATCTAAATACTGTCTTAAATATTCTATGCCAGTTAATAGTGCAGTGATACCCACCAAATGCTGCGAATGTAAATAACATTGGAATTTATCACTTTAAGCAAACTTTTGGCATGAATTGGATAGAATATGCCATCGTCGTGTGCGTGTCTGTCCATACATCCGCTCGTCACAATCGCTGTTTTTTTTTACTGAAACGACCAAACGTTGCCGTCACGCAAACTGGGGTCACAGGCAGTGTTGACTAGTGTATTTCAGAAACAGTAATCAATTTTTGGAAAACGAGAATCATAAAAAACTTTCATAATCGAAAAACAAATATCGTTTTACACATCTACTGGCATGGTTATCTGTCGGGAGTGATTTGCAAATGATATCCATATTGTCCAACTGATGCCACTGCCACACATTATATCTTGCCTGACTAAAATTCAGAATGCTTCTATCGTTCTGGTGCTGGCTTACCCAAGGTTTTTTTTGGAACTTCTGGAAGAGGCTGTTAAACTGGTATTATATATTGTGTTGTTTTTTTGTATGTCGTGTATAGATGACGGCGTTGATTTGCCGTCATCGTCGTCAGATGAAGATAAAACTGAGGCGGAAGAGAAGACTGCAGCACCTGCCACTGGACCTGTGTCTCAGCTAACTTGTGGTAACTGTCATCTGCACATCCTGTTGTCTGCCTGCTTGATGGTGACATAACCATGGCTACTGGTTTCAGATGAAGTTTCACTGGTAGCCGTGCAGTAGCATTGTGTGTTGTCTCAGGTGCTTCTTATGCCTTACATATCATGATGAAATGCGCCTTCGTTTCCTCAGAGACTTGAACCACCAGACATTGCAGTGTGACAACATTCACATGGCTTCTTCGCACATTACAAGTGGCAAATTTGCCGATTAACATAGACACATTACTTTGTTGTTGTCATAGTGGATTACGTGGATATATGCTGGCCGCGGGCATTTATCACTCGCTTTTGGACATACACTTGTTCGTTCGTTCATCATGGGCGGCGGTAGGCCGTTGGCAGACTTTCGACGTGCCTTCAGCCTACCGCCAGCGCTGAGGCCTAGGCCGGCCCAGTGCGCTATTCCCCTCTAACCCTGGGGCTTGTACTATATATTTATAGAGCTTAGCTTAGCCGGCGGGTTTCTCTGGCAGGGTGCCGATACGCGGTCTTCCTGTAAGACCGCTGACCCCACTGTTGTCCACACTGGCGGCTCTCACCACACCCACACGCCCCCAATCCGGGTGTGATGGCCTGTCACATTTTAAAGAGGACACAGGCGAATCCTCTGTACCTGCCCGAGAATAATCTCATAGCATGCAGAAACCTGACTCTACATGCCGGCAGGGGCGGGAGACGAACCCACGCCCTGCCGAACTAGCCAGCCAGCCAGGCTTACTGCACTGCAGCTCCACGAGCCTTAGCCCTCTGAGCCACGTAGGCAGGTCAGACATACACTGTATTTTACTTTTTCCCAGTCTCTTTGCCAGGTATTCTTGTCATCCTGTTGTTCTGTAGTCCGTGATTGTCCACTGTAATACTTGTTTGGCAAATGACAATGCCGTTATTGCTTCTTTATAGTGTTTTAGTTTGCAGTGATGCTTATGCTGCCTGTTCTAACGAGTGATTCCATGTTCCTGCAAGTGAAGAGTACTTTGACTTTGTTTATCAGAAATATCACAAAAATAGTTGCCACACTTATTATCTCCACCGCTGGTTGTGTTTGGACTGCCATTTCTTTGTATGACTTTGATCTAAAATGTTACACATCGATTTACATGAGAATTGTGGAATAATTACAAGAGGGCCTACAAATAGTTCAGTGCTCGCGCCCGCATGTACCGCGACCGCAATGCGTGGTAAATTGGGATCGGAATTTGAAACCTATAATGCGCCAAGCACTTCCGTCACAGACAGACAGACACTGACATCGTAGCATAAGCGCGAGATGTATCGCTAAAAACTGTGGACCACAGAACATTTAGCATGTTTGAAGGTTTGTGACATGTAACATGGCAGAGGTGTACATATCTGGATATGCTGGCTTTTTGATGGCAAATCCACATTACAACTCTGGATTGATTTATATTTATTGCTTCTATAATAAAGCTGTTTTTCCTTTTTTTATCATCCAGCTTCCCCCTCCCCCTTGGAGGACTGGTAGGCTTAGTTTCTTTGTTCTGCTTTTCCTTCTGTTAAGATTGGTAACCAGCTTCCATTGTTAAACTATGGTAAACCATAATTGGTAAACTTGGCTCGAGGGACATCGACCACTTTCACAGTGTAATTTATTAACTTCTCATAGTGTACTGTTTACTGAGTGCATTTATATTTGTAACAGAGATGCTGTGATGACATAATTAATGCAAATGATTGCAGTGATAGTTCCTGGCCTTCCAGAGATTCTTGAGCCATTTTTGCAGCCAAACTCTGAGCCTTTTGCACTGGCACTGCCAGCAGACAAGATGACAGAAGATGAGCAGCAGCATTTCCCTCAATATTCCAAGTACGTGCCTGCTTTCACTAAATTATTCCACATGTACATTGAGGTATGTTCAAAAATGAATTACTTTATACTCGATCTTGATTAACTTTGTTATTTCGTTTTGGAGATCTGTCTTACTATCTATTGGAAGCTGAAAGTAAAAGCTGTTGAAGTGTTGATTAATGTTACTTAAGTTAAGTGATTGACATCCTGTATTTGTTGCAGCATCATTGTGGATTGTCATTACATGTGTTTGTCATTAAACTCCGCAGTTGAGAATACTTTTGTGCTATGGTCATAACAACTAACATGAATGATTTTATGTTAATTTTAGAGAACAAGTTATGTATCTGGCTATAAGAAACACTGTTTTGGCTCTTTGGGCATTACATCCAAAGGTTTATTATTATTGATTATTTTATTTAACTTCTGTGTGTATTTTTACATGCATGTCATTTTAGTTATTTACTTAAGTTAATCTATACAGACACCATCATTCTGTTATATAATCACAATCCTCCTCCTGATTAAGAACAGTCATCAATATAAAAACTGAAGCATTTAAGTAGTTCTAAATCTTTAGTTAAGTGCTCACTAACATAAAATGCATTGCACTGCTGCGGTCTAATTCCTTATCTCTGCTTAAATTTTACATATGTAAACTTCAATAATAAAGTCAACTGGTATATTAGCAAAGCATTAACGAAGTAAGAGCAAACATAATGCATGGTGTTTACAAATGTGATGAAATGCTACTTAGCAGACATCCGTTTCTGAATATTCATGTTCAAGGAGGCCTGCCTATATCGTCATCATACTAGCTATAGGCAGCACCAACATCATCAATGTGACATCACATGACTTAGCATGTAATCGTTAATTCTTCCTAAATGTAAGTAAGTAGCATTGTTTTAGTTTGCCCCTTTTTAGGGAGTGTGAAGTATTGAATTGAGCATGTCTGATTGTATGTTTGTCTGTCTATGAGCATATCTCAAAAACTGCACAAACCAGACTTTACCAAATTTTCTGTGCGTGTTATCTGTGGCCATGGCTTTGTCTTTCTCAGCTGACAGTGCAATACATTAGTGTATTTTTGGTTAGGTATTTAGGATCACTGACCAGTTTGTTTTACTACTCGTGGCAGAGAATGCACTACGGGCACTGTACATACGTTATGCGTTGGTAGCGCCCACCGCAGACAAGTGCATTTGCTACCGCGAGGGGTGACAGGTCGGCCAGTGGGTATAAACATCTGTCATTGTTTGAATGCATTGTAACCATTGTATACAGTGGCAGCAAGTTGCACTCTGAAGGTCAACGGTTTGCTGATTATGGTTGCCTTAATGCTAATGCAACAAATTTGATTTTAGTAGAGATTGTTAGGTGGGCTGTTAGCTATGCAACGATTTAAGTATGGTTAGTGCTGTGCAACCACCCTTGAGTTGATTTTTCTTTTACATGTTGAAACCACATTGTAAATAAAACAATGACATAATCTCCGCTTACTCATCTTGTGTCATCTTCATCACACTTACTCGGTTTTGCTTTTATTTTAGAAGTAAGTGTTCTGCAATGATTTTAAGGGTATATGATGTTTTAAACAAGCATGCAAGTAGTAGATTAATATAATGACTTTTCAATGAGTATTGTCTCCGATGGATCATCCCTTTATCTGTGTAAATATTCATCAGTGACTTAGGAAGCATCTCCATTCATGCCTTACAGCTGAAATCATTACACAGCTGTGTCTGCTGGCTAAATCATGTCTGAGACAACAGAAACAGTTTCAACATTGTGAGTAAGCTTGTACCATCAAGTGCATGTGATTTATTTTGCAGGAAGTTCTGACTGCCAGTCATTGTGTACCTCACATTCTGTGCCGAGGACTTGTACGTATACGCTGTGTGCACGAGTTGCCGCGGATCATACATTATCTGTCCCTGCGGCATTATATCAATGGCGGAATACTCCGTGGCGAGATTCGTGACCTTTATCCACATGGCACATTCCGGGTATGGGCCTTCGGCAGATTTTATGGATTTTATCTTGTTTGAAACTGTTCGAAATGTTGTTGTTTAATAGTGACATGTCATGATAAATGTATTAAACATGTCATAGCTGTTGTTTTGAGACGTGCATTGTTAAGTGGTACAGTGAATTGTGTGTGATTTGGAGACAGTTTAAGTAACACTGTAATTCCAGCTTTTTCTCCTAATGCTGATGTGCTTAATGCCAACAGCAAGGGCATGTGATCAGTAAAACTTTGCTGTGACAAAATTCTCCGGTTTTCGACTGTAGGTGCAGGCTAGCACACGTGTTTTCAGTTGTTGTGTGGTGGTTTAGTCGTCGGCTGCTGCTGCTGCTGCTGGTGTGTAGGGCAAGGTGTTGGTGATTGGCGCTGGACCTGCAGGTCTCGGTGCGGCTCATCAACTGAAGAAGCTCGGAGCCGAGGTCAGCAGTTGTTTAATTTGTACCTATTTCTCTCCATTTTAGGGCTATAAATGAACTATTGCAGACAAATCTATTAGTTGCTGTACACCGTTTAATATGCACATCATGTTAGTACAAGGATGCTCTGTGTTGTTCATACATGTCCTAATACACTAATATGTGACACACATCTCTGAAGCTGTTAGCAGTGACACATTGGTGAACTAACTGCCAGCGTAAACAGTTTGCTGTAGTCCGACTGGCTTGCTCACAAACTGATGTGTTCTACTTTGTCTGCCTGAAATATACTCGACACAGGTTGAGCTCAGTTCACCAGATGAGTTGTTACATGGTACATAAACATGCTGTGATGTGCTGCGATGAAACTTCTGTGATAGCAATTGAATCTTGTTAGTCATTGTTACTACATTTTGTAGGTCGAGTTTAGTAGAAAGAGATTATTTTCACTGTGCATTTGTTACATATAAGAGCAAGGATGATGTCCTTACGGCAGTGGAAGAGATGGCAGGTTGTGACGGTGTTTGTGGTGATGCTGCTATAGGTGACTGTGTTAGAGAGCAGAGATCGTGTCGGCGGTCGAGTGTGCGATGACCTGGTCAATGAGTCCGTTGTCGGTCGTGGAGCTCAGCTCATTAATGGCTGTGTCAACAATCCGTTTGCATTGATTTGTCATCAGGTAGTCTCCGCAGTTTGAAGTCTGTTTCTGCCGCTCGGATGCAGACCCTATCTTTGACCTTTTGACCTGATGGTCAGAGCATGCCAAGAACCTACCGTGGATTATGTATCTGTTCCAACTTTGATGGTGTTAACTCAAGCAGTGAAGCCATTTTTCTTTTAAAGCATGGACTGAAAGACTCACAGACACAACTGAATGCCCTACTCACGCCAAAACTACTGCCAGCGTGCGTTTTAGAATTCAGTTGGATGGTAATGTGAAATAATTAATTGTCACATTACTAGATTATTATTTGCAGTGATAATGGTGGTGTGTGTGTAGCTGGACATTCCACTGTGTGAAGTGAGTGATCGTTGTTGGCTCGTCGATGCATCAGGCAAGCTTGTCGACATTGACACCGACTCCAAACTTGACTTCCACTTTGATTGCATGCTGGACAAGGTCGTAGAGTGGAAAAAACACGCACCGCAGGACAGCAATTTGTTGGGTAAGTTTCGGTTTCTGTTTTTATCTCATTTTTATGGCATTATTGGTTTAATTTTATTAGTACTGTTGTATAATTTAGTTATTTTTATTTCTGCATATGTTTTTTTGCAGATATGTGTCACGTTGTTTCTAGTTTTGATTGATGAAATGCTGTATGGAACAGATCAACTGCTGAAAGCACATGAGGCATGCAAGACTGATGAGTCGACATCATTTACTCCAGTATGTTGCTGTTACACTTCCTTTTTTGCCATTCTACACGGTGATTTATAAGTATCGGAACTGTTTAATGCTATTGCTGTGCAACTAATATTAATCAACAAAATTTTGCTAAACATTGACCACCGGTGCCTCACAGTTTGTCGCCTCACAGTTTGTCACATAGAATGTGGGAAATATTTCCTATCACACTTTTAAGATGTACATTCTATGCTTTGTAAAATTACATTGGCTTATGAAGCCATGTTATCAGGCACTTGATTGAAACAAAAGCGGTTTGCAACAAACACGAGTTAGAATTTGCTATGCGCGCAAATACAATCTATGCGTGTTAATCAGAGTACACTGAGGCAGCCTTCCTATACTGGGTAGGGATAGCTCTCCACCACTGACCCTTCGTCCCTGATATAGCCATATATTTGTGCTGAAAAGGGACGTTAAACACCAACTAACTTCTGAATAGTTTATTACAGATTCCTGTATATCCGCATGATCAACTTAGCCAGAATGGAAAAGTGTTGCAGTAATGTCCGGAAGTCAAACCCACGCATTCTTGTTACACTGTCATGACACACCGAGCTCGGTTGATTTATGTCAGCAGTATAATTAGCTGCAGTATTCTCAGGTTGTCAGCATTACTAGCCTGTAACAAGAACTGGTATTACAAAGGTGTAATGATACGCTCATTGTTTGGATTACTTCTTTCATTACCATCAGTTTACTCAACGTGAGATAACTAATTATGTTGTCAGGAAGAGGAGCAGTTGTTTCAGTTTCACATGGCAAACCTGGAGAATGCGTGCGGAGCAAGTCTGAAGGATGTGTCGGCATTCTACTGGGATCACAACGAGGCGTTTGCTCAGTTTGGAGGTCCTCTTTGTGTTCTGCCTCGAGGTCTGGCCATGCTGATGGAACATCTGGCCAAAGACACTGACATACGACTCAGTAAGAAGGTCAGTTTGAACTCAACTGATGCACCTTTGCCGTGTGTATGCACTTCACTGTGTGTGTTCAATAAGTGCATTGTTCTCTCAGCTGCCTTTTTGGACGGGACGCTGGTTCCAACCAACACTGACATTAAGAGAAACTGACACAACTGAAATTTTATTGAGACAAAAAAAGCGACAGTAGCGTATTATTAGCATGAATATTAATTAAAATGAAATACAAAAATAACATATAGTGTGATTGTTTGAAAGTTTTCCAAATCTAAGATTTTTGTACGTGTAAAATATAATGTGAATGCTGACTGCTTATGGACACTATTTATGTGCCAATGATGTTGTTGACTCTTGTTAAGTGCTCTGTGACTTATTAATGTGACACTTATTTACCTGGCATAGGTTCATTTAGTGTTAATGTAAGTACACTAACATGAGCACATTTATTGAGAAGACAGCCAGTTGGTCTATACAAGGTGGCCACCGAACACAAAAAAATGTATACTAAGAATATTTACAAAGAATTTACACAAACTGCACAGTATGCATGGTTGTCGCAAAAATTTGCACATTTAATGTGAATTTGTTTGCTTGTATTAAAACATAAGGCCATTTTTTAACATTTTAAATGAGCTTGTATGTTAAGGTACTGTGTCCTTTTTGCTGCCTTGTTTATTATCTTTTTAAAATTTAATACTACATCACTGTACCTTGAAATTCAACACTGGACACCTATATATTGTTGATGATAAATGCCGAAGGCAGATTTTACTATCTTTTTACAGCTTTCGATATTTATCAACACCGCCCGTGTAGAGGCTGCTTTGAATTTTAGCTCTACTGCTCTAGTTACAAATACAGTGAGAGTAAAGGAGGTTGAGTGTGGCATTTCTTAGAAGTAATTTGATAGATGAAGAAAGGACGAGGTCACTAGGTTCGTTTTCCTTAGTTGTGGTCAGTGTGTGCTGTGAGTTAGTGCAGTGCTGTACACTTAACCAGTTGACAGGAGGGTGTCCGGCCCGTATGAAAACCGTGGTATTATACCCAAAAGGTTTTTGACAACAAATAGTGGAAAACAGTGGAGATCAGCTGGCTTATCAGATCGCGTAGATTCATATACTTGACGCTTCATTGAGCATTGGCTTACATTTGCAGTGTGCTACTTTAGAGTATGTTCAATACTTGTAGGTGACTGCAGTGAGCGTGGCGGACGGTGGAAAGGGTGATGTTGACGTGGTCGCTGATGGCGAAACTTACACGGCCGACTATGTGTTGGTTACATTACCACTTGCAGTTCTACGACAGAACACCATCACATTTACGCCGCCACTTCCCACGTCAAAGTTGCAAGCGATCCAGAAGCTTGGTGTTGGAGTCATGGAAAAGGTGTTATTCTTTATTCAAAATCTGCTGCATCGCAACAGTGGGCTTGATAACTACCATCTAGGGTGCAGGCAAAAGTTAATGCAAATACAGCACTATATTTCTGAATTTAATTTGTTAATGTGAATTTTGTCCAATGTATTGTTTGTTCCACTGGTACTGCATTCTAGTGAGATTGTATCTGATATTAGAAAAATACTTGTGTTACATGAATTTGTTATACTATAAACTGCGTTAAAATACAGCACTAAATATAGCCACTCCGGTGAGTTTTTGTTCAGCCAGCAGATTTTTAGTCACGCCTCTCACACTCTGCGAGGCACGACTTAAGTAGTCACGTT
>Ga0209782_1001026_pt1 | contig 13833 bp, 13 predicted proteins | sample WorMetmaBAHAMAS1_FD_187390 | JGI IMG/M metagenome (GOLD analysis project Ga0209782, IMG submission 187390) | Marine gutless worms symbiont microbial communities from Max Planck institute for Marine Microbiology, Germany - Inanidrilus... | ecosystem: Host-associated > Annelida > Digestive system... | reverse complement strand
CTGTCTGACAGTGTGTGTGTGTGTGTGTGTGTGTGTGTGTGTGTGGACAACAGCGGAATGACATAGCGACGGCCATCAGCAAGTATGATCAGTTTGACTTTCTCATAGACATTGTTCCCCGTGAAGACATCCGACCACCGACTAAACGCGTATGTTTACTACGTAACCCACTCTCACTCCGTCCGTCTGTCTGTCTCTCATAGTTGTTGTGTGTCCACACGTGTGTCTATTGAATGTCTGTCATTTCTGTGTATCTGTCTGTCTGTTTGTCTGTCCATCTGTCTGTCTCTGTGTGTCCAGTACAGCTTGTCATTCATTCAATCAGTTCTCCATGTCTGTCTGCATGTGTGTCTGTCTGTCCAGGAGGAGGGAACGTCTCGTCAGTCGATGTCCACTGATCAACTGCAGTATTTCCTGCAAGTTCCTCAGCAGACGGTACTTGCCAGTGAGTACACATCACCAGTCTGCTAGTTTCACACACCTGCACTCACTCATCATTATCTATGATGCAACTCAGACATCGCAGCGATTATTCAGTTTGTTGTGGAATGCCAGTGAAGATGGTATCTGTCCAATTTTTGATATTTTCCCCTACAATTACTTGTTTACCATGGCATTGTGCCTCGAGCAGTCACAAAACAAATGTCAGATTAACCATCCTCATCATGATCTACCATTACTGAGACTTGCTGAGATCTGTTCAGTTCATTCTGAGACTATTGGTCTGATATTCCAGTTTTGGCTGTATCATTCGAAAGGTTACAGTTGTTAGTGCTGTAAGGTCCTGGATTACTGGATCAAAGGATACAAAATTTCTACCAGAAGTAGAGGTATTGTCAGCACTGTTAATGTTTCCATTGGCAATGCTGTTCTCTGATTGGTTGTGGAATTACAGTGCGATGAATGTAGGCGGGATCAATCAGTTGTCAGCAAATCACACCCAAACTTGGTTGCCGTGGCAATCTCTCTTGAGCAATCGGAAAAAGAAGGTCAGATTGGTGATTGGCAGTCAAGTGTCTACTATGACTACTATTTGATGAAAATTTGATGAGATTAATACCGCAGTATGGTAGATACTGAGATAATAGGTCTCTAAGAAATTGTTAAAAAGAATTGTTAAAAGTACAATTGTTAAAAAGAATTATTAAAAGTACAATTGTTAAAAAGAATTGTTAAAAGTACCCAGTAAAACAGAAAGAGCTTCAACAGCAGCAGAGTTCGAGCAGTCCGTGAAAAAAATGAATCGGTTCTAACTGTAAACAGCAGCAGTATGAAAATGATAACAAAAAAATCGAAAAATCAATAATTGTATGTATGCTATGCCCATAGTATTAATGGTACTGGTCGTAACATAGAGTAATATTGTTGATATGCATAATGCACGCGTGCGTCACTAGGTGTCACCACGGTGGCATGGACTACTGCGTGTGTGAATGTGTAGGTCCGTCAGTGATTCAGCAGCAGCAGTCAGTGCAGTTGTCTGACATCATGTCATCGCAGGTCGGTGCTAATGTCGTCAGTGTCAGTTTCATTAACAACATAGATACAGTCGGGTATTATGGCCATGTTCTATTGCTATATTCTCAACTTCACTCTGGTTCGTTAATAGTGACGTCCTGCAAACAACTGGTCAATGTAGAACAACTGACTGACTCCGGCTGACAAAACCCAAACATCATCAGCATCTGGGATGTCATTAGTTTATTACGTGTAACTGTCGTGTGACCAGCATCTGACGACTTTCAAACTGTCTGATACGGCAGTTATCAGGTTCACTGTTGCTTGTGTGGTCATCTGTAAAAAAACTCTTTTTCCGGCATTCATTGTAAGCGTAACCGCTCACTCTGCACAGGTGTGCACAGGTTGAGAGCTGTGACTCTGTGATAGACGGCGGATTCCATGCAGATGTAGTAAGCATGTGCTGTCACAGTGACCGTTGTCAACAGCTGGAAGCCAGTGCCGATGACATGCGATACATGACAAGATGTAGTCTCTTTGTGCATCAAATAGAGCTGTGAGTCGACACGCAGTAGATGATAAGACATGACACAGTGATTGATTTGTACACACAGGTGACGGTTGATAGTGTTGCTGACAGGTATCACAGACGGCCGTGGCTCAGCCTCCGACTCAGCCTACAGGTGAACAGCAATCACAGCAGACACTACAGGTGTACACACAGGTTGTAGGAGCCAATGGCGACGTTCAACAGATACCGGTCTGTAGCATCATAGCATATAGCATGCCTCTTCCACAGCGTATCTAGCTAGCCACGACTGTTGTGGCTAGCTAGCCACGACTGTTGTGGCTGGCTAGCCACGACTGTTGTGGCTGGCTAGCCACGACAGCGTGGCTAGCCAGCTGTTAGCCATGCTGTCGTGTTTGTTGTCAATGTAGCATTTCATACGTGTGTAAACAAACAACTTGGTTCAAATGCAGAACTGTTGTTTGTATCAGCGTGAATTCTTGGAACGTCTGTTTCTGTAGTTTGGCTACAGTCGTGTTGAAATACATGACTTCATGCTACCCTGCCCCCTCATCATGTATCAGTAATCACTCCCACCTTTCCATCAAATAAAATGTTATTGGGCTCGCAGAATGATAGTCTCTAATTGGTGTCTAGGGGCAGAGGGTCTGCATGCTTAGTCCAGAAGCGGAACAGTAGCAGAACTTTAAATGCAAATTCTGATAGAAGTATAACAAAGGTTAGTTAATCTATGTGTTAACACAAGTGCTGCATGTTTAAATCTGAGATGTATGGACACATTTTTCAGTGTTCCCACTTACTTGGAAAATCGGAGAATTGATTTGGTCGGGGAAAGTCCGTGAAATTTATTTTAAAGATAGAGTGGAAACACTGGGTAACTTAGGACTTGGTTTAAGACTGAAGTTTGGTCTAAAACCTAATTAGCATTACAAAGTAAAGTGACAAATTATTCAGTCTTAACTTCAGTCTAAAACCAATTTCAAAACCGAACTTTCCTCTTAAGTACAGTTTTAGAATGAAGTTAAGACCAAACTTTGGTTTTAGACCAAAGTTAACCTGAAAAATCCAGTTTTAAACTGAACTTACCTAATGCATGCATTTCTATAGGCATATCTGCTTTAACTCTAGTCTTTAACTTGGGTTTTAGAAAGAATTTACTCTACTTTTTGGATTTAGCATCATAGAGGACGTAATCACATAAACAAATGAACGAGGCGAGGTGCATCTCGGAATGCTGAATGTTGGAATTCTGAACAAAAAAGAATAATATTTATTTAGTATGTATAAACAGTTTAACTTCAAAAATCACAAATGTTGACTTCACATTCGTGCATAATGTGATATTAATGGCATGTTAATAGTCGGTCGGTTTGACATATAATTTTCGGTTTTAGACTTGGTTTAAAACTCGGTTTTAGAAAAAGTTTTAGACCAAGTCTAAAACCGAAGTTAATCTGAACTTTAGTCTAAAACCGGATTTTCGCATTCAGTTCAGACTTTGGTCTAAAACTTAAGTCTAAAACTTAGTTTAAGCGTAAACATAAAGTCACCCGCTGTTTATATTGTGCATCGTTAAGTGTTGCAAACATCTGTAAATTACACATACATTACTGGAGGAGTTCTCAGGTGAAATTCTTTGCTGTGAGCCAAACTTCAGACGTGCTATGTACGTCGTTCATTTGTAGACAGAGTTTTGTTGCTGTAGATGCGTCACAGTGATGATGCAGTACTGCATGGTGTGACGTGATTGGCTGCAGTAATTTGTCTCATGAATAAATGCTAATTATGCAGCATGATGGTTGTAAGAACTGTCTATTTGTATTTCATGTATGCGGAAGGCTTTATGGTGCATTCACACTCACGCTGGGATGGGATAGGTTGCCCTGACAACTCAGTGTGTGAACGCATCCATTGAAATACAATCAGTTACCAGCGCAGCCCATCCCATCCCATCCCAGCTTCTGTTACTAGCAACAACTATCTCTCGCCCATCGTGTGTGTGTCGTCGTTGTGTTGTGACGTAGATCCAGTTGACGCCGTCTCAGATCCAAGCGATTACGATGCAGATGCAAGGTAAACAGCCGGGACAGTCAATAGTGATACGTACGACTCAGCTAGACCAGCAGCAGCAGCAACAACAACAACAACAACAGGCCGCATCTACGGAGGCAGTAGTAGCGAGTGATGTCACGGCGGTGGCAGCTGTCACCTCCGACTTCTCTCCACAGGTGAACACCGTTGATACACTCCACATGGGCTGATCACACATAGGGCTGCAATAATGTCACACTGTCACAGTCACTGTTGGACAGACAGACAGACAGACAGACTGTGGGTCACAGTTTGTGTCATGGCTGTGATTATCGGCCGGTTTGGTACTGTACAAAATCAGCGTTGTGCAAGTGTGTGTAAAATGTCGCTGCTAGCATTGTTCGTTTTTGCCAGAGGTTGGCCAGCTTACTACTTAAGATTATTTCGTCTGAATTTCGTCTGAAAATTATTAAAATTGATTGATGAATATAGAAGATATAGCAAGCAAAATCAGTGTTATTTTTGGTATACAGCATGACTGAAAAGACCAAATTTCTGGGTTTATGTTTGCCATTGGACAAACTTTTTTATTAACAAGACATTTTGATCTGTCACTGTACAGAGCTTCATGGCATGACTGGTTTGTGCTGGTTAAGTGCTTTGTGTTTATGGTGCAGTTATATTGACTTTAAATAAGTAAGTAAGTAATGTTGTTGTAAGGTGCCACGGAGCGCTGTGTTCATGCGTCAAGGAAAGGTGTCCCTCGGCTATGAGTATTGAATGCTGTCATTTAACGACGTGATTGGCCCAGTTCTCACAATTATGTACGACGTGACTTTGCGGATGTGATTGTGTTGGAGTGCTAGTGAGTCGTGTCAAGTTAACAGCTTGACAGCTTGTTGCTAGTAATGTTGCCATTGTGATGGCACGTGACCGTCACTATGCCACTAGACAATGTGATGACGGTGTCACGTCGTGTCTTCGTTACAACTTTCTGGACAGTTTTTGACAGACGTCTTACTAAGTAAGTAAGTAATCAAAAGACCGACACTTTATTTTCCCGCCTCACCTAACTAATGCTGCCTCACTACCTGGCAAAACAGGAAACCTTTATGTTGCCTTTTTTCACTTCAACATTGTATGTTGCTTTGGCAACAAACGCACGGAATGTTGAAAACACAAATTACCATTTGAGTGAATTTGAACCACATCGGCTGTCAACACGTGTGACTGTATGCATCAGACGTACGTCAGCGTCATGATGTTTAGTCAAGTGTCGTCACTGTTGTCGCTGTGTGACATTGACTTGAGCGTCGGCATTGAATGTTCATTTGCCGTTGCGTTGACATCAGTGACTGATCAGTTGCTGCAGCTGACTACTGAGTCATGTAGTTGTCATGACGATGAGAGTTGCCTCAACACCTTGTGCTTTGTACTTAGTCAAACTAATGACAGTTACGTCATTATCAGTGAAGGACCATTCTAACTGCAGCATTGGCCATCGACGGCCAACATTGGCCAACTTTGGCCGTCGATGTGTCTACTGCACGTCATATAGTCTACCATTGTCACTCTAGTCTGATAGTTCATTGTCGATGTTCACTCGGACATAATGTCATCACGTGCTTGTAATGATGAGGCTCACAGGTGTGTGTGTGTGCGTGTATCTGTGTGTGTGTGTGCGTGTGTGCGTGTGCATGTATCTACGTGTATCTGTGTGTGTGTGCATGTGTGTCTAGCCGTTGTTTCAGCTGCCAATGTACATTCAGTCAGCAAGCGCTCAGGACTCGGAGCAGACGACGACGACATCAACAGATGAACAACAGCAGCAGCAGCAGCAGCTTGATGAGACAGCGACGCAGCATGAACACAGCGGCGGCGGCGGCGGTGCAGAGGTGGATGTGTGATGGAGTGAGCTACACGCCGGTGACTTACTTGTGTGACACTGACATTACACAGTCACTCACTGCACGACCGCCGACATGCAGTTTGCACAGACTGACATCTGCTGCCGTCGCTCAGTGTCAGACTGACTGACTGCGTGAAGGTTTCACGTCGACACAGACTAGGTTATCTGACGGACTCAATACTAGTGTCCCAGTGAGTGAACGTGCCGACATAGAGCAGCTGTCCAGTGTTAGAGTTTAGTTCATGTTGGACTGTAGCACACACACACACACGCACACACACACACACACACACACTGTGTTGACTGCGCTGAGAATGTGACAGCAGTAGAACGAATGATACTAGCATGACTGACAAGTGTTGATGTATGGCGTTGATGGCTTAGAGTGACAAATATGTCTTTTCATCTCTTAGAATTGCAAGAGGAAACGTAGCTGTTATATTTTCGTGGTTGATGATTTGCATTTTTGTTGATTCAGTGGTTGTAGGTTTAGTTTTCTGTTAGCCTCAGTTTATTTAGTGTTTTTTTTTCTCCCGGCTTTAACTCTGATTTTGTCAGTGCTAGCCAATAGACTGGCGGGGTAGAGCGTCTCAAGTGGAACATTAACCCTTAACTCACTCAACCAGTCAGTCAGACTGTTAAAAGAACAAACTGAAAATTTGTTGTTTGTTGACAGAATGTTGAACCACTTTTGTGCATTTATACATGTTTGGTGGGCGTGTTGTTGTCATGAATATGTATGAGGCAGACTTAACACTGTTACATTGTTATGATTCATTTGGAAAACAGATTGCTGTTTATTCACAGGCTGTATACTGTGAGTTGAAGCAATTTGGTTAATTTATTTCACGATAACTATATCAAGTCTGTCCAGGTTTTCATTATTCTACTTTTTATGATTAGAATAGAATGTTACGATGTGGTCGGGAAATTTTATAATACATCGGACTTGTGCTGACAATTGTTCATCATTTCTGATGACAACAACAAAAGACAAGTTTAGTGGAGGCCGTTTTCCATTCCAGATAAATTTCAGTTAGCTAATGTAATGTAATGTAATGTAATGCGGGCCGGCGACACTAAACGCTCTGTCACCGAGCTAATGTTGTTTTTCTTGCTGCAGTTGTTCAATTAGTGAGCCTGTGGTAACAACGGACGAGGCCGCGGGTTCTATAGTGGGAGGTTATGTTGGTGGGTGTTAGATGGGCTGTACTCTTGGCGCAGATGATTATGTTGTTATGATCTCCGCTAGTTGTTTATGTGCTCTGCAGAGAAGAATTATGTATCTGCTGATGAACTGGACAGAATTGACATTTGTATTAATTCTGAAAAGTGTGCTATATTGTGGTTTCGACCTAAATCTTGTGCCGCAATTAGCTGGCAAGGTAATACAATTAGGTATTGTGATAAAGCTAAGTAGGTTTCTGCCATGTGCAGCAGCATGCTATTTTACATAAGCTGTGTAGGCTACTCATAAACAGGAGCTATCTGTTGTCACAGCTATATCTGATAGATGAGTTTGTTGCTATTTGTATTTTACAGTGTGTAAATTATTTAGAGGCCTAGAATTGATAGTTTGTTTGTTAGTATTATTTGATAGTTTGTGACTGTCTTTTTCTGTCCAAAGCATTGGCAAAAATAAAGTTGATATATATGGGCAGTAACTTACCCCTTCCCGTACCATACCTTCCCTTCTCTCTTCCCTTTATCTCCCATCCCCTTTCCCTCTCTTCTGTTAAAAGTAGGCTAGGGAGTTTGGGGGAGCACTGTAAACTCCCCCAGCGGGGTCTAGGGTTCAGCCACAGCCGTCAAATGTTGGAAGCAACAATTTTAATAATTTTCATGAGAATCGACTGACAAAATTTTGTGCAATTTATGATTACAAAACATTCCAATGAGCCAAAGCCACTTTAAGTTACAGTTTTACAGAGTGCATGATTTACAGCTGGCCCTGCTGACAACTTTAAAGGGTAACTTTAAAGTTTAAATCATGCATTTGCTGCACATTTTTCTGTGTTTGGTGTTGGTGTGGTAGCTGTCATTGAACTACTGAAGGTTGTTTTCACAGTGTTGGTGTTGTAGGCTAAGTAACTCCCCAGTATAAGAGTCTGGGGGCTTTGCTCCCAGAAAATGTTTGAAATCTAACCTTCTGATCTGTACAGTAGCGTAACTAGGGTTTTTGCCGTCCGGGGTCAGAAGCAATGAAGTGTGCCCCTCCCCCCGCCCCCCTGAAAAGTCACATATCTGTCTGACACTTACAGTCCGATTGTTGTCGGTTTAATATACCGCCATGATTGAGCATCCAATCGTATGATTTTGATATAAATGTTATGTTAATCAGTGTCACGCGTTTTACAGTATGCTTGAGCTTTGCTTTTTTTCTGCAGTTTCCAAAGTGACAACCAGTGACCAGACCACCAGGGGATTGGGTGAGAGTTTGAACCTCACCACATGCCTCCACGACCACCAATGCAATATTTGTACAAAACAAACAAGAAATTTGCAGCCAGAGGTTCTACACTAATATGTTATGGGAATGGGTTGTGGAGGGGCGCCTGTGCATGCCCCTTCTCACTATAAGGGCACAAGCCCCCCACTATACTCTTCATAACTGTAAAAATGCATCAAAATCTACAGATTAGAACACAGTACTAAATTATATTAGACAAAGCCTTCAGACCTCCATACTGGGAAAGGCGCCCCTATACTGGGAAGGGCACAGGCGCCTCTCTACACACCCCACCCCTAACTTCTTAGTGTAAAACCCCTGGCTCTGCCCCTGGTTACAAGTAAATTTACTGCAAAACTGCACTAAACACAAGCAACAAGGCAAGTAAGCCAGGTGAGTACAGTAGCTTATTATATGGCAAAATAACAAAAGTTTGTTGTGAACTTGCGATAGGCTACTGTTGACTCATTTACCAAATTTATCAAACTCAGTTTTGTGGTTGTTAAAACAGTCATAAAGTATTTTTGGTGAGGCTGTTTTGCGCCCCATAGCATGCTGCACCGTGGTCTCAGCACGTCGCTCTTGACTAGTACGTGCATGGCATACACGGGTTGTCTCTGGGTATCCTGTCAGACAAGAGGCACTGGTCCATCAGTGTCACAGCACTCGTGAGTGACAGATCATCAGGATGAGAACATAATGCACCTCGTATCCTGCTGTATAATGCCCCTTCCACACTCAAAGTCTCTTTCGTAAGCCACTTTCGAAAGTCAACTTTATCGCTGTTGAAGGAGACTAGCAAAATGGAATATGTACTATTTTGTGAAAGTCTCTTTCAAAAATAAACTGGCATGGGGCCACGCACGGTCAGTCACGTGCCTAGTCTTTTGAAAGAACCTTAATTTTGATCCATGCATGCAGTGTGCAATGGGCCTTAAACCCCTTGGCTCGGTCCTGGGTATCTGCGCTTGTTTTTACCAGTATTGAGTTGTCATTATAAAATTACACATGAATGCATTATAGTCAATTTTCTTACAGTTAGGATTGTAGCAGTACTAAAACCGGTATATTTGAATTTTCAAGTATGAGTATTAAAAAGCTCAACAGGAACAGCTCTAATATTATCAAGGTCTATAAATATTCTACGAGTGATATTGATTACGTCATAACAAGTATTATTGTTAAATGTATAAATGGCTCGATTTTTTCCAGATCTGCGTTCACTTTTCGGAGAAGATGAATTGTATAAGATCTTTAATATTTCTATGTTAGCGACTCCATGGGAAGGTACGGAAATATGCATCAGAAAGGGATGAATGCAGTTCGCTGGCTAAGCAGACGACAAGTCACAAGTAAAGTGATCGAGGTCGTACAATAAGTAACAATGTGATGAACAGGCACAGAAAATATTTCAGTACATAAGGGGGTGTAAACGCGTGTGAACATCATGGTCCGCTATTGGAATGCATTGGGAGGTATGCGGCGACTTCGACTGCGAAAAATTTGAATTTAGATACATTAAGGTAGTACGATAGTGTTCAGAGTAATCAGTAATCGGTGGGGTATGTTCCCCTCCCCGGTGTAAAAATTTATTTAAAAAAAACAATACGGCAACAGTTACATGCACGTAAAATTACGAACTACTAGGCACCGGCTAGTATAGGCCTACATGTATTCTACACGTGTCCCCAGAAAAAATAATAGACTATTAGACTTCGCTCCAGTTTTTGAGCCAGCTAGTGTGAACAGTGGGTGCACCAATAAAAACAATCCATTAGGAACAATTCATTTTTTTCGTATGTGTAACAAATTTTATCACAAAATTTATAGTGTTTGCAGAGGATAGTTAAGGCCAGCATATTTCGTTAAAATTTTGATTTTGTTTAAAAATTATTGCTGTTTTAACTTAAAGGCACATTTTTCTAAGTAAACAAGTAATAAAACTGAGTTCTGATGTAAAAACTAGAAATGCGTGGCAAAGCCTAGCGTATAGCCCGTTCGGCGCCGCAGTGTCGCCCCCTAGCAAGTAGTAGCAAACCAAAACCGGGTTACCATCTGGCAAACGTGCAAACAATGCACGTAGTATCAGTTTGCCTTCATTGTGGCATCATTATTTGGTTGCCATGGCAACGTCCCTTGACAAATTGGAAAATAAGGTACAGATCCATCATCTGCAAGTAAAGCGCTTTCATATGGTGAAAATATTGCGAAAATCCGTCCAGTATGTCCGGAGATATTCAACGAAATACGCTTGTTTTTTGGCCTTGACGTACCTGACGTTCTCAAATGAACTCCATTTTATCTGGAGTTGACGTGCAGAAGTTCACCAAATTTTTACATGATATAGCCACATCATCTCCGCTATTAACGCACCCATTTAGACAGTGATATTGCAACTCGTTTTCGAACAATAGTGCAAAGAATGCAAGTGGTATCAGTTGGCGTTCATGACATTTTCCCAGAATCAATTGATTGCCATGGCAACCTCCCTCGACAAATTGGAAAATAAGATACAGGTCTATCATCTGCACTCAAAGCGCTTTCATATGGTGAAAAGATTGTAAAAATCGGTCCACTATATCTGAGATATTTGACTAAATATGCCAGTTTTTTTGCCATGACGTAAAAAAATTACAAATGAGCCCCGTTTTCTCTGGAGTTACTGGACCAAAGTTCACGAAATTTTTACACGATATAGAGGCATCATTTGCGCTGTTAATGCGCACATTGAGGTAGCGATATCCCATTCCGTTTTGGATTGACAGAGCGATAAATGCAGGAGGGTAGCAAATTTTGCCCCATTTTGACACTAAATTGGTTGCCATGGCAACGTCCCGAGATATTGAAAAAAAAATTTCATATCTGTCATCTACACCCAAAACGCTTTCATTTGGTGTAAAAATTGCAAAAATCACACGTGGTTTGCGTTTTGCTTACGACACAAAATTGGTTGCCATGGAAACGTCCCTTGAGGAATCGGACCGGATCAAGAAAATTCACGCAAATACCTTCCATTTGGTAAAAATATCGTGAAAATCGGTCCAGTAGATACTGAGATAGCTTTGCTCATAGTAAAAAAAAAGAAGAAATTAACGCAAGCAAAATATAGCCCTTCCGGCAAGTTTGCCGAGCGGGCTAAATCATAAATATATATATAACTTAGTTTGCTCAATTAACAGTAATGTTCTATAGACAAAACTTGGATATTTTTTGTATATGTTGTCAGTAAAGGAAGAATGTACATGTAACAGTAAAAGAATTAGTTGAGAATTTCCAGTACGGTAAATGAATGGCACTGTAGAAGTACGTCATGCTTGTAACCCTGGAGTAGAAAAAATGCCATCAAAACACAGTGCATATTGATTGTGATGGGCATTATTTGGAAAGCAATCATACAGTGGAAACATCTCCTGAACATGATTACAAGCAGTATCAGACAGAAAGGTCAATCTACTTACTCGACAACATTTGGCAATCCATATACTGTGCTGCTTTCCATTATCACTCACTGTTTAGGCTGTACAAAATGCAACACTTAGGTATGCTGTTTTATTCAATTTTAAAAAATATATGTAAACAATTGTGCTTTCAAAAAATTTGTCCATTCATTGGGAACTGTCCACATTTATGGAATGCATTTTCATCACCAAATTATCATTTATTTTCTTTGGTCAAAAGTCTGGTAGGCTTTTTATGCTTAATTCAGTGTGTTTTTTTACCAAACTGGTAATTTGACAATGATTATCAGTTAAAAACTACAAAAGTAACACAATTTCATCATTATTGAACTTGTGCATTTGCTTGAAGCCACTGCAGAGCAAATACACCGTTATTGACCTTCAACAGCGCTTGGTTTCAATTAAGTGCAATAGCAGGAACAACGACAATTCTAGATGGACAGTCAGCATTGTAACAGCATTAGCATATACCATGCTTGACAACAGTACTGCCACTAATGGTAACTGGTAATAATTTTATGTACAGCCATAATGACTACTACTGGAACCTCTCAAAAGATCCTGTTGATTAACTTACTGTCACACTGTGTGCATTAAATGATTCATAAACTGGACACAACAGAATCGAACTAACAAATGTATTATCTCATATGCAGGAATTGGATAACAGTATACATGTATGTATGTATAAATATTATAAACACAAAAACAGCAATGAGACTGTCTTACAGTAACAAACCATTATGACAGAATAATACACCAAACAATAACATACAGCTGGATGACTGAATCAATCTAGGTACTGTGACTTGCAAGCCATACAAAACAAATCTGCTTTCAGTTTAAATTTTAGAATTTTAATGCTGGTTGCAGTTATGATTCCTGTACACGATAGGTTCTAAACAGCCTTATATTTAGTAAGCATATAAGTAACATTAATTACTGTACTGCAGTATAGAGAACAAATGCGAAATTGTAGTTACTGTTAGGCCTTATCCTATTTATGACCTTGCAAAGTCGGTGCCTATAGCTTTTGATGCCACTGCATACATCCCATTTTGATGGTTGTTAAACAAGACAATAGAGATTTCTGCAAAACAAGAAAATAATTTTCTCTGTTGTCATAATTTGTACCTTCTCGGTTCACAACTTGAACACACTGCAACAGCGGGATTCTTCATTATAACTGATACTGTATTATTGACAGTGTTTCAAAACTGACATGACAATCAGAGCTGGGCAGTATTTGAAATGTCTGTATGTAAAATACTTACAGTATTTTATATTTGATATTGAAAATACTTTAAAAAGTATTTGTATTTTTGAATTTTAAATACTATTTTAGAATCCAGGTATTTTAAAAATACTTGTTGAAATACAAATACATGTACTTGTCTAAAAAATCGGTGCGTGTATGTACAATGGGATTCATTACAAATGGCAACCCCTTAGTTTATGTTGTGATACGTTACGTGACAGTAGCAACGTACCCCAGTTGAACCGCCTTTTCACATGCTGGCATTGTTCTGAACAAACTAGAATACCTAGCGGTATACGGTCGCACCTCTATGGGTGTGCCAGTCGATGAGCTGCAATAGGGCCGTTAAGTGGCATGTGCACATTTTCAAATTGCACAGTGCTGGATTGCCACGTGCGCCCATGGCGGACTGTGATTGGTCGGCGATTTGGCCTCCAACACAGAAAATTTTTTGTCACGGACAAAAACGTGACTACATGTACTTGAGTCGTGTCTCGCAGCGTGCAAGAGGCGCGACTAAAAACGTAGTTCTGTGACTGACACCACTTTTGAGCAGCAGGCATCAATTACTGTGCTTCTTTGTTGCGTATAACTGTACTTGACAACTACTTCAATTCTACTTTTATGTTTTTATTGCGTGAATACAGATGGATAGGCTACTGGACTGCAAGTCCAGATATGTGAAATCAGTAATTAGAGGTCCACAATATTTTATTACTTTTATTTGTATTTAGTATTTTA
>Ga0209782_1001025_pt1 | contig 13834 bp, 3 predicted proteins | sample WorMetmaBAHAMAS1_FD_187390 | JGI IMG/M metagenome (GOLD analysis project Ga0209782, IMG submission 187390) | Marine gutless worms symbiont microbial communities from Max Planck institute for Marine Microbiology, Germany - Inanidrilus... | ecosystem: Host-associated > Annelida > Digestive system >... | reverse complement strand
ACAAATCGAACCATGGCGGTTTAGTGCTGTGGTAGGCTGGTAGCGTCGTTCATCGTACGAAGTAGCTCAACGTTGAGCCCGGTTAGTACTGGGATGGGTGACCGTCTTCGGGCGGGTATACCACCTTTATAGCCAGCTAGGTCAACACAGCCTTGCATCCCTATGGGGTTGCTAAATCGAGTACTAGCCTTAATTGGCTGGGGTAAAGGCAGGAATGTCACCTCTGCTGGAGAGCAGGTAACACTTTGGTTGGTGGACCAATCCTAAAATTTTGTCAGTTGTGAATTGCAAACAAGTAAACCTAGTTTGTCTCGATACATTTACCACTCGTGACTTTACTGACTGTCATGTGCTCAACTACCATTTGTTAGGCACAGACTAGAGAAGAAAAATAGCATTCTTCAGCAACAACCAGTGAATTGAATCCCCAGTCAATAGATGCCAAGTCCATAACTCAAGATCAGTGCTACCAATGCAGCATTAATGAAAGGAGCATAAAGTACGTTATGGGCATAGTCACTTTACGTAATGTTATTGTATTTTGTTAATTACCTAAGTAAAAATAAGTGAAGGTTAAGTTATCAATCGCAACAGGTATATGTGAGCTGTGTCATTCACTTGACATACAATGAGTGATTACGAATAATCGAGGTCCAAGTCAAGAGGCAAAAAATGTAAATTGAGTGTCCACTGGTGTACATGTTATGTGGTTGGACTAACACTGCAACACTGATAACAATATTATCATGCATGTTCAGCCATTTTCATATGGATGGTTCTCTGTTAGGAGAATCCTAATGAAAATTTTCAAAACTAGATCAAGTGAAATTGTAACGGAATGCCAAACTTATTTCATTTTTTATACTGCATCCACTTTAATTAGGAAAAGAAAAGCAACGTTCTTATATAAGTTTGCAAATTCTCAGAATGAATTGTGCGAATTGTTCAGGTTCATTGTAAGGGAAGAACATAATATGTTTATGTAAATTGCATCTGGCTTCTGTTGCGACAGATGCCCATACGCTGTTGCGTGGTTGTATTCTCAATTTGTTTGTAATGTTAGTTTGTGTTATCTGTTTTTTCTTTGTATTTTTGTTTGCTACCGACAAGGTGAATAAAGTTGTTCATAATTACCATTTTTCTTATCTATTTTGCGGGTAATACATTTAAAGTGTGCAGTGATTACAATTTATCTAGTACGACTAGCTAGTTAAGGTTTTTAATGGTTTCTGAGGAAATCTGAATAAACTATTGGTATTCACAAGTAGCACTGGAAGTGTTCTACAGATAACCGTGAAGTCATCAACTGCTGACAGAGACACATTCAAATCATAAGTTATTCTAAAATACGATCAACAACAGAGAATTACAAAAACATGAAAATCACTGCAATAAGTGTCACAAGCTAGCCAAAATAATACAGAACTGCAGTGTAACATGTGCATGTCTAATGGCTGCAAAATGCCAACACTACCACGGCCATAACATCACACAATACCACAGGCTGTAGGCCACCACAACAATGCACTGGTTGCTTTGATAAATTCCGACATGTTACATCATACCTATAATGCATCATGATAGTATTTTGTCAGAAACGTTTACTATGAATACACAATCAAATATGCTGTAGTTGGGGAGATAACTGACAAACATTACCGAGAAAGTGAGAAATTCAATATAACCTAACTAGTGTTTCTGCACAACACGGAGAAACAGGACTGATTAATATTAGAGATGAGGTATACATCCAATTGGACACTAAATATCCTAGACAGGTTATATCGGACACTCTTCCTAGCCAATTTGTGATCGATCGTGATGCAAGTCATTGCATGGATCCGTCAGCATCAGCTGACACTAGCTGAAATGAAGGGCAGCTCTGGTGATAATTTGTATGTATTTTGCATGGTTGTTGACAAAGCAACACACAGCATTTAAGTAAAATGACACAATTTCCAGGTTTCCTGTTTCACACAAAAATGCAAAAGCATCACACGAGTCAAAAAAATTAAATGTGTTTATAATCATTTGTTGCTTACTTTCTCAGCATATTTTCGCCGAAATATATCAAAATCAATTCATGCGTTTCAAAGTTATCCGAGCCAAAGGTGGGATTCCTTTTTTTAACACAGCATAGCATGATCAACTTCTCATGATTGTCACGATGCACAAAGTGTCCATTTCATGTTATTTAAATTCACATTGAATATCTGCTTGATTTGTGAGCAGACCAGATATCACTGAGAGCCAAAGTAGGTATTCGGAACACTGGATAAGAACTTACACTGCATTGCAAATAAATGCCTATGTACAGCTTAAGATTATTGCATGTACATAAGTAAGTATCAATAGCACACAACCTACTTAAGTATAATAATTAGTGATAATTCACTAACCTACAGTTACACCAGCACTTATAAATTACTGAGCAGACTCCAGGCAAAACCATCTTATCATGTGCACATTGTTTAATGGCATACTATTATATACACTGTCGTATTGCGTCCTTAAAAATATGCAGACTTAACTACATGAATGCAAGCGGCAAAACTGTATTTCCATAAAATAATAAATTACACGACAGCTTTTACTGCATTTTACAACGATGTATACTGTCATACAATTTATAAACTGGCCAATATATAATTTGCTAATAAACCCCACACACTGTAAGTTTTTGTTCATTTTTACTGCACATTATTTACCGTAGATTGGACCAGTTCTGTTTAGCACCATTATTTTAAATGCTACAAACTCAACCAAAATTACCAAGCACCATTGTTACTGATAACAGAAATGAGACATTAACAAATGTGACGAGACACTGGACAGAAACATAAGCGCCGCCGACTACACGGACAGTTTGGTTGGTTAAGGAGACACGAGCAAGAGCCTACATTCACTGCAAGCAACCCGTATCATGCAACGACCATATTATGATGACTCATAACCCTGTGCATGCATAAAGTAAATCTCAACATGCTTTCAATAACCTGCTGATTGTAACATAGTCACACAAAAACTAAACAATAATATACAAAGCAAATAGAAAACTAAAATGTTGCCATAACACTTTGAAAAATATATTTAGCATTAAATAAATGCATCAAAAATACCACACTGCAACAGCACATATTTCACTCCTCGAATTTGAATATGTAACTGCGTGCTACAAGATGGATGCATGTTAATGATTCCTTGTAAATAATCCATAATCTGGTGATTCTAGTTATATAGGACACTACAGTACCATATTAAGTATTGGAAAAATATATGGATGAGCAAATGAGCATCAAGTTAAATAACATGAAATGTACTATGAACCACACTGCTGAATTTAATCTACTGAAGAACATCATAGCGAACTTATTAAACTTTTCTATTAATCTCCATTTCATCCATGAATAGAATGGATAACAGAACAGATAACACTGTAATGAAACAAAAAATGCTGTAGAAAAAAAGTTCTGACACCGTTCTGCATATCACAACACAGAAATGCAGACACCATTCGTATAATAACTTAAAAGGTAGAAAGTCGTTTTGTTCTACTAGAACTCACTTGTGGTTTTTACTCAAAAAGTTGTGTAAGTCTGTGAAATAACTTCACACTGCTTTCTTCCTTTAAGTGTAGAGTTAAAATTGCTCGATTTACCAACTTAAAAGTTTGTGCTGAACAGTCAATAACAGGTAGCGGCACATTTTACTCACAGCCTCTCACTTTGTCGAAATCACTGCATGTGTGCATGGTTAATTCTACATTTTATTTTCGGTAGTTGTTAAGTGCTGATATTAATTATAAGCTTTGTGTCTTTTAGAGCATTTGCAGTAACTTGGCATTAATGTTTTACCATCTGTGTATTGACTAATGTGCTACAATGTCAATCAGTCAGTCAGTCAATCAATCAACCAGCCACACGGCTTTTCACATGATTAATACTACTAAATCACACTATAATGTTGCAGAGTTTGCAAATTTTTAAATATCAACCAAAAAAATGATAAGCTGTAATGTAAAGATGGTACGTGGTGACAGAGTTGAAAGATTCCAGTAATACATAAGCACATAAAACAACACTTGATATGCAAATATTATGCTGACACAGTGTATGACTCACAATGACTTAAGACAGAGCAATCTATATCAACTGCCGTCACACCGGTCTAAGTGACTAACACAGCTGAGCACTAAGCCAATTTCTCACACTGTATGGTCAGCACAGTCAATATCTGCTAACAGTTACAATATTACTCATGCACTATGATAATCACTTGACTTAGCAAACATGGAAAATACATATGTGTACTATTTGCCATGTGAATCTCAGTCAGCTGGTTGTCCTAAGGACCGCTGCATACCAAAATTAGTCCTATCTTGGTCAACACAATCTCGCTCTGTCTTCCACAGATTCTGCCTCTGTTGTACAATCTATTCTCATCAAGTTTTTACCTGTGCCACACTATGCAAGTGAGTGTTTTAGCTGACTTAATGTGTCTGTCTGTAGCACACCAAATACTGTATCGAAACGGCTGCATTGATCAAACTCTGGACTAAAAAAACTGGGCCATAGCAAGCCAATCACTGGCACGTGCGACATAACAGCGACAGCGGTCGGTCTGATGTTGACAGCACCTTGCGGGGACGGCAGACGTGGCAAGTGCAGTATCTCAACAATCAATTGCTAGAGATGATCTCACTCAAAGTCCAGCTCTGTGTACAGGGCGATTGTCAACTGGGCGTGAGGCACTGTCGTGCAGCTCCCATTAGCATTAGCTGATATCTCTATCTGGTCATTTTGTCTTTACATCCTACACGTCGGAATCATTTCAACCTACCGAACTATCCACAGATTTGCTAGCTCTGGTGATTCTTAGGTCCGGTTTTTCCACAGCAAATTAATCTCCCATTAATTTAATCCGGCATTAAATCCGGCAGATAACGGACGATTTAATTGACGTTGCCGGTGGAAAAACGACATCTGAGTAAATTGATCATTATCTGCCGGCTTTAATGCCGGATTAAATTAATGGGAGATTAATTTGCTGTGGAAAACCGGACCTTATTCTTACACCTCGGCATTTTTCTTCCATTCTTCCAACAAAACCTACATACCTATCTCATTATGTTCACGTCAGCAGTTGTTGTACATTACTCTACCTCGTACAAAACTTTCGTATGCCAGGTAAACAACTGATGTATTATGCATCAATCGCCATCAGTTTTAACAAAAAACCCTTTCCCGTGTACGCACGTATGCATGCAAGAACGTAAAAACTGTTTCCACTAGTTACGACTTGCAGTCACTGCCTATTTACCCCTCCATCTGTTTTCTACATGTTACCTATCTAACAAACAACACCTATCTTTTCTTGAAATATCCCACTATCCATTATCACTGTTAGCTGCAGCTGTAACCAGTGTATCTGCTTAACAGGACTTTGCCGTATATAGCATATCTTGCCTTCACACAATTACATCAGTTAATGACAGCCTGTGCAAAGTATGCTGAATGACAAGATCAAAGTCAATCACCTAGAACAAATCAGCATATGAGACCAAATATGCGAACATGTCAATGTTTGCAATAACTTACAATACAGACAGCATGCTATTGCCACTAATCAGTCGGGGACTGGTTTCTGTCAACAACAGAGTGATAATTAAATCTAAAGCAAGCCATTAACTAGACAATAACAGTACACAAACAAACATTATTCTAACATGAGAAATACAACAGTGACGTAACTAGGCGTTTCACCATTCAGGGACAGAAGTAACGAACTGCACCCAAACCTGCAAGTTGTCACGTGTGTCTGATGCCAACATTCTGATTTTCGGTTGTTAATCAAGTACTTTACGGCTGCCTGTGCTTAGCTTTTTCTAAAATCAGCTAAGTGATAAGTAGCAAATTTGCTGCAGAACTGCTGTTGGTTCATGCAGCAAACTTTGTTAGTCACTTTTGCGGTAATTCTGACGAGAATGTTTTGCACCCGTTGTCTGCAACACCTAACGGTAACTGTCTCTGTCCCTCTAGTTACGCCACTGAAATACAAATATGATCTTTACTCAAGTACATCATTTTGTTTTATTAACTTTTTAGTACTGTTTTTATTTTTTAAGTTAGCTACACCGTGGGCCATAAAAAAAACAAGCTCATTTTGAATATAACTTTGTCAAAAATCAATCAAATTTATGCCATTTTCACTGTTAGATATATGATTGAATGACACCTGTGAATTTCATCCACCTCACTAATGAAAGTTGCTACATGACCTTGCAAAGTCAAAACACTAAAATGTAATATTACATCAGTATATTACCAAAGAAAATTTCATCGAATGTATCTTAGCTTCACTGAAATAGACCAAGGCAATGTGTGTCATATCTACTTATTTTACAATTAACTTACTGATGTTTACATCATTATCAGCAAGATCACTAATGTTCACTTGAAGCAAACTTGATCCGACTTTGAACAGGATGTTATCAACACTGCAACTGACCAGTGGTAAAATGGTTTGGGAATACATGTGCATGCTGGTGGTGGAAAATACATGCTCTGAAATGAATCTGCATTTGTGTCGTTCATCAGAACATTTTATGAAACTGTCAATGCTAATTTGATGCAATTAACAACTATTAACATCTGTTCACATGCTTTTTGATGTTTCAACTTTCACAGAAGAGTGTGGCAACACTAATTATGTGAGGAGGCTGATAATCACACTGTCACGTGTTATTCACTCATAAATCTAACAGTAAAAACAGCATTTAAAAATCTGTTGAATTCTTAACAAAGTTACAGACAGAATTAAGTCGGTTGCTTTTCTATGGTCCACGGTGTATGTGTATTGTCACTCATATCACAAAATAATAAGCACAAATAGGTGTGTAAACACAAGTCATCAATGTGTCTACTGTTGCTTACGTGCGAGCGAAATGATCATCGGTTATCAGTCTTCTAGCAGGTCTTAAGGACACGTGCCATTCGTCACTGCTTTCATAGTGGCATTTCTGGCCCAATCGGGAAACTGACTGAAATCAAAGTAGGCAGCACCCCAAGTGTTGATGGCAAGCTGTAGCACAGCAATGTCGATGATTGTGTTGACAATTCCAACTTTCATCTAAACACCACCAACAAATTCTTAGTGAAGTCAGCCATTTCATAAGGCTTTACAGCAGTGTACAAATGCATTCAAAAATTCATGTTGGGTGCAACATGGAGTACTTATTGTTGTGGCTATTATCCATACATTCACTGCAAGCAAGCCGTATCATGCAACGACCAGATTATGACTTGTTGGACAGTTACTAGACAGCAAACCTCAGTCTTTCCTTTGCCACTCCACTCAGAGTACAACAATGACACCGTTGTTAACAGTTTTACGTACAATATCTATTTGGCACTATTCAATGTCAGGCTGTAATTACAAGCACTGACCCTTATGCTGAAACTGGGAAGTACCTGGGGGATGGGAAACTTACCCACAAATGGATTTTTACCCTGTTGCTCTGAAACCACTTAGAATTGTGACATTAAGGCATTTGAATTTTCCTGAATACGTGTTGGCTGATAAATGAAGAAGAAAAATTACAGATAGTGTTCCCAACATCGTGGCTGGAAAATGGACACAACTGGAAAAGGCTGGAAAATCCTACATTAAAGGTAATTAGGTTTCTAAGGCACATAAAAACAAAATCCAAGTGCTATACCTATGTTGTTTGGGTTGACCCTTTCAATGGCAATAATACTGATGTCGTTAGGTGTTGCTATCACACCAAAAATATGTATGGTGAACAAAAAATGAAAAGTAGTTTCAGTTTGGCATGTGTTGCTCACATCCCACCGATGCAAGACTGTCGTATGTTTTAGGGGTTGTGGAAGAAACGGAAGCTTGATAAGTACTGTTAGAATTTACATCAAATCAAACTTTGACGATTGTGACCACAAACCAGAAGTACTTTCAATTTGTCATTTCATCTGAGTGTTCTTGTCCATTTATATATTTTAGCCCTTTACACTAATGTAATGGAAGCTTTCGCAATCTTGTCGAAAATCGAGATGAAGTCCAAATTCGAGGTGGAATTCTGAAAGTGTAAGTACTTCTGTTCTGGTTCGGTGCTTTTGCGTCACTAACTTGAAATGTGACATCAAGATAAATTCTGGTCCGAATGACAATAGTGGCCATAAAAAGAACACCATAAACGCCACTATTGTCGTTCGGACCAGAATTCATCTTGATGTATTTCACCAACCGTAGTGTAGTTTTTTTTATAGCAGTATATGCTTAATCTGTCAACAAACTGGCATCAGTATAATTTCCAGTAACTCACCTGACCTATAATGTCCTAACACAATTTGATAAATCATAATGTGACTTTAGCAGTCCAATAGAAAAATCGAGAAACTCACTGAAAACAGCATTCTTTTCACATTCAACTGCATTTAACATAGCCTAGAGTTGCCTTCCACTACTTTACGTGACTGTATACATCCCACTGAAGCCGGTCACTGCATAACAACTGTTGGCTAGTTGTTCACACCTACTGTGTAGAAGTGAGGCAGAAGGCCGGCTTAACCAGCTAACACCTGGTAGAGCCGGCACTTCTGTAGCGGCGCTGGGCAAGTCATTTACCTGCATCGGCTCAGGTGTACTCAGCCTTTTATCCTTACCTGATGGATAAATTGAGTACTGGCAGTAAAACGGACAGGTTAACGGTGGGAGATGCTGCCTTTGCCGGGCGGCAGGTAACTCTCTGTGTGATCTCATATGGCATGCAGGCTCCCGTAGCAGTGTGGTGCTTTTAGCATAAACTGCTATACGCTTCCTTTATTTTTTTACCTTCACATTTGTATACGAAGCTGCAGAGTAAAAATCTATTTATTTCTTCAGAATATTGGTGTTGCTTACCATGTCTGGAACAGTAATGTCACCATATGCAAAGACGATTGCGTTGCCAGGTGTTGAAACCGGCAAAATGAATGAGAAGTTGACAGCGAGAGCAACGGGGAAAATTAAGTAAACAGGATGCATCTCAAGACCATTGGCCTGTCAGCAAGTACACACACAACTGTTATCAACATCAAACACTAGAGTGTCAGACTTTCTCTCTTATCATGACTGCATTACTAGATGCTACATATACCACCAATCCCCACCATATACTTCTACCTCACAGCAATACATCAAACACATTCAGCTGAAAACTTTTACATTTCTGATTTAGCAACATTTAAAAAACTCACAGTTTAAATTTAACACAATATTGGATATTATGCACTGTGTGGTTACCATCTGTGCTGCGATTGGTATCAGCAGAGTGGCTGTAGCAACATTGCTAGTGAATGCAGTGCAGAACACGGACATGCATGTCACCAGAAGTACAATAACAGGAGGCGACAGCTTCGAAAACGTCTGCAGAAACGTCGCGATTTCATCGGACAACTCTGAGTGCTAAAATACGACATTCACATAGGCCATTATTGGCATGTTAACTGCCAACAGTGAAAACATGCAATACGTTTGTGGACAATGGATGTCAGACTACCATTTGCTTGCCATATCACAAACCACAAATGTTATGCATCGAAGACTCGCATCAACATAATCAAGTTACAAAAGCACACGTTACTGTTTAGCCTACAAAACACACAACCGTCCACCAAACTGGAATCTCTGAACGATATATCTGTATATACAGTATATATATAAACATGTATCCAATGAGCATGTATATTGAGCACGTATGTTCACAACTATGATCAGCTAAGTCAAGGAACGTATTATAGCTAATTTTCTATATCTTGTTAGCAGTCCCACTTAGAAATAATTTCGTACTAATTTTGCACAGATGTTTTTAAATGAAAGAAACAATGATGAGTTCCAACAGACATTACAACACTGGTTTTCAAAACTTTTTGCACTGATTTCAGTAAAATCCGTTATGCCATGCTGACTGAGTAGCAACTATGAATTGTTATATACCGTTTTGAGACACTGGAAATGTACAGAATTTGATACACTTAACATTTTCAGTGTTGTGCAGTCCAACAGCTCATGTTCAAAATTTCAGATGATTGTACCAGATTTATGGGACTTTTCCAGTTTTCAAGAACCAAGGTTGTTTTCCAGGACTTTCCAGGCTTGGAAGTTACAAATTTAAAATTAGAGACTTTCTTGGGTTGGTGAGAACCCTGCATGAATGACAGGGTCATTCAGATGAAGTTTACAGCTAGAATTAAAGTAATTCTGACACAGATCAAATTTGTGACAGAAGGACAAGCTAATGGACTCATCTACAATATCTCTATCCGTATCGTGTTTGCACAAAATGCACTGTACGTCAAAATAATTGCAGAAACTTCAAAAGGCCTAACACAGCTGTTATGCCTTGAGCTTGAAACAACCTTTCACCGCACATAACACACCTCTTCCAAAAAAAAATTGAAATTTTCTGCTTACATGTGCATTCTAACTGTCATGTTTCTCCAGTATGTTTATGTGTTTTTATGCTCTGGTTCGGTGCCCTTGTCACATTTTTTTTCTCACTTATTAGGCATGTCAGAAAAACGCGAAATTTTTTTCAAAATATGCGGACCATAATGTGGTGAAATATGCGGCAAAATATGTGTAAATAGGCTGTGATTACATATTCTTTGTTAATCTGACATGGTACGTTTTTGATAGAATAGCCGTTATTTAGTACATTTACAGCCACTTAACAACGAATGTTGAACCGAAAAATTACTACAGAGAATATTTAATGCCGCCGAAATGCCAAAATACACAGAAAAAATTTGCGATATGTGCACTTTGCTAAAATGTGCAAAAATTTGGCAAATATACGATTTCCGCATATTCGCGTTTTTCTGACATGCCTAATTTATGGCACCTTCATCTCGACTTAGTTAACTGATTGTTCCACCAGTTTATTGAAACAGCTAACTGACAGAAAGATGGGCATAAATTATGCCTCAACTGCTTAATAATAGCACACATCTGTGTGACTGATTGACATACTGTTCGTTAGGTTGCACTTACACTTTTATTGTGAACTTCTGCATATTTCATAGTAGCTCAGTAACAAATACTGACAAATATACAGACTCTACCTTGCAGGCATCAGCAATGGCAAAGCCTCCACCGAGCAGCAGAATCACTCCCCACTGCATATCTCTGTGCACAGTCTTCCAGTCGAGCAACGAAGGAGCAGGGCCTGGTGGGTTTGGGTCTGAAGTACAAACAACACACGTGTCCGAGTGAGTCTCAAGTATCAAGCGTGGAATTCATCTTCTAACTTACACATCAGCTTCTACATTATAAAAATCGCACACAGTCTGTCTGTGTCACGAGTGCGAAGCGCGACACACAGGCCACAATCGCGCGAAGATGTGGGGCCACAATCGCGCTTCGCGTGATACGTACATTTGAACATCTCATGCATGGTGACAATGCATTACAGATTTATGGTATTATCACATGAACAATTATGTTATCTCAAGTTTGCAATTACAATCTATCAAAAAGATATGTTTTATATTTTACAAAAATATGAAAGCAATCAATGCACTCTAATGTACAAAATAGCTCAAGAAATCACATAATTATGGCCTAAAAGCACTGCCAACATAAACTGGAGGAACCTACAGTCCACAGGTTAGCAAACGTATCCGCCACACCTGAACGATCCCAAAGGCAGAAGTAGTTCGGCTTTCTTGATGGTACAATGAACAAGAACATGCTGACGGTAACGGCAACAACAGAGTCTGTCACGTAACTACAAACCCATCATTCAACTGTGAAAGATACGGGTAGTTATGTCAATATCATGCTCTGCATAGCTGTACTTGAACGTAATTTCACTCATGCCGCAGTAGTAACAGTCTGGATCAAAATCCCTATAGATGACATTGATGACTTCTCATGTTTTACTGAATATCAAATGGTCGTTACTGCCAACTGCATATGTCCCATTCTTTATATGGTGTCTCAGTGGGGCAATCTCAATAAAATTTCATTGATGCTTTGGCATTAAAAACTATACACTATGCTATCATGCAGCAAGAAGCAGTTTGTGGAACAATATCAGCATGTTACAGATGGACACAGAGACAAACATACAGAACTTCTATGTCAGTATCACGTTCTGCAAGGATGTACTACACTAACATACAATAAAAATAAAAATAAAACATCAGTTACAGTACATATTCAGCACTGTGTTGCATCTATTTTTTATGGATAAAGCCCCCAAATGTTAATCACAATGTTTCCGCTGACTGATACAGAATGCTTTCTGATAGACAGTTTCTATAAATTATGTTACAAACGGCTATTAAACATGCAAAAGCAATGCATAATTCAGTGCAAAAACAGCACAAATCACTCTCCCTATAACACGCAGTTTCATGATGTATGAATCTAGACAATTACTATGACTAAGTGTGCACCTTTTTGTCATGCAATCCTAACAGTTACAGCTCTGCTGTAAAACATATGCTTGTATAACATAAACAACTAATATGTTCTCCTATGTTTGCAAAAAAACATCAACACACGTCTCAGCTTACGATATAAATGTAGTATAAGAAGAGATCACAGAAGACAACGTACTTGTGTGGCATAAGGTCACCCCATCCGGGAACAAACTGTGGTTGCTTTGTGATCCATAGCAGTGCCAGACAAAGAAACAAGCCCAGTACCCAAAGTTCAGCCCAACTACACACGTACGTACAAACAGCCAACATAAAATGCCAATCAATAATGGAAGTATTCAATCACTACACATACTGATCATAACGTAGCAAGTCAGCAAGACGATATGCTACATACAATGGTCTTCTCCAGTTCAGTTTTTGTGCATGACATCACTGTTTCACACAAATTTCATAGTATCTGGTGATCCTGAATTTTACTGATAGAGAAAATGTGAAGATATACACTATTGCAGCATCAAATGGCTCACATGTCGCACTATCTCGGCATCTGCTGAGATTCTTGTCATAAGTGTCATATTATGTACCTTGTGTTGATTTTAGTATTGAATAACAACACTTAGAAAAATTACTGCTGATAGAAAATTTACGTGTTCCTCCTGATTTAATCGATGACATAGCTACTGGGCATATGAAACTAAGCATTTCTAGTTTAAAAAACACCCCTTCAGACGTTCATCATTTTCCCCGCATTTTCCACCCCCATGATCTTGTGCCACATATTCCTTTCCCGTATTTTCTTACCCCTGTGACCTTGTGCTGAAATTTCCTTTCCTGCATTTTCCATGCCCGCAACTTTCTACCACATTTTTCTTTCCCACATTTTCCATTTTAGGCATTTTCAGCATTCCCAAAAAATGCAGAGTTGGAAATTTGTTTACCAAATGCATGTAGAAGTATGCTTGTATGCTAATTTTTCTGGGTATCCTACTGGCATTCAGATTACTTTTAAGCATTTTGTAACTTGTACACTTTCAGATCCGTTAAGTAGTTTTGCTGTTACATGCCTCTAATTTTTGCAGGAAATCACCCATCACAGTTAAAGTGTCATAATTTTCTTAACAGTTAAGTAAAAGTAACAAGATTATATGGGACAAGGCAGCCCAAGTCATATTCTATAAATCCTGAAAATTTTGTAAAATCAGTGCTCTAGATATGGCATGATTGACAAAAAATGATACCAGAATCTCGAATTTTAACAACTTAAAGCATAAAGCATTTTTATCCACACCCGTGTACCATGGAATTCGGCAAACTAATCCATAAAAAACAACAGCTGCAGACAAGCTCGCAGTAAGTGTACTCGACTCTTTTACTAATACAATGTTACATAC
>Ga0209782_1001024_pt1 | contig 13835 bp, 7 predicted proteins | sample WorMetmaBAHAMAS1_FD_187390 | JGI IMG/M metagenome (GOLD analysis project Ga0209782, IMG submission 187390) | Marine gutless worms symbiont microbial communities from Max Planck institute for Marine Microbiology, Germany - Inanidrilus... | ecosystem: Host-associated > Annelida > Digestive system >... | reverse complement strand
CCCCTCTCCTGGCGGCGGGCGCAGGCTGTGCAATCCAGCCTTGAGCTGATTCTAGTGTAATTATGGAATGACCCTCATACGTGTGTGTTGTCACTGAAATACTCTTAATTTTTGTTGATTTTGTTTCAGATGCTGCAGAGTGTGAATTTATGAAAACTTGAACTGTACTGCACACCACATTTGTTATCTGCTGTATGATGTTTAACGTATACCCGCCACATGTAAAGCTTGTTTGAGCTGACATCTATTGCTGTTTTTACTGCATTGTACGAAAATGCCGAGTATAGTTCTGTTTGCAAGACGCTGGAGTTTTGGCTCTGATGACCTGTTTATTCCAGCGTTTTATCTTTTATGTGGCCATATAATCTGGTTAGTGCCTTAACTGTAAGCTTGTATTGTAATGTAATTTTGAGTAGTATTGTTTTTACCACATGATGCTATACTAGCATGGTATATGCCGTTGTCGTATGTCTGTGTGTCTGTCTGTCACACTCCGGTATTGTATCAAAACGGCTAAACATAGGATTATGCAAATAGCGCTGCACGATAGCACAGGGACTCTAGTCATGAAACTCATAAACATTTTCTGATATACTCATTTCATCTTGGAAGACTCAGTTTCATTTCAAACATATTTTTTTCACAAAAGAAAATTTCATTCAGTTCAGTTTAGCAAACAACCATTGCCAGTTTATCGTTCTGAGCATCCTCCGTTGTGTATGAACTTGATGGGTATGAAGCAGCGGTTTGTCTTCTGCAGTTGAGATGTGTAGAAAAGCATGGACTGCTGTGTGGGACCGGGATATATTTCACTGTTGCGTTGTTATCTTGGCATCCGGTGCAAAGATAGCAATGCCACTTCCGTGTGGAGTCGGGTGGTGGATGAACGATGGATGACGCTGAGCTGCTGGTTGTGGACAGTGCTTTGACACTGCTGGCTGGGTGGTAAGAACATCCATCCGCCCGTAAAATTATCTGTTGTCCTATGTCGGTGTTCTCTTCGTGAAGCGATGGAAATACTAACCCAGTTTCATGTGGAAAACGGTTGTTAAAATGGAGGTAGTAAAACGAAGATAGGTTGCGGTTAATATGAATAGAAAAAAGTCATTAGAGAAGGTCAGGAACAACCGGATGGGCTTCTTGGATCAGTCACTGAGCCCTAGGCCTTGCTCGTTGATGATTGGCTAGTGAGGCAGTACATGGTAAGTTTTTAGTACGTTCATTGTCCATGAGGGTAGTATATACATGATACAATAGAGCAAGATTAAAGAGAAAAAATACAGATGCATTACAATAAATGAAGGTAAGCCAATAGCTGCATGCTATTCTGAGGAGACTTTCAGTGGGAAACGGAAAGAGGCCTTAGTGAAGATTAATGAAAGATAGGCTTAATTTCAATGATAGTCATGCAGCTAGTTGCATTTGTCCAGGCACTTTGTGGCACCGGCATGGTATATATAACTGTTTTTTAGTGTTATTACAACCCACTCTGTTGGCGAAGCTGACATCTGTCATCAGCTTGCAGCCGATTAAATTAATTGTAGTTTCCTTGTACGATGACCGCAGGCAGCTGAGAGTGAACTATGGGACGGGCGCAGTGAGACGAGTTTTATTTTGCTGATGAAACTGTCGTATATTCGGCGTCGTGCGTTCATTTGTCTCAGTGAGTGAGTGTGTCTGAAGCTTACCGGCTATGGGTACCGCGTGCGAGGCGTTGAGCTGAGCTGAGGAAACTAATTAGACGACGACGTCGGCGTGTCATTTGCATGCTGTCGGCGGCCGACCTGCCGTGGTCGATAGCGCAGTCAATCAGCAACGTCGTAGTACCGCCGCTAGCGCCGTTCTAGCTGGAGACCGCTTGCAACAACTCCGGTCGCGCCGACGATGCCTTGAATATTAGAGACGCACTGCCTGTCTGCCTGCCTGCGTGTGCAGCTGGAGTGATCTAATTTCGCAACCATTTGCTGGCAGCGGCAGGCAGTACGTGAAGTGGCGTTCTCAAACCGTCTACCTTGTGTATACGGATCCCGCCCCCTCCTCCTCCTTGGATGCGCCTATGCAGCAATGATTGGAAAGTACTGCCGCTGCTGCTGAGATGATGTCAAAGTGGTGCCAGGAAAAGTAGAGTGCTTAAAGGCCCGTTCATATTGCTGCGACTAAACTGAACTCAGATTTTTACGTCGAGTGAATGATGTGAATGGGGCTTTAGTTTCTTCGACAGTAGTATTTTACAGCAACACGTACATATAAACGTGCATGGGAGAGGAGTTACTGTGAAAGATATCGATATATGATACTCGTGGCTCATCATGATAAGAGGGTTGTCTTGCTGCTGGCGAAATTTAATCTGTGTTAGGGTGTGGTGTGGTGTTTCTACAGCCGCTGCAACTTGGTACAATGAAAGTTGTCAGCACCGTGCATCTATGGCTCGTCACGTACTGTTCTAGCATGCCTGATCGCAGTGTGAGAGCTTCCACACTATAGAACAAGACTGACCAGTTGTGTTTATTATGCCTATGGCACAGTTTTGGGCTCCATTACTAAAGTTGCTAGGGAAGTAAAATAAGTATCAGCTTTTAGTAGTGAATGTGAGCGATGATGATACCAGCTACAGCTGTCAGAGTTGACTAGCAGCCTCCATATACTCCAGCAGTACCTGCCTGAGCGTTCTACTCCTAATTACTCTCTCCGTCCATGGCGACATAATAAAACACTTATAACTCAAACAAGTGAACTTAATGATTGTGATTTTATTATTAGAAATATTTATAAAGACTTATATTGACATTCAAACCATTGAATTATATATTCTATTTTTCACTTGCTCATAGCTAGCTCTATATTGTTAATCATGAACTTTATTTTTTATGTTTTGTAATGGGTTGTGCTTGCAACTTCTCATTAAAGAAAATGATGATGATGATGATGATGATGATGAATATGATGAGGTAAACATGCTGTGGAAGTGGATTGGCTTGGTTTGAGCATTGTCGGTTACCTGACGTTCTGCATTCATCAGATGAACTGGGGTGAATTGCAGTAGCTGAATGGGTGTGCTGAGCTGACACTTCCTCACAATAACGAGGATGCTCTCCCTGCAACAGCCCAGTTTTTATTAGCGCCCTGTATACATATAGTTGTATCACTTACTTGCAAGCATGCAGGAATTGAAGTTTTGTTTGTTAGGATCGGCATGAGCGTGGGCCTGCTGTGTTGGTCATACGTCGACAGTCATGAAGTTAGATTATTGTTCAGTGCCGATGAGTACGTGGTTGGGCTGGTCATTTTGTGGGCTGGGTGTGCTGGCATCGAGGCCTCCATTATGTGCGTCAGCGTCCAGGGCAGCGTCTTAGATACAAAGTCACGGAGTATTATGCCACCTCTTGTCTATATTCGTTTTGGTGAGTTTACATATTTTTAACATGTTATTTGTGTGCCATGTTTTAATAACATGCTTGTACAAGCGTTGTAAAGATGGTGATCAAAGTCACCACTTGGGAAAGTGCAAAATTTGATCTTTGCTGCCCTCAAACCCATGAATCAATCTTAGCCAAAATTTGTATAATAGCTGTAATCCTGCAAAATTTTTATCCTTATCGCTTCACACATCAATTGGTTTATTTGGCTATTTTTTGTATTTTAGGGGTTCTTGAGATTGTTCACACTCAAGTAGCCCCCGATGATCTATATACAAAATGCCTTAAAAGATGCAGTTCTGTCCAAGGCTGTTCTTTTTTGGGGCCACAAAACCAAAAGTTAATATTTAGATACCTTTTACATGAAAATCACAATTTTTGGGTCAGGTTTCAATGTGATTTGGTACGTGCACACATTTCAGTATGGTCTTTAAGACATGGCCATGCACAATTTTGACAGATAACGTAACGTATATCGATTATAGAGATATATGCAATTTTCATATTGAATAGACAAATCAGGTCACATATTTTAAATGATACAGTGCATGCAGAGTGGCTGCAAATGCATTGTCAATTTATCATTGCTGTCCAGTGTAAGATGTCATAATTCAGAACTCAAGAGCGGATAAATGTAGGATCTTTGAACTTAGCAAAAATGTTACGTCATGTACGGCAACTGTCTAAGGTCAAAAGTTCAAGGGTCGAGGACACAGTATCATGCAACATGTGAGAGCAAAAATGCTATAACTATGCAGGAGATGGTCATGATATCATCTACAAACTTGGTGGCAGTCATCATCATGGGGGAACATGGTACACATTATAGGTCAGTAGGTCAGATAAACTGAAAGTAGAAATATGGTAGACCTTCAGCTAAGACAGTCCAGTAGTCAACAGAAAATGTCTTTAAATCACCAAAAAGTTCCCTGTCTGTAAGGAAATTGTAGTCACCACGGAATCAAACGCTGGCATTAGAATCTTTACCAGAAGCTCATAAATTGCCATTTCTATAAAACTATGGTTAAAATTTGTGCTAATCCGATACACTGTGTTTACATGAACTAGTAACGACTGCAGTGTGTGAGTGGAGTATGTTGCTGCCGACTGTGTTGTTGTAGGAGTGTTGATTGTGCAGTGTGGCTGGCATGTCACCGGCGCTGTCTGGATCGCACTCACTCTCTCCGTCAACAACTTGCTCAGCTCCTGCTGTCTCCTTGGTTTGTCCTCTTTCTGCGACAGAGCAATAGAGCATACAGCTGGTTTTGGTGCCGTTTGATTGCTCTTAGTTGGCTAACGAAAAGACATCTATCTTCTAATAAGACCTGACTGTGGTACTTGGTAATAGCCGTGTCACTGGTGCCAAAGTCAGTAGGTGCCAAGGATTTTGGGCACTTTTGGTTATTGGATCAGCATGCAGATGGTTGCATTTGACTCGTAAGGAATGACTTACTATTAGTGTTTTATAATGACCTTAGGTCTATGTGGAAATGTCAGTTTGTAAGCCATTACGATAAGCAGAACCGTAATCCCAACAAGAAGAAGCTGAAGAATGTTGCACAGTATCTATGAGCTGCTTTTGATATGCATTGTGGCTTTAAAAAGCCTTTCATTATCACGAAAAGTTTTTTGGAGGATCTACCCAGTATACCCCAGCCTAGAATAACCTTAGAAAAGTAGGCAAAGACTGAGAGTCACGGAAACTAAGATGGTCGGTCTATGCCTTCGCTGATACGTGTGTAGAACAGTGATCATCTGGGAGACAAAATTAGTTATGCGACGATATATGACACATTTAAAGTTACATTATGACATGCAGTTACATTATATAATGTGTACCGTGCGGTGCATAATGTTGTTAATATCTTGTTGATGTTATTGCTGTTTTTGCAACCATATCACAGGACTGATCATGACGGACTGGTTGATACTGTTGATCGTCTGTTGTGGTCCTTCACCGGCCGGCTGCGTCAGACTCAGAACACTTCCTGTTACTGGTGTTGAGAAGTCCGCGAGTGCCAAGCCGATTGTGCTCACTAGTTCACGTCGTGCTGTCACTGCAGATGAACCACAACTACTGTTAACATCCATGTTAGTCGATTTTTATTTTTTCATGTTTTATATCATGCTTACGTACAACATATTGTTACTCGCTGCAACTGTGGCCCAAACTGAAAATGGTCGGAATATATTTAGGTAGCTAGATCTTTTCCTTATAACTAATATACTTTTCTTCTTTTTAGCCGTATTGCATAACGAATGCAGCTCTAAATAACCTGCTACATTTTTTAGCGCGAGATATAATATATACATCTCACGCTTATGCTACGATGTCAGTGTCCGTCTGTCTGTGACGGAAGTGCATTGGCATATTATAGCTAATTTAGGTTTCAAATTCCGATCCCAATTTACCGCGCATTGCAGTCGTGCTGCATGCGGGCGCGAGGGAAGGGATCATCGCCGGTAAGAGTGGAGGGATCATCTCATGCTATGGTAGCCACTGCTAGGCCCTCTTGTCTTATATCATACAGTGAACTTGGTACCAGCTCACCAGAGTTGTAAAGCAAGTTTATTCTCGTTGTTGAATGGGTGTTGTACTCCGTGTTTTCTTAACAAAGGGTACTGACATAAGGCTAGTTTTGTAAGGCCAGTTTTCATAAATTTTCCATGTCATGTGAGCATATAATATTGTACAATGTCGTTAAATATTCTGTCTGTAATTGATATCACACTTAATGTCAGGCTGACATTTTTGGTGCATATTTATAGATGGTGTGTATAGAATGTAAGTATGGTGTGTTGTGTGTATGTGCTATATACTAGGAAGCAAAGTTTGCACATTCAGCGGCATGATGCAGTGTGCTGCCACAGTAATCAGCCTCAAAAGGTGAGTTTGATTGTGCTATGTGCACTGAATTGTTTAGCCATTCTGTTTAGTAGAACCGGCAATCATAAGTACTGTCAGTGTATTTTGTTCCACTTTTTTTCACTGAAATTTTAATCTCAGATGTGCCAAAAGTTAGATCGTTGTCTATGTTTGTGAGAAAACTGCTACTTTAAACATGCGTGTCTTTTTGATAAGCACCTGAAATGACAGCTTAACTGTTCCATATTAATAAAGCATAGAGAAAATAAAAAAAAACAATGATATCAGTCATTGTTTATTACTCACTGTTGCCACCACATTTGGTTGGGGTTGAACAAATAACAATGGCAACGAACGAGTTTGCACAATGGAAATTGTTGCTGGTCCATAGTCCTATATGCAGCTTGTATGTTTATGCGAACGAATATATTAATGCGCCGGTTTGGTAATTGTTCAGTGTCCGTGAAGTGGACTTTGTTTAAATGTTACTGCCTATGTATGTATGATGTAGGGTTATAGCACGGTTATTTAAAGGCTAGTATACAGAGACTGCGATCGTGTTATAACAGGTGTATGAAAATGTTTTTTGGATACAGCCGTAGTTACAGCCTGACACAAACCTTGCTTGAACTGAACCTGCCTAGCTTTGATACTGTACTCGTCAACAGTCGTTTTAGGTTTCAGCAGCGATGGATAAACTGTGATAACATGATAGTTAAACAGCTGGCTACTTGGACTTTGTAACTAGATATCCATGCTTCTATATGTCTGTACTGTATGCTATAGGCCGATCTCTTTTTTGTATTTTTTTGTTTTTTTATGTGTCTGTGTATGTGTGTGGGATTGTGTTGATGTTTGTGTCTATGGGCCTCGTCGCCTGATTTCAATAAAATGACGATGATGATGATGATATAGCATCACTGCTATGCTTCGAGTCAACTGTGTTTTATCTGGGACACAGGCAGGTGTTTGATGGCCACTCCTTCGTTATGTAGGACGATGTTAACTACGCATAGAATGCACTTAGCATTAAGGTTGGATTGAGGACTGGTCAACGACACTGCCTGTTGGTTTTTCACTGCAACTCAAGCATTTAATCACAACAATCCTGCGAGTATCCACATCTTTAGAAATTTTTGTAAGATTTACAGAAAATATTCCAGGTTACTTTGATTGTAGCTGGGGCACAGACTCTTGTACTTCCTGGTCAGCTACACTCCTCGGTACAGAGTATTCTGTTGACTGTTTGTGACAAGCTAGATTAACTGTACTGTGAAATGTAATAAACATTTAAATTGCAAAAATGCTCAAGTTCAACATAATGATTTAAACAGAAGAATAACGTCCCACAAATCAAAAATAACTTGTTCAACAACAGTAAAAAATGTCACGTGCCACACGGTGTGTACGTGCTACACCCAAGTCGACACATCTGCCAGTGTCTGACCTCAGCATCATTCTGCTGACAAGACACCACTGGCACACCTGCCTCCGTGGCTCTGTGGGCTAACGCTCTCGCTGAGCCGCAGTGCAGTGAGCCTGGCTGGCTAGTTTGGTGGCGTGGGTTCGACTCCCGCTGCTGCCGGCATGTCGAGTCAGGTTTCTGCATGCTATGAGATTAAATTCTCGGGCAGGTACAGAGGGTTCGCCTGTGTCCTCTTTCAAATGTGACAGGCCATCACACCCGGATTGGGTGCGGTGTGAGCCGCGGGTGCGGATAACAGATGGCAGGGGCCAGCGATCCTATAGGAGGGCCGCACTTTGGCACCCTGCCAGAGAAACCCGTCAGCTAAGCTGGGCTCTATAAATATACAGTACAAGCCCAGGGTTAGAGGGGAAGTGCACTGGGCCAGGCCTATGTCTCAGCACTGGCTGTGGCTGAAGGCACGTCGAAAGACTGCCAACAGTCTACCGCCACCCTTGAATGAATGAACGAATGACACCACTGGCACACCGGTGGCCAGACAGCCTGCCAGACCATGTGACAGATGCCACGCATGACTGGACCAAAGCGACGCTCGATCTGCAAGTAAACGTTACACCATTACTGAAGGCCAGTGTGTCTGGTCCGTGGGTCTACACATGAGGCATCGTGTACTGCCGTGTGTGTCTGAGTTGCATGTATGTTACTGCTGAGAGATCTTATGATTCTGTAGGCAAATATCTGGGAGCTTGTTTTGGTTTTGTTTGGAAATGTTACGTAATGGAATGTACTTGTCAGTGAAGGTACGTCAGTGTAAGTACTGATCAGTGTCACGTGACAGCCGGTATTATGGTGGATGTTATTCGTCGTACACTTAAAACTTTGTCAGTGGCAGTGCCAAGGTTGAATAAAAAGGCGGCCAGGGTTGAGGTTAATATATCGCTGGCCTTCCTATACTGGGTAGGGATAGCTTTCCACCCCTGACCTTTCGTCCCTGATATAGCCATATATTTGTGCTGAAAAGGGACGTTAAACACCAACTAACTTCCATTAGAAGAACTGCACAAGATCAGATCACCCATTGGTAATTGATTTTAATTGCCAACATTCTACATTCTTCTGTTTTATTCCAAGGTGTTTCTTATGTGTGCTCTGGTGAGTGGTGAATATTGCCTGATGCTATGTGGTGACAGCATACCTATGTCGACATTGCGAGTGTCGTGCACTGTGCCTTGCCCAGCTCTGACTTGATCATATCAGACATTACGGCCGGTCTCATTCTGCTGCGACGATTTCAACAGCTACGACAGAAGCTCCTGGTTTCTCAGGTTGTTCACTTTTCATTTGCTCTCTTCTGTACTTTATCAGCTGTACTACTGACAGCCTGGACTTACTGCCACTTTTTGCGTGGCTTAGTTTGGACTGTACCAAAGATTAATAGTTTTATTTGTTTACCATGAAACCAGTCAGCATAATTCATGGTGCTTTTGCCGTGAGTAGTGGCAACTTATACTCATATTATCAACTTAACAAATTCTTCAAGTATAATCTGTGGCACAGATTCTACTGCTTGTGACAGGTAGATGTAGTGACTGTTTTTAATTTTTGTTGCTGACGGTTTGCTATTGCAGTCATCACATGCTGTCTATCAGTTTCTGTCGGGAGCTGCAATAACTCCCAACACTCAGTTCCTGAGTCTGAAGCACCAAGACACTAGGCATGACTATCATTCACTCGTTATCTTTGCATCGTACGCTGTAACAGCACATGATTGTCGCCAGCGATTGTTGTCATCGTTGCCGCTGTCTCGTTCTTCTTGTGGATGCAGAAATCGGTAAATGTTTCTTACCGGCTATTCTTCATTTATTGCTAGCGATATTGCTTTTTTGTGCATTACTTTGCTGAGTTGCTAGTAAATATGGTTGTTATTCCAAGATAGTTTAGCAGATTTTCTTGATATTTACTGTGTGAACTTGTAGACATACTATTTTAGCAGCTGTTTCTGGGTGAATTTAGGTTACCTCATTTTATTTTGTTGCCTGGTTCCACCATAATCTTTTTCCACACACATGCATCTTTTTGTGATATACCAAAACCTTTAAATATTTTTATAACACATCCCACCATGTTTTCAAATGTTGCCTCCATTTAATTCTTTATACCTTCTTCTTGTACGTACAGATCTTCCTAAAGTCCTAGAAGTTAACCCATATATCATATCTGAGCATGGACATTTAAATTCTGTTTAAATTTTCCTTCACAGATGATGTACATGATTGCCTTTCAGTTTTAAAGCGAATTTTGCTGGTTAATGCGAGAAAGAATATATTTAAGGAAATAACGAGCTTGGTTTAGTTTTTCTATCTGTTTTTATTATTTTCTCAGCGGGATTTCTAAACATTTTAATGAATATTATTATCTTTTAGAACACACTATTAGATTATATGATTGTTAACTTTCTATTCAAAATTTGAGTTTTATGCCGTAGTTTCGCTGATGAGCAGTGCTGTAACTACAGAAGATATCCAACAGCTGGTAACATTTGTGATGTTGCATCAGATCACAATAAATGTAATGCCTCGGAAGTCAGCAGATTCTTAAACTTTGAACTTTGTAGCATTCTCGCATGGCCTTTGAGCCAGACAGATTGGGCTGCATCGATGTGTGCTTTTTGACAGTTGTTGTCAGTGTACTGAAGACGGACTTCACAGCGCGCCAACTGGCAAGAGTAGAGGATGCCCGTGCATGTTTGCTTGTCTTTGTCGGAGAACTGGTCTCAGTCGTTTCACGCTCGTCTACGCCAGTTGTCACCTCCCTGAGGTGTGCACACACTCTTGTCATTGAATTTATGTTCATTATTTATTGTGCAGCCAAAACTCAATATTTGCACTGGTTATTTATTATTTTACACTTTGTTTACTGGTATATTTCTAAATGCAAAAATTTGCGAGTTATCTACAGCGAAGTGTTTATAAATTTAAGACAGTTTAAGATGTTTAGAAGCTAATGATGCAACTATGTACATCTGTAATGCATCAATATATATGTAAAACTATAATGAAATGCTAAGCAGTTGCCTAAAAGATTTTTTATTAATCTTTAGGGGGATACTTTTATTTGCTGCACCCTGTATAGTGCTAGAATTGAACTAAATTCTGAATTTTGAGTTACATATTGTTGCTAGGATGGTGATGGACATCATTTCGGGTTCTTTGTGGCAGTGAGCCATGCATCAAAGGCTCATGTCATCTGTATCACTGGCCCGTCTTGTTTTCAGGTATGTGTGTTTTTTATGTTACTACTCAACTCTTCAAAAGACTGGTAGATAATTTGTACCACCACATTCTTAGCATTGTGCTGTTAGGCTGTGTGACTTACAACATTATGGTACAAGTTTGAACAGGTTTTGTCCTGTTCGAAGTGGAATGAAGTTGATCTGAAATTGTCAGTGAAATGATGAATGATGATCTCGTTATTGCCATTTAGTCATTAAATAGACTTGTCGTGGACATTTTTTTCTACTCACATAGTTATATGGATTCATAGTCAGTTGTTTAACTTAATGATAAATGTAGTAAACACATAAATACATACTAGCTGTTTAAAACATCTGCTGGATGGGTTGGTCAGTCTGTAACTTTCAGTTTTCTTTAACCAGCATGATATACCACAGTTTGGTCTGACCCCCTAAAAGAGAAATTTTTTATTATAATTAGATCATCTTTATGTGGAACAGCATATTACAAATGTTGTCATTTGATTGAACGATTGGTATAAAAGATAGATAATTTGAGCGTGGCTAATTTAGAAAACTTTTTGTATAGCTATTGTACGATGCCATCGACAGTCGTTTTGTTAGTTTTAAAAATGTCTTCCATTTTTAGTTTGTTAATTTGCCACTTTCGTTAATGCTATCAGTGTGAGTTGATATATTTTACTATGATGGATTCATGGGAAGTTTGTTAGATGGTAAAAAGATATCACAGTGGTTACCTTCTCATGTGTACTGTTACTATCACAGTGGTTACCTTCTCATGTGTACTGTTACATTTCTGTGAGCCTCAATGTTGCCAGTGTGATAAGCATTTGCTCATGTTTGACTTTTTGACGTTATTGATAAATTCACTTGATTTAAATTACAGCTGAATTCAGAGAAGTGGATAATGATGTTATCATGTTGTTGTTGTTAGGATGTGCTGGGTGAAGCTTGCGTCAACGATATTGAAGTAATTCCCGATGTAACATGCAGCAAAGACTGGTTTGCACATAAGGTATTTTATTGTCTGTTCACATGTATCTGGTTGACAGTCACAAACAAGATCAGTAGAAATAACTCCTGACGAGTCACTGATTAGGCCCATTCCATGGGGCCATAGCGGTCCCCTCTGTCACGCGTTGTCGTTGTCGTCGTCGTTGTCCGGCGTCGTTGTGGACATCGATGCGCAGGCGACACCTGGTGAATGGGCGTGCGGCGGCTCGCAGTAGCGAATGGGCCCAACATTTTTCAAATGCTTTTTGTTTAAATTTTGAAGATTATTTGTGCCTTCTAGTGGACTGTTTTTATACCTTAACTAATGGATTTGCTGTCTGTTTGACTAGGGCCTGCTGCGACCAGCTATTGACATAGCTGATGCCGTTAGAAGACATTCGTTGCTGGCTCATGCTGCCAACAAAGACTTGGTTTGTTCTTTCATTTACTGTTTCAGTTATGTGATATATGATGTGTGCTTTCGCTGTAATGCTGGAGATAGAACACTCACTGTCTGGACTTCTTGCACGTTTTTCTGACGTGGTTATTATGTCTAAGGTTAGCAGTGTTTTAGCGCAGACTTTTTTTAGGTGATCTGTGATAACTACTATTGAGAAACTTTCAGTGAAATGATATCGTAGCAGGTGATTTGTGATTCGATATTTTCTTTGCAGTCTTTGTTCTTCTGTTTGTCAATATGCCCGAGTTATCGTGTGAATACTTTTCTCACTGTGTGCATCGTCCAGTTCATTGTACCATTGGCAAAGTTGTGTGATTGCATTGAGCAGTCATTCGCAATAGACTTATTTCCACAGATACTACATACATATTCTATGGCATTCGATGGCCCGGTACAAATATAAACAAAGTCGATAGGCCGTAGGCCGACGGCAGCTATCGAGATACCTACATCGTGAAACTATTTAATTTTGTTATTAACAGGTCACTTTTATGTTCAAAACGAAAATAGCATGTTTCCACTGTTGATAGTTATTAATTAATAAATCCATAATTTTAAACACAACGGTTGCTAAGCCGAGTATTTACACTAGCAACGCTTCGGCAGACTAAAAATGTTTATGTTGTTATTGTGATTTTTTTATATAAAATGCGAAACAGTTCCATCACCTAATACTCCTATGATTAACTATGAGTTTTCGGATATCTTAAGAAGTTCTTGCGTTTCTGTTTGACTAATTTAGCCCGATCGGCTTGTTGGTCACGTGATGACTCCGGTACAGTGATGTCTTATGCATGGTATTTCCACGTCAGTGGAAAATCATCTATTTTTATCAATGAACTTGATTCTGTGACATGTCATCATCTTAGCACCACTTTTTATCCAACTTATCCACTGCAGCGGTGATATGAGTGAGAAGTGTAGTGATAATGGAGATCAAAGCCAGGTTACTGTGCAGCTAGGTCTGTTACCATAGTATCATACAGAAGCACTTCTGTACCAGACCACTTCCAACCCCATTGTTGCAGTGATTCAAATGATAAGCCATATGGGCTTTCCGGAAAAAAAGATGTGTATTATGTTCGATATGCAAAGTAGACTGATTTTATTGGGCCCATTCTATGGGGCCATAGCGGTCCCCTCTGTCACGTGTTGTTGTTGTCATCGTTGTCGTGGACATCGATGCGCAGGCGGCGTGCGACAGTGGCGGCGTGCGACAGTAGCGACGCCTGATGAATGGCAATGTAAAACGGCTCGCAGTGGCGAATGGACCCAACATTTTTCAAATGCTTCTTGTGTTTGTTCAGCTATTGTTTGTGATACATGGCAGCATTATATGTGCGGGATTGTGTTTTGTGTGCAGGAGAGAGGAACAAATGACTATCGTGTGGTCACAGTTGGTCATTCGCTGGCTGCCGGTG
>Ga0209782_1001023_pt1 | contig 13837 bp, 11 predicted proteins | sample WorMetmaBAHAMAS1_FD_187390 | JGI IMG/M metagenome (GOLD analysis project Ga0209782, IMG submission 187390) | Marine gutless worms symbiont microbial communities from Max Planck institute for Marine Microbiology, Germany - Inanidrilus... | ecosystem: Host-associated > Annelida > Digestive system... | reverse complement strand
GAGCATTGTGAGTTCCCCCAGCGGGGTCTGGGCGGAGCTCCGGCCAAAATTGTATTTTGTAAAATCTGAATGCCATGCAAAGAAACCATCTTGTGGCATGTATTTCACTGAATATGTCTGCCATTTTATACTGGTTGTACGGCGGTTATTTATGATTATGGGTGAAGGGGGACTACCTAGAAATAAAAAAAGATAGACGTCATCTAACTTGAGAGGTCGTTATCTCGACTCGAGAAGTAAGTAATGTCAAATAACGTTACTAATTCAATGGTTTATACTTGAAGTTGAAACACAATTTCTGTCAGCATTACAGGCAAGCGCTGTTAGTGTTTAAATCGAATGAAACTGATAAGCGTGAGTGTCCATTATAGGCATACAGATTGCCTCGGGTCTCAAAAGTGTACGAGCTGGAGATAGCTGTGGCCCAGAGGGGCCAAAAAGTAGGTGGGCCATGGTCCATCTGGCCCAATAGCTTCCGTCGCCATGGCAACAATGCTGCTGAGACAGACCTCTGTGCTGTATCGTGCCATTTCAGCAGAACGAAATGATGCTGTTTAGCATTTCAACAGTAAATGCTATCCTTGTCACTGAAGGCAGTGCACTGTATTTGTTGTGTTACTGGTTAAACAGACACAGTTAAATACTTTAGTATTGTTTCCTATATAATCCTAATGTTTTTTTTCGGTATCATGGTAATGCTGTGAACGATGCGTGTAATATTTTGTTGTCGCAGTTGTTTAATTTTTAAAAGGAGTACCGGTAACTATCTGCCATATGAGAGAGTGGAGTACTGAATTGGCTTAACACTTCAATGCCAAGAACAGTTCATAGGGCTCTCATCATGCATATTTGCTTAAGTGATTGGTGATATTTTGCAGCTGTACGTAGTATTGACAAATGCTGAATCTTCAGAAGGTCTATGACGATTAATTTATTCACTTGACATTCTGCAGAAGATTTACAAGTGTTTGAAACATCCATAATATTTTATCAGTGCTAAAATCTGTTTTAGGTTGGGTTGCACCATCCACACTTAACTAAAGTAGTCCTTAAATCTCCATTGAAATGCATGGAGATTTAAGGACTACTTTATTACCAGTTACATGTGTTTCACACAGATGTTTATTTGGTTGTGTGTTAATTAGTCATTTTTTTGTTTATAATTTGTGACTGTTCCAGATCTGTTACCGTTTTTGAGACCAAAGTTCGGTCAAACCAAAGGAACTGGTAGGTTTTTGTTTTGCTGTTACTGAGTTAACTGTTACAGAAATTTGTTTGTGTGTTACATTTGAACCCAGTTTTTTGTTGCCAAAATGGTATTTTACATCACAGCATGGCAGCAATAGTATTGCTGTGTAGTGAATTCTGTTGAAAAATGCTCAAGTAATGATCACTACACTGCTTAACATCCCCGTCCCATGGCGAACATAGGTGAACTAAGCGTTGTGACGATTATCGCCCGAACTTCTTTTGCCTTAAACTCTGGAGTCACTGAACCGAATCTTACAAAATATCTATACAGTATAGAAATCATTGATGATTAACCTGCTGCAATCGAAATTTCGATGTTCCAATTCGCTTCAGAATGCCAGTGTGCCAAATGTAGGACGATCGTCAAATTGCAACTGAGTCACGACAAAAATTCCACTATTATCTTAAACTCTTAAATCACTGGACCGATGTTCACCAAATTTTTACACAATGTAGCTGAATCATCGCTATGTGATCCTTTAAAGACACTTAATAATAGATGAATCCTTTTTTGAATGCGAGAGCAAGAGTAAAGGCAGTCAATTTTGATTTTTGCAAAAAGCCCTTAAACTTTATAGGTTACCATAGCAATGTCCCTTGGGCTACCGCAAAACTTATGTAAGTTTTGTAATCCCGATGCACATGATTACTTACGCTGAAAGTCTTGTGAAGGTCGGTCCAGTAGTTGTCGAGGTATTTGGTGGAATATGCCGATTTTTGCCATCTGGTCCAAAAATATGCAGTTATGCAATTTTATGGAGGCTTGTTATGTCATGAAATATTTTTAGTTGTTAATGCGAGACTGCTTTAAGCTCCAGAAGCAGTTGCTGGAAGGAGGAATGATTTATAAAATTTTTATTTCCGGTCATTATTCTGAAGCAGAAATTAACTAGAAAACTGTCCTCAATTGAGGATTGTGGTAACACTGACCACGTTTCGAATGAGACTCTGACTTTTACCTTGTTCTCTGACATTGACCTTCAGTCCCATTTGAGTCCTGGAATAGACATTGATTTTATGCAGTGATATTTGTGTACAGAATGCAGCGACATCGACGTAGCCAACACACTGGTGCAGCTCAAGAGATCAGCCGAGAGTCGCAGGCGTCCGCTGGGCTGCCACAATGGTTCCGCCGATGGGTCGTCCCGGTCTCCATCACCACCAGAATTTGGCACTGATTATGACAGAAACTTTCTTCGCCTCAAACTCAGGTTTGCTTAGTATGTGCTTGAGATTTATTTGTCCTTATTACAACGAATGAAGTAGTACTTGCAGGTGCGTTAAATGGAATACTCACTAAGTATAACAACAGGTATTTGTTAGTGTTGTTGACATTAACTAGCTTCTTTCGCTCATGATCTATATTGGTCTGTTCATCTTATCTCTGTGGTATTGTACAGTATCTTTAACTTTCTCAGTTTACCTCTGCCAACAGCATCTTTCTTGTTTGGTTAACCTCACTCCAATGTTCTTTGGCCTTCATCTACAGAGTGGGCCAAAAAACTAGGCCACTAAATTTGACTGCTTATATCTTCAAAATGACCTAACCGATTTGCGTGATTTTCGGTATGATTCAATATGGTATTGTTCAGAACATGACTGTAAAATCTACAGTGAACAAATTTATAACACAAGTAGCTCACCAGGTTGAGGCCTCACCAGGGGGACCGGCTTAGCCTCTGAGGATCATAAGTCAGTAGACTATAAGAGACCCATCGGCAATCTGTCATTCTAGCAACAAAGCAACCTAGCGACAAAATCAACAAGTTTGATTTTCACTTGCAGTGAGACCACTGCATTCAACTGCCCATCTCTTTACACTACCCACACAAATATGCACAGTTTTTGGCAAAATTGAACATTGTGATATTTTGAATATGCCCTTTATTTAGCAATTTTTTAGAACTAGTTCTGCTGAACATGTTATGCTTAACTCCCATTAAGCATTCACTGGATGCGAAATCTGCAGTGTTAAATTTTGCCACATGCTGCCAGCTTGTACGATGAATTTGACGTATATGGAATCAACAGATGGGTTCAGCATAAAACGATGTTGAAGAGTGCCAAAATCATGGAAATTGGGTCAGACGTTTTGTATGTGTAAGCACAAGATATGTTCCTTCAGATGTGGTAGTTTATTTTTTGGCTCACCCTGTAGGTCTTATACCTTTCACTTCAGTCATTCTCATCCTTTATGGAAACATGTCTGTATCGTCTTGGTTTGCTTCACTGCTCTACTGTAGTTATATGTTATATCGTCTGTTCCTAATATTTTTATTATTATTGAGAGAGGCAGAAAATGATAGTAGAATACGTGATTACTATAGTAGTGTGGAATGCTCTGGATAGTATGTAGCTTTATGGAAAGGATTTACATGAGCAGATAGAATGCTTGTTGCTTTTTGTAATGTTTGTAAGTGAGGCATGTTAGTGCATGATGAATTGTGAACTGCTGTGCACAGGGCATCAAAATGCCACCTGCCAATAGTCTGCACAGCAAATCCATCATCTGACCACACATACAGTCTGACAAATGATCAGATTGATGGCTCTTCGGAGTCGTCGGTCGGCGATGATGAATGCAACGTGTCTGATGTCGATGAAGACTTCGATGAAGACGATCTCGATGAAGATGACAAGATGGGAGTCATTGACGACGACGATGATGAAATAGTTGACGAAGAAGTGGATGACGACGAAGGACTAGAAGAGGAAATGCAACAAACAACCGTGTCCAGCGACAAAAACATCTTCGATTTTGGCAAATTTGTACAGAGACGGTCGTGCCCGGCATCCGACAGGCTAAAAATAAGCGATACAAAATCAAAAGGGGTCCTGACACGGGGAATGGTGTCACGATTAGTCGCAGAGCAGAAGTCGACGGTTGGCAAGCAGCGAGGCAAGAAAAGAGGCAACGATGTCATGGACGACGAGACACAGAAAACATTTGAAGGCGCCGATGCACTGCTAAATCTCGCCAGCATCGGCCTGCTGTCACTGTTCCATTCAGCGGTGTCAGTGGCAGACGGCAGTGGCACTAAGTCCGACAAAGCCGTCAACACTTCAGGCAGTGCCGCTGATATTCGGAATGAGGATATTTTAGGAGACAACAACAACTCGGTCGAGCTGAAGACAATGAAGCAGGAGGCTGCGGACGATGTGATGGACACAGGCGTGGTAGTTGTGAAAGAAGAGCCGATGGACGACAGTTAGCTTTTGTCGTTCATGCTGTGATTGCCGACCTGGCAGCAGTTGCTGGAACCAACCGCTGTTATGTTGCCTTGCTGTATTTATGACATTCTGTTACCAGGATCGTTCGTTTTTGTCTTATTAGTTCGATGTGGCATCAGGTGTAATTGCGTTGTGTTGGGTATTTGCTGCCTCAGTTGATGATTGGTCTGAGGTTTTTTTTTGTTCAAAACAGCATCAATTTCTAGTTTTTGAGCGGTTTATTGTTGGTTGTTCAGTGGCTATGAGTTTTCTATTACTTTTTATATGCCAATACTTGTTGCCCAAGTTCTGCTGTTGTAATCATATGTAGACTTAATTTTTCTGTTGATTTTTATTTCACGTTCAGTACAAATATGAAAAATTGGCAGAGCATTATGGTGGACATTATCAGAGAATTAAGCACCACGTCTTTAAAAAAAGTTGTCATGTACATTCAGTGTTTCAAATCATTCATGTAAGAAAGTTTCAGTAGATGCCGTTTTATGACATTGTGTCATGCATATCTTCTGCAGATTAAAATAGTGATGTTTGCCTGAATGTGTCGCCGTGCTGTTGTACAATTCAGATGTACTACTGTTGCCGTATTATTATCTACTGCTGGTTTCTGGTGCTGTTTCTTGTAGCATTTCTTGAAATAGTGTTCTTCGGCAAGCATTCATTAGTATTAATGCGTGTTATATTGCACATTTATTAACGTCTGTTTATTTGACACATATTTAGTACAGTTCTCAAGTTATACAAGAGGGCCTAGCAGTGGCTAGCATAGCGCGAGATGTTGTTGTTTAGATTACCCCTCCCCGCAACCACAATACGCGGTAAATTTGGATCGGAATTTAAAATCTAAATTAGCTATAATGCGCCAATGCACTTCCGTCACAGACAGACGGACACTGACGTCGTAGCATAATGTATATATTACATCTCGCGCTAAAAATGGAGCCTTTTGTAGACTTTTAATTGCCATTTGATGTTTTCTGAATATTATGGAACGTGATAACGACATATAAAGGGTGGCTCAGCATAGACACCCCGGATATGTAACTGCTTAGTCTTAATGACAGTTTCTAATTCTGCTTTAAACTTTAGGGCTGCTTTGGCACTGACATATTTATGCACTTTTTGATTTTTGTACACCAAGTTGTGAGAAATCGGATTAAGAGAGTCAGTTTTTCGCCGTGCAGATTTAGCGTCAATGTCAGTTTGTTGTCAGTGATTGACATGTAATGAACATAATTCAGAACTACAGTTTCTTGTGCAAAACACTCAGATGACAACACGTGTTTGCAGTCTGTTGGTAGCTCAGTCCCACCTTGTTGATGGAGTCTTGTGATATCTGACTACTGCAAGTTCTCATGTTTTTCGGCTATGGCATAAACATATGGTAGCGCTCTAACTGGCTGCCTAAGTAGTGGATTGAAGGAAATGTTTATAGATCATTTGTTATTGAAATCTGCATATTTTACACTAAAATCTACAAACTAAAAATTATATTGCATTTTCTGCTGGGTGCTTATGTTGAGCCACTGTGTAGTTTTACAGTTGGAGATATTGCTCTCAGTAACTGATCAGCTGGATAAGTCTGAGTAAATGTAATACAAGCACAGCGTAACATAACTAGACAGCATGTGCTGATTTTCCACCAGTGCAGCAGCACATTGCCTGCTAGTAACGTTTACTTATTTTGTGACTGACTTTCATGCTCACCAAAGCCATGTCCACCCGCACTTTATTTATGTTGAAAAAATGTTCAATTTGACACATTTTAGGGTCTGGATCCCCCAAAGTGGGGCCTATGTCCCTGAAATTCAGACTTGGTCGAGATGTCTGTACAATACATCAACCTCCCAAGTTTCATCATCCGTAGTCACTTGGAATTTATCGTGTTTACTGATATACAAAACATCCACAAAAATGAGATTTGGATGATATCCACCTCGCTCTGCTATGCTACACCAGTGGATAATCAATGGTTAGATTATTGTACACATATACCGCATCCACTCAGTACTATTTATCCAGCTGTATTGTTGATTGCAGGTATTGTTACCATGTGAGTTAAGTTTTTGATGGTTCACTACACAACCAACCCATCAACTAACCTGTAGTATTGCATAATAGCCTAAAAGATTTGGAGAATTTGTGGAGAATTAGAGGGAAGGTGAAATGGAGCTGTTCTGTGCTGTTATGTGTGCCATAGCTGTGCACAGCGGTATGCATATTTGCACAGCACATAACACTGGTTTAGGTTTTCTATTTTCCAATGCTTTTTAAATAAGGCCTGTTTGCTGGTGTATTGTTAGTATTTTTTGTGTATTTTATGTTCTCATGTGTTTTCTAAGTGAGTTTGGTTGTCTGAAATGTTTCTTCTCCAGAATGACTTTGGAATGGTACCTACTTACTCACTCACTCACTCACTCACTCACTCACTGGAAATTAAATCACACGCGTAGGGCGATTGTTTAGTACAGGCACTGTACAGCTAGTAATGCTGTTGGCAGATAACTTTAACCACTAAAAAATAGCAACAAATATCTTTGAAGTTTTCTATAGAAAGTTTGCGACATCAAGTAACTCTTCAATCTCTCAACTTGCACAAATATCACAGACTGAATCAGAGATATCAGCATACACGATAAATTGTAATGATCTGAGTGTGACATACTTATATGTTGTTGAAAGTGCTGTTAGACCCCGAACAGCCAGCATGGTGGACTGGAGATGTACCAAAATTGTTAGAAAATATACTAAGAAGTTATCAGTGATTGTTGGCTTTGTTTTGTTTATAATATTTGTTCATCATGTTTACTCTGTTTAGCATTCATTAATATGTATCTGTATGTGTTGTTCGCTGTATGCCATCGATAAATTTCAGATAATGTTGATCTTTTCTGAGTGAGAGGAGGATATTTTTCAGGATTTGTGGCATTATTGGTTGTACATCTGTAACATTATCATGTTGACTCGTGTCATTGGATCTAGACAGCAAAAACTGTTTTCTGCAGTATACTGCATATGCGGCGATTTGATTGTCGATGGTTTGTTTTAGTTTTGACTTAATTACTTTTTGACTTAACTATTTTACTTTCAAATCTACCAAACTGCTGGAAAAACTACGTTCACTGTATGCTTCCATCTTTTTATGTCGACATTGTTAGACGACTTTCTCTCTTGATATACAATGCATTTCAGATACCACATGTGTTCACAAATATACATATATACATGTAGTCTGTGCTAGTACTTAGTGTCAGTGTTTCAGTGTTATTAATACATTTTTCTATTGTTGTTGTTGTTGCTGTTAGCTTGTATGATGTATGATCCATCTATCGTTCATAGCAGCCCACTGCTGTCTGTGCTGTTTGTCGGCTTTTGCCTGCCGGCTGCCAAATTGTGGTTTTGCGGGTTAAAAAAAAAATTTTATGTGCTGCACACATGAGGACGTGATAATTGATGGTGTATTTATTATCCCTCAGATGCAGGTTTTGATATTTGTATTTTTTTTATTTTTCTGTTGATATCTTTTTTTCTTATCTTCTTTCTGTCAATACGATTACTTTGAAAATTGAGGGTGCATTTTATAACATTCTGATAGGGGGTTCTCTTTGCCACAGGAAAAATCAGGCAGTGAGAGGTTTTAAATCAGGAGTTTTGTGCCCACTATTGAATTCTGTTTTTATGGGCAGGTCGTTACTACACAGGAGATGCTGTTCCCGCATACCAACATGCCTTTTTTGAGCTGTTTTTTTTCATATTGTCAAAAGTGTAATTTCCTCAAAGTGCAGCAACTTTTAGGCTTAATGGAGGTATGAGCTGGCTGGGATCTTTCTCATTCAGATAGTTGTTGACAATGGTGATGGTGCATTCTATTTTGTGCTAAAGGCAATAATGTGTGTTCAACTACTGTATGTGTGTGTGTCATAAGTTAGTTATTGTTCATTCAGAAATCATATTGTATTCCTCTGCTCCCTGTTTTTGTTCATAGTCTGACTTAACTGTTGTCTTGAAGAATTTTTCTTTCGTTATCGTAGTTGCAAATACCGTCATTTCAGTTCTGTTTGCCAGTTGCCGTAAAATTTTGTAACTCGTAATAGCCAGTATGTTACGTGCCTGTAGGTTGCTGCAAGTCATTGCATGCAACAGGCCTCAGTTAGTGGTTTCAGTCGGTGATAAATGACGTGGGAACTGTTACTTTTTTGTTTTGATAGTTGTAGATTGTTACACAATTTTTGAGCAGTGTTGATTCGTTGCCTGTTTGCACACAGTAGAATTGCCGACTTTGTTTTGTGGATGATTTTTAAAAATGTTTTCAAGACTGAATGTCTGAGACGTGCCAACAGAGATGTGGAAAATTGTTATAGAGATCCATCACATGGGTCCTACTGGTCACTGTTAGTCTTAGTTCTGGGGAACCTTTCAATTTTTTTCGGGGGTGGGGGATAATCACTAGATTGTGAACAAGATTTCCAGTTGGCAGCTTAATTATTCCTCAGCAAAGAGAATGTAGGAAATCACAAATGATAGTATCCATCATTGAGTATCACTCTGTTATCCACACCAGATTGGTGGGGCTTGAATGGAGGACGGCTGGTGCAGATGTATGTGGGCTAGATAATATTTTGATAGTTCATTCTCCTGCAGTCCACCAACAATAATTTCAAAATGGCAGTTTAGATCTCTGCGAAATATGATATCATATTTTGGACCGAAGTTGTTTGATCAGTCACTTGTATTCGCCATGTGGCGCCACCAGCACACAAACGGGCGACTCACATTGGGACTTTGTCTTTTTATTTGATCAGATGCCAGTTCGAGTTTTGTTCATTGTTAGCAAACTGAAAACAACAGTTTTACTTGGAACAGCATTGTTTATACCGTTCACACATTTGATGTATATATATATATATGGACAGAGGTGTTGTACATAGTATTCCCATGACATATTGCTGTACACTGCTGACCCGTATGTGCTTCCAATGACTTTTAACATGCATTTCGATTGACCACTATGGTATGGTATTACCCACTATGGTATTACCCAGTAGCATTTATAAATCACGTTAAAGCTACTTGATGCTGCTTCATTTGCTTTGTGGTGTCGGGACGCTATTCATATTGTGCCAAATATCTCGTTATACGATCGTTTTTTGTCATTTTGTAGCCGTTGAACATTTAACCGTCACTGCTGACACTTAATTGTTTTGCCGACTGCACACTTATCAGTTGCTGTTTGTTAGCAGAATGAAAAGACTTAAATAGTTTACTGCAAACTTTTAATTTCACTTTGACGTTTTTTTCGTTGACGAATTTCTTACCTATATACCGGCAGTTTGTGCGTGTCAGTGTATTCTTGAAATGTCGTCCTGTTTTGCATTTATTGCACGTTAGACTTAGATGACTCGTTCCATTGGACGACTCTGCGCGACTTTCAATGGTTCTGCGGTGCAATACTGTCCTTTGCATTTTGCGATTATCCGGTTGTGGGTTGTCGTTGTCATGTGTTCATTAATATACATTTATATCTTGTCAGCTCAGTGTCATTTTTCTCAGTAGTCATTTTCTGCTCTGATGACAACTCGGTGGTAGTCCTAAATTGGATATAGTTGATTCACACTGTAAAAATATCCACATATCAACGGATATTTTGTGGCCAGTTATCCATAATTTTAACGGTACCAGTTTGTATACTGTATGTTTGTATTCGTAAATTGATGGAATAAAGCAGCTCGCTGGCCCACATTGCAATGCATGTGGACCCAGGCTTCATTATTCAGTCGATTTATTGATAAAAAAGTATACAGAACCGGTTCCGTTAAAATATGGAAAACTCGCCACAAAATATCTGTGGATATACAGATATTTTTGTACAGTGCAGGCTTCAGCTGCTGACTGTGGACGTTTTGAATAGGATATTTTAAGCATCATTTGCAAAACAACAAGGGCTTTCTGTATGCAGGGGCGGTTCTAGCATCTCCATTTTGCGGAGGGGGACAGCGGTCTCCAGAGGGGGCCAGTCACCAGAAAATTTTTTGTCAGTCATATGTATATGCATTCTTTGGACATATAACCAATCAGTGTTCGAGAAAACGTGTGCAACAACTCAAAAAACGTAAAAAGTCATGTTTTTGGATTTTGCAAAAAACGTACCCATAGTTTCACCGGCCACTTAGTCACTCAGCATTTAATACAATACAAAAGTCAGTACCGGTAAGTCACCAACATCAAACATTGTGCTCAGTAATGTGGACAAAATAAAACGCAACTTACTACTGTGTGTGATAAACGCCTACAAGTCCCCATAACATCAGGGAATTTTGAAGCCAAAATTTCTATAGACATTCAGCAAACTTCATACTTACTTGAGAGCGAAGTATGTGAACTCATTTTGACGGATTGGGGACTAAACTTTGCACGACTTTCTGAAACGTTAAAACGCAGGCCTAAATGTCATGTTTTTTAAATTGAAAAAAATAACGTAAAATACGTATTCTCAAACACTGAAACCAACATATAATCACTGCAGTACTTGCGCGATTTGCGATAACTCAACGAGTCTTAACTCAAACTGGAAGTACGTGGAGTGGATGCCACAATTAGCCTGGTGGCCACGGACACCTGCAGTGCGAGATGAGCATGCCATTGTAGACAGACTGAAGCAGCTGTTGTCCTAGAATACACAGAATACACTAAACACAGTCGCTGTCCGACTTTTCACTGGTCAAAGTAAACCGACAAAAATTATTATACGTTAAGCCTGGGCCCAGTGCCCCATAGCTGGCGACGCCACTGGCGACATAATGATCAATCAAAACTTTAATGAAGGTTGACATACCGCAATGCGACATGCTAAAATGACTATATAGGCCTTAATATAGGCCTAATGACTAAAATAACATTGAAGTAAACAAAAGTCAACTGTACAATGTTAAACAATAGCCTAAACAGGCAATTGGAAAGAATAATCAAATATGAAAAGTATGTGAACATCAATAAAAGCTTTCGAATATGAGTCTTGTAATGAAGTCTGTCTGTTATAGATGAGGTATGGGGCAGGGCTACGTAGTAGGCTAGGTTGTATCCGGCGTGAGATAAGCTAATCGATGGACTGTGCCGGCCGGCGGCGGTGTCGTGTGTGTGTGTGTGTGTGTGTGTGTCTGTGTGTGAGGATCAACACCATCAGCATTATCAGCCGACAACGTCAACATGATCCTCTAGCCGTCATTATTGCCGTGTTTAGTCGTCCCGCCTCGCCGTCATCAGGCTAATCAGCCGCTACGTCCCTCGCCTACCGTAGGAAGCCATCAAGCAGTGCTACGATCCATCTGTCTGTCTGTCTGTCTGTCCCATGACCTTGCTAACAATAAGGGTGCATTTCGGGGCTGTGGTTACTGCAGCACACTAATAGGAAGCGCCCTATATGCTAGAGGAAGTCGAACCCACTGCGGAAGTGGCCGAAGCGCAACGAAGCCGAAGCCTGCGCCGCTCAGAAGCATTCGCCAGGTGGCTGCACAGTCGATATGTGCCGGTCGAACTGCCGTCTGCGGAAGCATATCGTTTCGCCACGCAATACCGTGTTAAGGCGAGCCGCAACGGTGGCCGATGAGGTAGCAGCTATAGAGTAGAGAGCAGTGGTCGTCATTGCAACCACGCTCATCGTAACGCCATCATAGAACATGACAGTATATTTTCTCATTAGGTTACTGTTCTCTATAGGACGAATTTAATCACTGCATGGCATCGTCTATAAGGCCTAGTGAGTGGCCAATCGGGCTAATTAAGCTGGTGGCACACTGCCGTCAGCGTCCTGACGCTGCGATATCAGTCGTCAAGTCGTCGGGAGCCGGAACAACAGCGTAGTGACGCCACAGTCGTCTGCACGCGGACATGGTAGTCGAGCGGAAAGACGGCTCGTCGTCGACGACGGCGCCCGGTGGTGGCGGCGGCGGCGGCAAACTGGTCAAGTTCGTGCCGTTCAGCGAACATTCTCTGGAGAAGATCGCCGACCGCATTGCCGCCGACGACGAGGCGCGGCACGGCGGCGACGACGACGAACAGCGGCAGGCGACGTCAGGTGTGCGCCAACTTCGACGCCGTGCCGGTGGAACGGACAAGAAGGGCGCGTCGGACGACAGGAGGAAGGAACGACGACCCAACACGGCGTTCCAAGCCGGTAAACAGTTTCCGGACAAGTTCGGAGTTTTTCCGCCGGAGCTTTACGGACGACCGATAGAAGACTTGGACGAGTTTTATGGCAATAAATACGTGAGTGCGTGTACGTTCAATCTGTGATTTAATTACGATAGCGACAACTATAACGCTGCAGTGTAGATACGAGACGGTACCAGCTGGCCTAGAGCGCATATCTCCACCGCTTTTCTTTCAATTATCCATCTTCAGTTTTCTCATCAATCGACTACTGATATGAACTATAGGCCTAATCCCACCCCTTACCTAATACAACCACCAACCGCAACCTACTTGCAGTACCGCGTCATCGGCTTAACACCTATGGCGGTCGGGCTTTCGCAGTCGCTGGCCCAACGGTCTGGAAAAGTCTCTAGGATTTCATCAGGTACCCGTCAATCAGCACTGACTCATTCAGACGTTTGCTGAAGACGTATCTGTTTGCGCGATACTAGTGCATGCAGTGCATTAGAGGTTGATAACTTTATGCTCTATATAAATCTACTTACTTACTTACTTACATATGTTTTGCTGGGCTTAGCTGAGTCAACATCCTGAGAGGATTAGCTGTTTTTGCGGGGCTCACGAACATGACCAACAGACACACAGATACAGACTAACACACATACCACGCTATACGTGACAATGTAGGCCGCATCTAGCACTATACGATGCCGCCTAAAATTAATAACATACGTGTCGATTTTACGAAAGTACAAAAAGCAGCTGAATGAAACACTGATGAGCGTGTCGTAAAGCGAAAATGTTAAGTTTTGTGGCAACATTAATTTCCTCAACACTGTCTCGTGACTGCAGGAACGTAATGATGTGATGTTTGTGATTCGCAATGCAGTTCAGTGATAGGCCTATCGCAGTTTACTAAACTTTAGAATGTGTTTATTGTAGACGTTTATGGTAGTCGCCAAAGACGGAACGATCTATCGCTTTAGTGCGACGAAAAGTCTGCATCTGCTGAGCGCAACCAACGCACTTCGTCGTATTTTCGTTTTCACCTGCACTCATCAGTATTCTTTGGGTTTCTTTTTATTTAGCCCGCCGTGAGGGCTATCAGTTCTGCTGCTGTCTCTACTCTTTCATTATTGCCCCATGGAGGGAAATCAGAATATACTGAACTGATTTGCACCAATTTTTTTTCAGGTGATCAATCTGACAT
>Ga0209782_1001022_pt1 | contig 13839 bp, 11 predicted proteins | sample WorMetmaBAHAMAS1_FD_187390 | JGI IMG/M metagenome (GOLD analysis project Ga0209782, IMG submission 187390) | Marine gutless worms symbiont microbial communities from Max Planck institute for Marine Microbiology, Germany - Inanidrilus... | ecosystem: Host-associated > Annelida > Digestive system... | reverse complement strand
TATAATGTGCATGTATAGTTCACACTATATACTATCCAACTTTAGCTCTCGGGGGCTATTCCTGGATATATAACGGGAATTAGTTTATAATTTTAGTAGTTTTTACGTGCATGTAGCTGTTGCCATTGTAATTTTGTTTTTACAGTTACAGTTTTATACTGGGGAGGGGGCACTCCCCCCCCCCAATCCAGACCCTTACCCAGTATTTCTGCTAACACAACTATAACCACCAGCAGTGTTCTACATAAAAGCTGAACCCCCTGGTGGGGCTAAAGTTGGATTATGCCGGCGGACCATAATATGCTACTAATTGCCTCCACCTATTTTGTAGCTGTATGTAGGCATTTTATAGGTTCTACTGTATCATCTCACGTAAGCAGCTCACTATCGGTCAATATGGTGGACAACCGCATTGGGTGACTTCACTTTGTGGATTAGTCTTTTGCTGAGACCAAACTTTCGACTAAAACCGAATTAATCCAAAAAGTGAAATGACGTTTTTGATTCAGACTCAGCGAATTGCTGAGCGTAAATTTTTGCTGCGCGATTTGCTGCAGTGATTAGCTCAGCGAACCATTCGGTCTTACTCTTAGTTCAGTTTACTTTACCTGCTGCAGATAGCTCGGGAAGAACTTTCGCTGAGCGAAAACTCACTTTACTTTTTCGCTAATCTGTCTTTGGACTCAGTCGAAAAATTAGCATTTAGATTAAGCAAAAGACTAACTCAAAAAGTGAAGTCATCGTTGTAGACTTATTAGAGTGCGGCTAGAGCCTAGATCAGCCTTATAATTTACATTGTCAGGCCGAGCAATATGCTGTGTAGCTCTGTACTCGGGTCTGCCTAATCAGCTCAAATCACTGCATTATTTTGTCAACGGAAATTGTAATTCATAAGTTGAACAGCATATAGATGTTCAGGTAATAATTACGTACGTGGACAAATTAAACGCTGTGAGAACTACCAACTCTAAGCGATGCGCACTTTGATCAGAAGTCCATATGCGTTAGGCCTACAGTGGATCAATAGGCCTACACTGCCATGGTGGAGTATTAGATGCCCATGATAGTGTAAACATTTAGCAAAATGACACGACAGATTAATCTGTAGTTCACTTACTTGCTGTAGGGATGGCGTACGTCACGCATCACTGCATTTCTATACAACTACACGTACGGTGGGAATTTTTGGCCAAATGCTGAAAGTGAAAAGTCCACTTCTGTGCCCGAGTCTAAAGTGTATAACCCTAATGCTAACCCTATACCTAACCCTAACCCCGACTCTTAGACAACTCTAAACCTAACCCAAATTTCGTCAAAATCCACCAAACGGTTGTGGATATATCGCAATTTTTTGAGTTTCAAGATTGCCGCCATTTGCGATCTTGGATTTTGAAATTCTCAACCTTTGGTCGCTCATCAGCTTGGGAGAGCGAATATGAATATTGCTAAATTGTAATCACAAAACACATGCACTAAGTTATACATTTAAATCTGGCACTTGACAGCAGGGCCGGTGCTATGGGGAGGCACAGGGGAGCTAAAGCCTTGCTCACTGATCCAGCAGTACCGGACTACTGGTAATTAGTGTGTTTCCAGGTTATCACTATCAACATGGCTGGTTACTCCGCATGCTGAATATGATCAGTGCTTTCCTAGACATGCCAGTGCCAGTGCTGTCAGTCACTTCACTGCAGTGTTAGATTACCAAGTAATTACCACCAATTGTGGCAGGAAGCTGGTATTCTACACACTAGCCAACATGACATCCCAAGCTGTCAAGATTACTAAATTGGTTAGTCCAGTTTTTTGTCGATCATTTTAACTCTGCTCTATTTGTGGGTGTTCTGTGTGCACTGCAGTGGAGCGGAACGTCCTAAATGATTACATACGTCATTATGAGGCTTTGACATACAACGTACACAGTGTTCAACACAGTCACGGCCGAGTGCGCCGATCACTTGATACCAGCGTACGACTTAGCTTCTATGCACATGGACGGTCAGCTCATTTTTTGTGCATTTCCCACCTGTTAAGCAGTATGGTATTTTAGCTAAGTAAGTTATATTTTCAAAACTTGTTGGCATTTTAGAATTTTAGAAAAAGTAATTTTATGAATTTGTAGATTAGTGAAATTTTAACATTAACTTGTCAAGTCTTAATTTGATTTGTCGGTAAAATGTTTGCCACTGAAAGGTCAAAGGTGGCTGTGTGTGGATTACAAGTTTGCCATATTTCTGTAGCAGACATATTGCTTGTTTAGTGTGTCACAGTGGTTGGTTGAGATTATAGCCCTGCATGGAAAAAATTGCTGCAGCACTTATGGGAAAAATATGGGTGTGAGAATAATTTGTGAATGAGAGTGGTGAGAACCCATTGGACCCGTTTCCCTTTTGTTTGTATATTTTTACACAGGAAGCCCATGGAAAACCAGCATGAAGTGATGAAGAAAAAGTTGATAATTTCTACTTGCTGTTTCTGCATAGCTTGTAGAGGCTATGTAGTGATACTTATTAGTAACACAAGACAGTGGTCAAGTTCTGAGACTGAATTTTAACATGGGTGAGCACTTTTATGTGGAGTTGTAACACAGGTATTCACTCGAGAGACTGTCGTGTCAGCTGTAAACTGTGAACGTTGTGAGGTTTGACTGTGACAGGAATTTTAACATAGTCTTACGACCGGATGACACGACGTTTGTTCGCCATCCGGAAGAAGTTTTGCCTGATCAATCCCTTCGACCTCTAGACACTTCATATATCTACCAGGGCTATGTTGAAGGTACAGTTATGAATGTTTTTAGTACCAGTATGTGTTTTTTCAGAGTTTTGTATGCCTGGATTTTTCACCTTGTTCTCTGATTTTGCTTTATTTTGCTGTAAAACACGTGAACAGAATGTCTCCTATGGTCATTCTTAACATAAATGGTGTTCTTACACTAACATTGGTGAATTCTGTAATCATTCAAATTGCGAAAATGTTATAGATTTATGAAAAGTGTGACATGTAATTGTATTCTGTGTGATAGATTATAATCCCATTTGTATGATGTAACCTAATTTGTCAAGTTTTGTCAATTTTTTACTAATACATGAGTTGATCTTACATCAGAAGCAGCCACGATACATGACACAGTTTTAAGGTAATTCACAACAGTTTCTTTAACGAAAATATTATTATAAAGTTGAGATAAACTTATAATAAAATGTAGATGTGTTTTGCAGGAGTGCCGTTGTCCTATGTTCATGGTTCAATTATTGACGGTATTTTTTCGGGAAGGATTGATCTTCCGTCAGAGTCGTATTATGTTGAAAAGTCTGAGATGTATTTTATTGACAAGCAACCGTTCCATTCAGTCATCTACGCTGGCAGTGATGTCGCTCATGATTTACCGTCAAGGTTCTCTTTATTTTCCACCTGTTCATCCGCTGTGTATATATTTTGATTGCGTAATAAATGTCAATAATACCAAAATGTTCATTATTGACCGCGTAGCAGGGGAGATAATACGATTGGTAGCGTCCGTGTGTGTGCGTGTGTGTTCGTCCGTTTGTCTGTGTGCGCTCTCCTGTTTGAATCGTTTGACCTTGATTTTGGCATGAGGGTCGATCTTGACTTTGGCTAGCCTGGGATTGTAGGTCGTCAAGGTTGTAGGTCAAAGGTCAAGGTCAAACAGTGAAAATTGTTTACACTCTCCCGTTTGAACCAGTGGTGCGGAGCAGGTCAATATTAGGACTCGGCTTGCCGAGTTCAGCCAATGGTAATTGCGAATGACCATTATCAGTCCATTGGAATTGTCTGTTTGTCAGTAATCAGGCGGCGTTCAACGTGTCGTGTGTAAGCGGTCGATCAGCTTTAATTTTATGGTGTATGGCTTCTTCCTCTTGTGAGATTTGTAAGAGCCTCTTATGGTTACATTGGGGTTGCACATTGGGAAAGTCGGAGGCGTCAGTGCTGGGCAGTCTCTTCATTGCTAGGGCCACTCACCCTGAAGGTAAGGTAACTTAAGGTGTATAGCTTCAGTTAGCCACCGTTAGTGAAAAAAGTGCCACAAGTTTTACAAAGCAGTGTAAGATGCTATGTGATCTTTGATTATTATTTAATTATAAGTTAACGAACACATAAGTCGTCACATTGAAAGAACTTTAAAAATTGGTTCGAAACTGAAAAAGTTACAAACGGAAGCATAGATGAAGCTTGCATTGACTGTGGAGACGATGTAGCTAACACGTTGAGGAGAAAACTAGCACACCTTCTCACTGAGCCAAGACTACGGCTTGCCATTAGCAAGGAATTATCCATGGGCAGTGAAGCTTTGTTCCAAAGAAATCTTTTAGTTCTTAACTGAGTGCCAGCTAAAATGGATCGCGATATATAAAGGCCGTGAAGCTGTAGTTGTTGTTGTTGTGATTGTTCTGTTGTCAGAGTGAAACGTTCCGTCTCGTCACCTGCCACTGCGGCTTGTGGCAGTTCACGGGACGACGTTCGTCGGTGGATGGAAAGCGTTCAGAACTCGGCCGTTGAACCATCGTCTTCAGCTCAGGTATAGCGTTGCTTCCATCCACATCTAACCGCATCAGTGTCAGTATGTGACACTGCTGGTGCTGGTTGACTTAGACGATTGCCTGTGTACGGCTGGTAAAAAGCCCACTCCATTTATATCCGCAGGTGGTGTTTGGGGCACATGGTTCAACCAGGAGGGACACTGTGCTGCAGGTTACCTTCCCGAAGTCCTGGAGAACACATCTTCATTGAACTGTTGCTACTGCTGTGTGCCGTGTTGTGTAATGCAAGCAGTTGTTACATTTAACTGTTGGTTATATTTAGATTTGATCTTTCTATATTTGTAAGTTTGTTTTGGTTCGACATTTGATACGTTCTCCGTAAAACTTTTGATGTTGGCTCTCGTCAACGTCTCTTTGATCTCAGTGTTGTTGATGATGATATGTCGAGTAGACCTGTGTAAATCCTTGACTCATCAGTCAATCTTTGTTATTTCTGTTTATCCAGGATTCCTCGCCTCCGCAGCAGCAGCAACAGTTCAGTATGCGACACGACTCCTATTTCCAGCAATATGCTCAGTGGGCGGAGCCAGACAGTCAATGGGCGGAGCCAGTGAGGCGTCGTCGAGCAACCAGAAGTCCCCAAAACCGGATGTGTGCGTTGTTTCTGCAGTCAGACCCACTGCTGTGGGAATACATGACCAAGCCAGTCACTCACGGTGGCAAGGGATATGTAAGTAGGACACTTTATGTATGTGTAGTTCATTCTTTATTTGAGTGCTTTGATTGGGTGTGGGTGTGTCCTGTCTATACAGCTGGTCTGTAAGTTGTAGAGTTTTGATTAAATTGGTAGACCTGTGCAGGTTTAGTGTATCACACTGAAATATTAGATCACTTGGACACAAAAGAAGGACAATAGGCCAAAATTTGATTTTCATATGTTTTGAAACTGCTGTTTGAACTTTCTTTTACCCCAGCCTTCGGTAATAAAGTGAAAATTGTTGTCAAACAGCCATTAGAACCAGGAAAGATCGTAGAAGGCCTGCATTACTTATCTTATGTTTCTGTGTCTTGGACACATGCATGCCCACATGTCAACCCACATCGTAATATCCTGTAATTCCGAATTATTTGGAAGAAGATGAGTGGAATTCTTGCAATTCTGCAGCTGTAAGCTACTAATACCTGACTGATAATTAGTTAATAAGACCGCCTGTTGCACTGCTGGTCTGACGCTGTGTGCGTAGACGGCTGATCGTGCGCGTGAGGAGATAACATCGTTGTTTGCGAGTCACGTCGACGGCATCAAGAAGATCTACTTCAACACGTTGTTTCAGTATGACAAAATGGGACCATTCACCGGCTTCACCTTCGCTGTACATCGCGTCCAGGTAAGTCGTGACAGTTTCCAAACGATACTACGTGATAGACAATAACGACATTGACCGGCACTGAGTCACACGCGGTGTGTGTGTCGTGGATTGTCAAACTACTATTGGAAGTGATACTCTCGGCCTATTTAATACTAGTACCCAGAATCAATACAACCCACAATCATTATGTTCTAACTTACCAACAAGTGTATGTGTGTGGTCCTTGTACACTGCGACTGGAGTGTGTGCTGGCCTATTAAAGTACTGCCCCCTGGTGAATGAGTTTGAATATGTTCCACGCTTGAGACAGACAGATGCTGCCCATTGGTCAGTCAGTTACGGTTGCAGTAGTTCAGTACGTTAAGTTGATGACGTCAGGTGACCATGCCCACTTCCGGTTTTTGAGATACGGGGTGCCGAACGAATTCCTTTGAACCGAGATATCTCGGGAACCCCGCGAGTATTGCGGAGATCTTTTCACCGTCCGCTACTGCTGAACGACTGGAATTGGCGGCATTGACGTCTCGGTGTAGTTTGGCCTACTTTTCCCCGGGGACACTGGAATGACGATTTTGGCAGTCTTTCGACCCGCGTGGCTGCCGGGGTGCTGCATGTGCTCGCCGCGGGCGCCGCGTACTTAACAGGCCCGGTGACGCGGGCGGTTTCGGTTTGGGGGCCACGACTCCGATCACGCTGAGTGATCATCGAGTCTACTTGTTAGTAACTTGTATGATTTTTTTATTGCAGCCCGGAGACAAATTATGGAACAGTAAAATTTGGCATGCTAGTTTGCAGTTATATGTTCTAGAGGTGGGACAGACAGACAGCAGACTGATACGTGAATGGTATGAGACGACTGCAGTGAGTGAATGTTTTAGATAAACACATCGGCCGACTGCAACAGATCTGACGTGCAAAATCCGTTTTGTAAGAGGAACGTCGACGTGAGTAACTTTCTGAACCTCAACTCGCTGTCGAATCACAATCTGTACTGCCTTGCTTATGTGTTCACGTACCGAGACTTCTCTCAAGGCACGCTCGGCCTCGCCTGGGTCGGCTCATCACTCAGTAAGTTACCTCATCTCAGCACCTCACTTTTCTCGTTTGACTTATTACATATAACTATTCCATTGTAGACGTGAGAGTCACTTGGGTTTGCGTCTATGACATGACTTGGCATCAAAACGACTGAAAGTCGACTAAGTCACCTACCACCTCGTGACTCGACTTGACTTAAAGTTTTCATGACGTAAGTCAGCGACTTGCACCGTGACCATCATAGTTTATACAGTACTCCACTGTGAAGCATGGCTAATGTTACGCCAGATCTATGGTTACCTTCCCAGCCGTGGGGGTCACTGCCTGTTTGACTGGTACCAAGTTATACTGCTTTGGAACAGAGGCACGTCTGTGTGCATGCGTGCGTGTGTGAACAACTAGCCTATGAATAGCGGAACAGCCAGGAGTCAAAATCACGACCTCTAAGTCACAAGTTGAACGCCCTAACCATTATACCACCAAGCCAGTTTGGAAACATTGTCAGCCCGTATCGTATATAACTACGTGATGCATGCTGTCTGTTGTCTAAGTTCACACTGTATTTTTTGACCATAAGTCGTGACTTTTATTTTAAAATTTGGTGGTGACTTGAGTGGAAATTGTCGGCGGTGACTTGGAGATGAAACGACTTGCCTTGGAGCGGCCACGTCGACTTAACAGCAGCGACTTTCAGGTCTATTCCATTGTAATATGTTAGCCATAGCTGCTAGATACGAAAATCGATATGGAATTTTTATAGTGTGTTCTCCACAGAGACATACAGTGGTCATTGTTTTACTGCACCCTGTAGACTAGTGAGTGTTTTTTGCTGCACCATGTACAATGAGTGTTGGTACACACAGAGGCGTCGGGTGGCCTGTGTGAGCGCTGGAAGGAATACAACGAAAACAGTCGTCGCGTCTACAAAAGCCTCAACACAGGCATCGTTACGCTGGTCAACTACGGTTCACGCGTCCCTCCAAAAGTCTCCACTCTCACCTTCGCACACGAAATTGGACATAACTTTGGATCACCGGTATTTTCTATATGGATCCAGTTTAGAGAGTTTGTAAAGTAAAATATTAATGGCATAGAGATGACGTAAATAAATTACAATGTGTCAGGAACGAAAACCCCCATTTTATTTTTGCAAAAATGTGCTCAAACATGAACTGATTGTAATATTTTTATGCTCATAAATCTGGTAGTGAGGAATTTTTAATTAAATGCTAATGAATTTGTCCACAGAGCCTGGGAAATATCTCAGCACTATCTTTTGTAACAGAGAACTTATTTATCTTAACGGACTAGACGAAAATGGGATGTATGTTGCGTGCACAGAAGACTGACAGCTGATATGGCTTGTACGGTTGATCTGCTGTGTGAGTTTCTAGGAGAGAGTCTCAGTAAGTAGTAATTCATCAGTAAAAAATCATTGTCGTGTGTTGACAACTTGTCTAGTTTCAGCTGTAGCGCTGTGTACCTCTCTACGTTTGTCAATGAGTGGTGTGTGTGTGTGTGCAGCATGACAGTGGCCCCGAGTGCGTACCGACGATCGTGAATCCCAACTTTCCCGGCGGCAACTTCATCATGTTTGCCAGCGCGACGAGCGGAGATCGGCCCAACAACCACAACTTCTCTCAGTGTAGCATCGGCAACATGACACTGGTGAGTTCCAGCTATGCTTGCCATTGCCGCTTTTTGCATGGATAACCATGTTTTCTTCTTACTGTCCTATTGTTTATCTTTACAGCCTGCGTAGCGAGGATGTATAGGTTTTGCCTTGTGTATGTCTCTGTCTGTTTGTCTGTCCAGGCCCGGGTGTCTATCCCGGGCTTTTTACTCCTTCCCCCTCCCTCCCTCTCACACCCCGGCGGGGCTGTGCAATCCAGCCTTGTGCTGATTCTAATAAAATATCTGTCTTAGGCACATTTGACATCATATATACCATGCTTTTGCCTACAATCCGTCCACATCGTGTGATGTATTGAGAGATGAAGGTATGTTAGACCAACGTGAGAGTGTATGTCTACTGATGCAGGTTCTGAGCGCCGTGTTGAATGAGATGAACAACAAACACAACTGCTTCCAGGACAGCACGGAGGCGTTCTGTGGCAACCGCATCGTCGAGGAGAAGGAGCAATGTGACTGCGGCTTTGAACGAGACTGCGAGGAACACGGCGACACTTGCTGCTACCCGCGAGAGAACCATGACAAGGCTTGTCAGCGCAAGGAACACGTCATGTGCAGGTACGTACGTGCCGTCTGTTGTTGTTGATAACCAAGTTTGATGTCATTTCATTGGTGAAACAGACATTAATAGTGGACAATTACACTGGTTAATTTTGTTAATAATATATAACTAAACTAAATTAAGAGACATTCTATCGACTGATTAGTACATTTTTTTGGGCAAATTTCAATCCAAAATTTTGCTTTAGTTTTCGAGGAAAAATTACACTTTGTATTTTCTGTTTGCCCGACAAATTTACATTACAAAAATAAATTAACATGCAAAACATACGGGATGACATATGCTGACAGACTAAAAATGCAGTTGATGTATGAAACGTGTGTGTGTGTGTGCGCGTGTGTGTGTGCAGTTTGAGTGAAGGTCCGTGCTGTCAACACAACTGCAGCTACGTGTCACTTGACGAGCACTCGATGTGCATGCCAGACATGGAGTGCAGCGAGGCTTCATACTGCAAATATCCTTCCTGCTTCGCTTGGCAACGATGCATCAGAAGTAAAGGCAGCAAATGCTGGAATCCATTAACCATTAATTTGAAAAATATTTATTCAAACTGCAAGAATTATTTCTCCAATCTTTGGAGTAAAATGAATGATGTCTAGGCGTATTTGTCACCTATTTGAGACTAGCATGTATCTATGACTGTGTATGCTAGTATTATTGCTGATAGTGTACATGTATGTCAAGGCTGGTCAGCATGATGGACAACATCCTCGAGGGACTGGCAGCCCGACATTAATATTTGGCAAATAATTTCTCTCTCTTTGTACGCGCTGAATGACTCCAAGGAAACACGGCAATGGTGCACTGCATGCTCAATCCTGACACCCCTTGCTTGCATAGATGACCTCTCCAGTCAATGCACCCACTATTGACTAGGACTGTAGACTGGATGCTACCAGACCACTCAGTAGGGGTGTTAGTTGAGGCAGTGAGGCTGCGGCTCTAGTGTCATGCTATACAAAAACATAACGCCATAGCAAAACTGGAAATACATAAGACATTTGATTGCCGCCAGAGTATAACCAACCATCGCCGCCAGGCAACATACATAGCTACCACTTATATCGTCATGTTTGATTGATAATTATGCAACTAGGTCAACTACAGGCGGGGTTTTCTAATGATTTTAAGAATACATGTATTGAGTTGATAGTTAACAGTGGTTGTTTAAGTGACAGTTTGAGAATATTCTAATTGATTATCACACTATCACACCTCAGCTGAGGGTTTACTGCTGACAAAGATAGCTTATTTCGTCCGTGTTTGCTAATAATGTGTGAGAATCGGGTCAGTAGGTCGGGTCATTAACTGACCTGTGTGAAAGAGTATTTGCCTTGACGGTCGTGTTTACTGGGACGAGTGCAAAGTGTCCGATGCCGGAACCCAAAGCCGATGGATCTCTGTGTAACTCCAACACACAAGTCTGCCGCGCCGGTGTCAGTATTTCATGCTCATTACCGACGGACTGACGGACGGAACAGACGCAAAACTTGACTTGTACTAACTGCTCTCCAAATATGTACTAGGCCTGACACCTTCCTCCATCTATTTTCAGCTCCAACTCACTTAGGGCTTCCCTTTTGCGCTTCAGATTTAGCTGTGATTGACCATTGTGCTAATTTACTAATGATATTTATTTACTCTATTACAGATGTCTAAATTCAAATGGCAGAAATTAGTAACCTTTGTCGTATAAGTTGTTTTTTTTAAATTAATGTTTAGATGTGTAGATTTTTGTTGTTAATGCACATGGGCTTACAGTATAATTAATTATGCAGCAAGCCGTGGTGACGGCCGTGTTGTTAACTTTTCAGCAAGGTTTTTGACGTCGGATGCCCTGTGTGCGCTCTGACATGTAATATACCTATGATTCATTTGTCGATTTGCTGCTGTATAGATTGCTTGTTTGTTTACTAAATTTCTTACTCATTCCTTTGTTCATATTTATATTTCTTTATTTACTTCCTCATTTATTATTTTCTGTAAGAATAGGCCTGCTCCATATCTAGGACAGAGGATGTAAGAGGCGACCAAACCTGGTTTTCAATTCTTTCAGTTTATTTTGTGTTATAGTATTTTAGAATTCCTGATGCATGATAGTTGCATTGGTTTCGTATTTTGCATTATCCAAGGGTTTATTGTGAATGTTTCTGTGGCTGATTCTCCTGGTTTTCATGTTGTTTCTCAGTACTAAGAGATTGTCTGCCTCGAAGATGATGTATTTTATGTTAACTCAGACATTAAACCTTAACTCAGTCAATTTGACTTGGCATGCCGTGGTGGATCACCCGCACTAGAGCTGTAGACGGAGGCTGTGTGGATGTGTGTCAGGAATGTGCTGGTTCAGTGTGTGAGAGAATCAATTGGACCGCATGCTCGTTGGCAGCGCCCGTCAACGACAAAAACTTCAACCGCGGACAGCTGTGCTACGTCTCCTGCTGGAGTTAGTCTGCTTCTATCACTCTCAACATTCATTACTACAGCAGTGATATTTTATTATTTTACTGTAAGTAAAAGTAAGGTAATTTGATTTTATTAGCACAAGATGTAATATATACATCTCGCGCTTATGCTATGATGTCAGTGTCCGTCTGTCTGTGACGTTTGAGCATTGTAGTCACAGGGTGCAATGGATCCCAGATATCTTTGCATGCTTGGATAGATGCATGTCTTTGCTACTTACTGACAACACCTCACCCGGATTGTCGGATGGGATGATGCCGGGATTTCTGGTGGAAGAGTGGGGTATGGAAAAATTGGTAATTGTAGCGATATATCTTATTTTACTTACTGTGAGTCTGGACCGGAAACACGTGACAGTTTTGTTGACATTTTTATCATTGTTCGTGTTGAAGAGTTTTCTCTAGTAATCTGGGTAGAAAATGCATTATATCTGAAGAACGGTTTATGCTAGAGCTTCCCACATCTCGCGCTATGCTAGCCACTGCTAGGCCCTCTTGTTACCTCTGTGGTGCTATGCTAGCGTGGGTACTAGCTATGAGCCTGTGTCTCTGTGTGTATGTGTGTGTCATATGCCGGTATTGTGTCAAAATGGCTGAACATCACCGTGGACAGATTGTGATGTGATGTGGCTAATAATACTAATGCAAGTAATGATGGAGATGCTGATGCTGATGGTGGTAGATGAGGAGACTGGGCAGTGTGTGAGTACTGGCAACGTTGACGACATCTACAAGTCGGACAACAAGCCGCTGTTGGACTTCCTGTCTGACCGTGGTTTCATGCCGGCGGGCATTCAACTACCGGCCGGTCAGTGACATTTTCACCTCCACACCCACCACTAGTCACTCAGTCAGTGCTACGTGCAAACTATGTCTTAAGTCTCTATGTTCTTTGCGTCACTCTGGCAAGTGATGTGGCGCAAGAAACCATGTATTAGATGGTGGTACATATGGGTGCCACCTGGCGAATATCATTGAATGATCGTGCTCTGTGCCTATGTGGGGTTTCTGTGCTATTACTACAGCATCATGCTAAATTTAACATTCTGTAATGCTGCCACTTACCAGTTCAGAGAAATACTTTAGTATGCATACTCAACTATATTTATATATAAAGTTATTTATTTTTTTTAAATTTAGACTGGTTTTGACCTGTTAGATGTTGAGTGGTGATGCTGTCAGTGATAATGTTGTCTGTAGGTGCGCCTTGCGACAACTTCAAAGGTTACTGCGACGTGTTCCAGAAGTGTCGTGCGGTGAATGAGGACGGACCACTAGCTCGACTCAAGAACCTGTTGTTCAACCAGAAGACATTCAACGACGTCAAAGACTGGATCACTGTAACTCACTTGTCATTGATCATACACATTGGGTGACTTCACTTTTTGGATCAGTCTTTCACTGAGACAAAACTTCACACTAAGAGTGACTAAGACCAAACTTAATCCAAAAAGTGAAGTGACGTTTTTGATTTGGACTCAGTGAATCGCTGAGCGGAAACTTTCGCTGAGCGATTCGCTACTAAGATATCGTGAAAGTCGATTGTTTTGGTTTATTTTTTGTGACAGTTTCTATTCTTTGTTGTCATTTATGATGCATGTTTGGTTACTGGTAGTCTGAGTCGTTGCTGTCATCCTACATTTATTGTAGTTTCTTCTGGTTGTGCTTTGTGTCTCAGTACTAGTCACGAGCTTGGCTGGGACGACAAGTATCTCTAAAACCATCAGTCAGCACCAAAGTGGATATACATATCATGCGTTGTGGGCACTTGACATGCAGTGACATGAAGTGCTAAGTTGCAAGGTGAAGGTGACAGGGTTATGAAATGTGCCAGTGGCATCGGTCTGTCGATACGAGACGTTTCCTAGCTGTTGCTGTGTCTGTGTGTGTGATTGCTGCTGCGTATAGGAGTACTGGTGGGCAGTGCTGTTAATGTCGCTGTTTATCGTCGTGATGATGGCGTTGTTCATCAAGGTGTGTGCGGTTCACACGCCCAGCAGTAACCCGCGACAACCACCGGCGCGCAAACTGACACTTCCTCGACGGCACACGCACCGATCACAGGTCATACTCCACTCCACTGCAACAAACAGTGGACTAGCTGGGTGAGCCGCTAGTAAGTAAGTAAGTAAGTAAGCGAATTTCTGTTCGCGCGCAATCCTTACAGCCTAGACTGTCACGTAGGCGCTATGAATGAGTGTTATATGCTCTGC
>Ga0209782_1001021_pt1 | contig 13845 bp, 7 predicted proteins | sample WorMetmaBAHAMAS1_FD_187390 | JGI IMG/M metagenome (GOLD analysis project Ga0209782, IMG submission 187390) | Marine gutless worms symbiont microbial communities from Max Planck institute for Marine Microbiology, Germany - Inanidrilus... | ecosystem: Host-associated > Annelida > Digestive system >... | reverse complement strand
TGTGAGATTTCGTTGGACCAACACACTTCTTGGCAACACACCAACGTAAGTGTATTCCGACTGAATGGCAGTCGATGAAGAACTTGGTAACTAGAAATTATATTAGTCTTACGTTCTCCAGTTTTTAAAAATGATATTACGGTATTCATTGTTGGGTAGCTGTAAGATCTTTTACAAATCTGGCTACTCCTGCTCAACTGCTGTTTTTAAATGCTTCTTTGTGTTGCTGTTTCTAATGAATAAACTTGATTGATTGATTGATTGATTATGACTGATAGGGAGCACAGTTCATAACATTTACAATTTGCATAATTTTTTGAGTTTCATTTTAAGATAACTGCTGATGAAAATGTCAGCATGGATGCAGAACTTTGTGTATGTTGAATGTTGGCTGAGTTTTTAATTTTTTTTAACGTAATTGAACTGCGTTGTGATTTCTTACTTTAAAATGTAATGTAGTATTTGGTTACCTTTGTGTGATTTGTTTCAGTGAGCAATATGATGTGGGCTATGAACGGATCAGTATGTTGTTTAATGCTGCTTTGTGGTACATGAAGCATGCTGTGAAGTATGCTGCAAATGAAGAGTAGGTATTTCTTGTTTGTTAATTGTTTTAAAGAAATTTTATGCACTCTATTCCATTTTGTCTGAATGATGATGTTATCCTTTCTAGTACTTACATACTCATAACTAGAAAAGTGTGCAGTCATATTGACATGCAGGCCTGCATTTTCCCGATTGTAACCCTAAAACATCCGTTGACTTTTTGTCCTCAGAGTCAGTGATTGTGATTGGGGACCAAATAAAATAAAAACAAGCAGCACTGTAAATGTGATCTGAAAAAAAAATTTAATTCGTCAGAAGTATTATAAATCCATAATAGACCACTTTCTCTCAATTTGGCCTCGTTAGTTTCTAGCATTCAGCATTCTGTTTTGTTTCAAGTGTGGAGTTTCTTTTGCCGTTAGCAATGGACTGGTCGTCAAGAAAACTGAATCCAAAACTTTAGTTTTTCCCCGAAATCTGCCAAAGCCATCTGAAAATTTGCAAACCATAACAGTGCTACCTGAATTTTAGATAGATTGGTCCATTTAAGAGCCAGTTTAAATGTGTAATATATACTGATGTGGAGGTGCATTCAAGTGATGACATTTCGCATGCTGTATTTAACTTTGCAGACCGAAAATGGAAGAGGCAAAGGAGGTTCATAAATGCCTTAGGATAGCTGCTGGCATTTTCACTGCAGTAAAGGTTTGTGCTTAGCTTTAATCCTGATGGTTGTTATGTGCTATGTAGTTGAATGCTAGACATAGCCCTAGTGGTATATCGAAGTAGACTTGGAGAAATGTGGAAAATAATTGTCATACTCAACAACTAAGCATGAAAGTTGCTGTTGGCTGTAGCAAATGGAGGAAATTAAACGATTGTACAATGAATACATGTACCTACAGAGATAAATATTTAATGACTGAATGTTGTTTCTACTACGTTTCTTTTATAGTTTTTAGTGTTTACGTGATTTTATCTCCAACTTTCTGGCACTGAATAGCCTATAATGTGCTGGTGTGCCGTTAAGAAACTACTCACTCACTCACTCACTCACTCTAGGACCAGCACACCGGGGTTGTCCTGAATAAAGGGCTATTAAGTGGTTTGTTGTTTTCTGAGTGCTGCAGTATAAGCATGAGGTGTCATAATTCTGGCTGGAGGTTTTAGTTTTCACACCTTGAATTCTCTTGTGGTGTGAATAACACTGTTGAGGAGCTCTCTAAGTAATACAACAACACCCGTTAACAGCCATTTGTCCAGGACTACCCAAGTGAGCCGGTACCAGAAAGCTGAAACCAGTCTGGATTTACTGAAGCAACAGACAGTGAGTGGCAGTGGTATCAGCTGGTCCATATGCAAGTCTGCACCTTGCCTCAGACAGATAATCATGCCAGCAATCCACCACTCCATTTTTACAGGCCGAATGTACTTCCTGTCGCCCAACCAAGGGCGTCAAAGCACTGAAGGCACAAGTAAGTAAGTCGGTGAGTAAAATTTATATAGTGAAAAAAATAAAGGTCACAGTGCACTGTAGCTTTTTCTCCATGTGCTGGTTACCGTCGGCATATAGGCAGTAAAATTTTGATCCAGCAAAGTCCTTCAGTCCTTAACTGTGGATACCAACTAATGCAGGATGGCCTGTGTAGTTGATGCAAAACAGTTACCTGTGTGTATTATGTCATGCTGGGAAGCATAGACTGGGTCAGTAGAGATATCCGCCAACTGCTGTGTCGGCTATGGACTTGCACGCATGCAAGCAGCTGATAACAGAACGAATAATCACAATCCACATTGCTCAACTGTGGCATGGAGCTTGCACCTGTATGCCCAAGGCCGTTCAGTTTGACCACAATGACCACGCGAGGGTGAGCGAACAGTGGACGGATGTATAGATAAGCGGCAGCTAAGTCGCCAACAGTGTCAGATAAGCCTACTGATACATTTCAGTACAGTGGCATCGCTCGCATTTGTTGCAACAGGGAGAGGGTTGCACAAAGCTCGGCCAAAATGATACTAATTTGTACCACATGAATGATAGGAAATACATCTATGTAGCCACTACTATACTAGGCAGCTGCTGCAACAGACTGTAAAATATTTCAAGAGATAACCACACAAAGTCGACGTCAGAATTTGCGCAGTTCTGAAGTGAACTGCTTCCATCGAACTGCCATCGGCGGAGGGCATATCGTTTTGCTGCCATCGGGGTGATACCTTGTTTGGTTTGATTTGTAAGTTACTGCTGCTTTTTGATTTTGATGCCCGACCGTTCTGCTAAACCACGGCCTGTCAGTGCGTCGTCGTGCAAGTGACTCTGCTAATGCGTTATTAACGACATGCTGGTAACGTGCAGGATGACCTGTCGGCTCAGTTGATTGAGTCAGCCGAGAAAGCCGCTGACCTCGATCCACGAGTACTGGAGGCCTACATTCATCAGTGCACTGCTGAAGCCCAAGAAGGTAGTTTTGTGTTTTGTTTGATTTGGTTTGTAAGGAAAAATGTTACTGCTACTTTCAGTCTAGTTTTCCACAAGCTACTGCAGGTTGGACTGGACTGGGTTTCCCAGAATGAAACTATTCGTGTGTTTTCTAGAAATCCTCAGCTATCTGTTTGTTTTCTGTGTGCATGTTTTTTAAAATTATTGCCCTAAGAAACTTATTTGTCGAACCACTTTTCTGCAGCCGTAGCTTGAAATTTATTACTAGTCTGGATGATTGCACATTCATTTTATGACTTTAATTTTTAACATAGTCACACATTCCATTAGAACAAACACTCATGCCTTACATATTTAGTAGCCATTTTAGTTTCAAGGTGAATTTGTTATAGTCTAGACTGTTAACACTGGGGAGCGGTGCTAGCTGCAAAATTTGTGCCTCTTTTCATGTAATGCAGGCGAATCGTTAACAGGACCTCAGCGTTTCTTTGTCCACTAAATGCTGATCGTAGGAGCATTGCTGCTATTTTTGTCAAATGTTGCTGTTAGTAATGATTAGTTAGCAACAAGTTAGTTAATGACTAACTAAAAGGAGGGTGAAAACTCAACAAAGTAATTCAGTAAACAGTTTAATCAGGTTGTTAACGAAAATACGTAAAATATTCTATAACGCAACCAATTTTAACATACTTTATCGACGTTTTGACCTCTGATCTGAGGTCTTCATCAGCACTGACTTCCAGTTTCTGATGTCAGTAAGTAAACTTTCCCGTACATGGCTCATTTGTTAGCTCCTGTCATCTCGATTGATGCTGGTCTTTCTGATACAAACCTAGCTGATTCCCAATCAATCACCATTTTCACACTGTCCCAATCTATCAGGTGATTCTCAGTAGACACATAATCCATCCATCCATCATCAAGTTAATTTTAGACAAAGTGTCCATAGTTAAAATTACAAAAAGAAGAGAAAGAATAAAAATAACTGTTATTGCTGATTTATGGCAAATGCTTTTGGTCGTGGTCTTCTCTGCTTTTCTGAATGCTTCTGTGATGCTCTCCACTTCCTTTCTGTGTTCACAGATCATGCGTCTACTGAGAACCACCTGATAGATTGAGACAGTGTAAAGATGACTGATCGGAAATCAGATAGGTTTGGCAGACAAATAAGGGAAGCAGGAAGACCCGCAACATCATTCGAGATGACGGGAGCTACCAACAAGCCACATATGGAACAGTTTACATACTGATGTCAGAAACCGGAAGTCATTCCTGATGAAGACCTCAGATGGGAGGTCGAAACGTAGATAAAGTACGTTAAAATTGTTTGTGTTATAGAATATTTTACGCACTAAACAAAGTATTTGAACAGATCCGGGGTCAAAAATGTTCTTAAACATAAATGTATTTTTTGTTAGTTCTTATTTTTTTATTTGTCAGTAGTAGACATAGCATTGTTCGTTTTCAGTGACAATTGCCCGGGCGATAGAGCTGAAGCACAGTTCATCATTGGTCTCGGCGTTGGCTTTTGAGACAGCCCAGCTGTACACGAATGCTGGTATGGCATTATCTCGTACATTTGATTTCCTTGTACTGCTATGTCATCATTAGTAGACTGACATACTCGACTGTTTGACAGCCATTTAATTTTACTGGCGTGCCATGTTTAACCCTTTGCCCTGAAATTTGAGTTGTTTTGCATTACCACGTGGCCAAATGACATCACTGATCATAAATAAGTTGGTCCTGGTCCGTTTCGATGAAGTTAGGATGCAACTGATGCTAATTTTCTTTGGTAATTTTATACTGTACGGTACCATAATATTACATTTTAACATACAAAAGTAAGTTGTTTTTTTCCTGTGGCTCACAGTGTACTGTTATCAACATGTGTTTGTATTTTGTTCAACACTGTTAAGCTTCGGCTGTGTGCTGTGTTGATAGATTGTTCTCTGAAGGCTCTTGCAGACAAAGTGGCTTCAAAGTGGCAGACATATCTACAGTTCAAGGCCGAGATTTACTTGGCTTATGTAGGTATTCTTTGTGGACTTCGCTGAATATTGCCTTATTTGTTAAATAAGATACAAAGATATTGATAGCTCTGTTAAGCATAAAACTTGTAACATGATATTTAGAAATTGTCTAAGTGAGTCCACGAATATGTGTATTCTGATGCACTTAACAAGTTAACACATAAAAATAAAGATTTTGTTTGTGTATGTAACTTTGTTACACATAAGAATAATTTGCGAAATTTATAATATTTAAAAAAAAATTGATCTATAATGTTTGCTTTTTTGTTTTCTGCAGTGCTTGAGAGGTAGGGCATCCCATTTAAAAACCTTCTCCAGAAATTTAAAAAAAAACTGTCTCAGTGTCTCTCAGAACATGCTTACTAGTCTTAAGTAACTCCAGAAATTTGAATGTAGACAAGTTAGGCCTAAAGAAAACCAGGCTTCTAGTGATGCTGTTAGTCGTTATGGTTTTGTAGTACTAGTAGCTGATATTACGTTTGTTCAGGCATACAACTACCACGGTGAGACACTGCTGGCTCAGGATAAATGTGGCGATGCTATCAAATGTCTTGAAGAAAGCCAATCACGTAATTCTGATGACGTTTTCTTTGTTCCGTTTTAGACATTATAACAGTGGTCTGTATTTGTTTCTACAACACCTTCACGCGTGGATCAGCTATGGCATTAGTGGCTGCAATAAAGCTCCATACAAGTGTTTACTCGATGATCATTTCTAGCGCTTTATAAAAATATATACCCTACAAATGGTTATGTTTGCCCCATGCGGCTTGTTTGTCTTGACATTAAATGGTGTCATTCAGTACTAAAAAATGCATAATTTGCTCTATTCATAGTATATGTAATTGCTCGATCATTTCACGACTTCAGTACCGGTACTTTGACATTGTTTGCACGAGCACCAGAAAAAACATCCAGTTTGTAACAAATCGGTGCTGAGGTGCTGGCGTTAGTTGTCTCTCTGGACCATGGTGTAATGATTTGCTTGTAGTGCAACTGATGTCACTGCCACTCCATTCATCAACTCGTACCTCGCGAACATCCAGAATGGTTAATTTACCTTTGTGGTGCCAGCATACCCATGCTGAAATGGAATAGAGGCCGTTAAACGGGTATTGTTGTTGCTCTTTCCGTTGCTTGGTTATACCAGCTCCTTCACTGCTTTGTCACTCTTGGTGGCGTCAGAAGGCATTGAAGGGAATCGAGCTCATATAAACCTCTGCCACTTATTGCCACAGGTTCTCTTACAAAACTGCAATATCAAGAGCACCAAAGGGGTAAACAAACTAACACATGGTCAGGTGGAAGACAGTTTTTAATCTGATGGCAGTTGAGGTGATTCGATCTTATTGCTGATAGAATTATCACTGTAAAAGTTGCAGACTTCTTGTTGTTGATGATTTTGTTATTAATGTTACTGTTACTGTTACATTACCATCATTTTATTAATTGTTTACATTGTCAAACCATTTACAGAAATTCTTGTGAAATATTCATATATTTATTTGTTTGCATAGATAATATTAGCTGAAGTATATTCTATGATTCTGTAATTGTGGTTAGACTATGGTAAGGCTGGCTTGCTTGCAAAGGAGTATGCTTCAACAAAAGGTCCTGGAACCACCGCTAAGCCAAACGATCATCTGTTCTTTCGGAAACTGTCTCCAATAGTGCAGCGCACGCTTGACAAATGTGTCCGGGAAAATGGTTTCATGTAAGTAGCGTGTTTAACTTATGATACTGCATAATGTTGGATGAGTGGGTACTGATGACAGATTTGTCTAGAGGCCAGCGTAAAGGAAGTAGAGCCATTTCCATATAAATCGAAAACAGAAAAAGGGTGAAACCAGTGAGTGATGATTTTCCCTTACTTGGTTCAGTGTTCTTGACATTGTTGGTTGGATGAAAAGAAGGGCAATTGGACATTTAAAAATCTGTGTCACTTATTCCACAAAGATGTTCCTGGAAAGCAGCTAGGAAGAAAAAAACTAGAAATGCATGGCAAAGCCTAGCGTATAGCCCACTCGGCTTCATGGTGTCGCCGCCTAGCGAATATTAATGAAACACACTTACTGATCGCCGCAGTGCCTATCAGCCGTGCCCCCTAATGAAAGTACTTGAAGTCGCTCATTGAAAAATTTTTGATGCCGACTGTACAACTTTTTATGGCTTAAACTCCGGAGTCACTGATCCAGATTTCCACAAGATGTATAGAAATGATTGCAGATTACTCTTGTGAATTCAGAATTGCAATTTTCCAATCCATTTCGGAACATCATAGTGCTGAATGAAGATTGATCGTCAAATTGCGGCCGAGTCACAGCAAAAATTGCGCGTTTTAACAGCATAAACTCCAAGATTATTGGATAGAAGTTTATCAGATTTGTACACGATGTAGCCAGATTATTGCCTTTTGATCCTTTGAAGCGGCTTCACGATCGTCGAATCATTGTCGAAGCCGGAGCAAAAAGTAAAGGTCGTTCCTGGCTATGGTTACGAACAGCCCCCAAATTTAACTGGTTGCCGTGGCAACGTCTCTTGGGCGACCGCCAAACAACTGTCAGGATAATCATCCTCACCCGTATGCCTACCAACCCTGTAAAGTTAGTAATGATCGGTCGAGGATTTTCTGAGATATTTGTCGTGATATGTAGATTTTTGCGGTAGCGCCACAAAAGTTGTCTTTTAACAGCGTAAACTCCAGGGTTACTTAACTGAACCTCACCAAAATTCTACACAGTGCAGAGAAATTCATGCCATTTAATCTTTTGAAATTGGAATTGCGATATTGTAATCCATTTCGTTGAAAATTGGTTGCCATGCAACAAACGTTCCTTGTGGGATTGCAAAGTCATATATCAGGTTAACAAGCCCTTTCAGCTGTCTAAATTCCTGCAATTTTGGTGAAGATCGGTCAATTAGATTCTGAGCCACTGGGTCTAGAAGTCAGTCATTGAAAAGAATAATAATAATAATAATAAAGAATAAACATCGGCAAAATATATAGCCATTCTGGCAAGTTTGCTGAGCAGGCTAAATAACTAACTATTTGACTGCTGAGATAATGACGTAGACCATGGCACAGATTGTTTGCGATATGCTCCTACTGGTGTTACTGCCATTCTGTTATCTCTTTCTCTGTTAAAAACTAGCATGGTTAATTTTGGTGCTTTGTGGTGCCGGTATAAACCGGCTGTCCTGGCAAAAGGCCATTCAGTGAATTGTTGTGGTGTTGGTGGTGCTAGCGGTTGTGGTGGTAGTCTCTGTTTCCCCGCTTTCTTCTTGTTGTCTTTCTCACAGAAGAAGCTATAACACGAAGGTACCATTTATGTGCATATATACCTACTGTTTTCTGAGCACAGTCCATATATTTCAATAACTTAATTAATATGACGTTGGACACTACAGAGAGCCGTCGGTTATTAGTGCTGTATTGTGCCGCACAGCTATCATCAGAAGGTGCCACCCGTAGCCCCAGATCTCGAGCTAAAGGCAACATTCGGACTTGCTGCTCCAGAGGAGTTCAAGCTACCAGAGCCGAATGCACAGTGGACCGCTGCGGTCTACAGTGCTTTTGACATCACTAAAATGCCGGCACGGAATGAGGTCTGTTACGGAGTTGTGGAGTGAGTTTAGTATTGAGTCAGCAGTATAATAAGTTGTTTGATAACTTCTACTGGTCACTTTTTATTTATTACTCATTGACTGGTGGTAGTTTGATAGTCTGTCCGTGTATTTTTCAGTGATTTTGTCTCATTTTTGGCGTCTGTTTCTGTTCTTCGATTGTTGTTTTTTTTGTTCTTTTACCTTCTGTGTAAACCTAATAACTTGCTCCAGACTTTTGTCTACGGTACTTATGAAACATACTAACTTATCGCATGATCTCTTTACCTGGCGTCTCCTCATGTCTTCCCTCGTGCCTTATCCCAGTTGTCTTCATGGATGTACATTTGATCTGGTCATTGTAGTCCTAGGGCCATCGTCTCAAACTTTCTTAATCTACCCTCTCAAGTCACCAAACTCACTGGTTCCCGTAACAAATGTATGAGCTGTACCATTTTCTTTGTCAAATTGTTACAAACAATTTCTCACAATAACACGGCCAAGATTTGCTTCAGTTGTGTGATAGAATGTGTGTGTGTGTTGGATGATAAACCAAGTTGTGCAGTTGTGCTTGCTGTGAATCTTAGATTTCACGTTCGCTTGCAGTGAAACATTTTAGTATAACCAACTACTCCAGTTAACTCGACCTAGCTATAGAGCCATCACATGTATGCGTAAAGAGTACCACTGAAAACTAGAAGATAGAGATATAGATGCACGCATGCCATGCATTCACCCCATACTGATGTTCTCATAGTTTATGCTGGTGTTTGGCTGAGAGCTAGAAAACTCAGAAGATACCTTTTTATCTCTATACGACCTGTGTATTCCATTCGATTCATATCATCTCATCATGTATTATTAGAGAAATGGTAATCTGTGGCACTTTGTGAGCTTCTTCAAGATATTTTTAAAGGCCTATTTTATACTAACACTGAAGTGCACTGCTGTGCTGTAGAAGGCACCAAATAAAGATGGAAAGCCCGGAGTGCAGGATGACGGTGCTGGATCAGGAGATCTGCCGCCAGTTAAAGAAGCCGACGTAGCACAGTCCGACAAGGATCCTAACACGTTCAGTGGCTGCACCGTGTCGTAAACATTTCTCACAGACTTTGTCGTCACCTCGTTGTTGTTGTTGTTACTGTATATAATATTTATATTCCATTGATAGATATGTCATGCATCGCTGTGAGGGAACATTTCTGTTTATTAGCCGCTTATCCAGGACAACCCAGGTGTTCTTACAGTATATGCTCTGCGTTCTGGAAAGACAAATGATGAAAAAATGGCTTTTAGAATTGGTGCGGTTCAGGTGGTGAGATGTGCCGCAGGATAAGATGCTTATGGTTGCCAGTGATATGAATGGACACGTGGGAAGAACTAATGTCGGGATACTGTAAAAACGCTGTTTAGAATTGTACAGAACAAGTGTAAATATAATCTATTGATTGTACATAGGCCTATGTACTGTGCAGTGGTTGGTCTCTGATTGTATCATTTGCTTGTGCTTATGAGCTGAATCAAACTGTAGTAGTCGCTTTCTGCAGAATTGACATGCCGTGTATGTCTTCAGCGGGAGTCTGGAAATGTCTTTGCAACTGATTGTTACAGGTTTCTTGAAATCATGTTAAACAAACTGTCAATATTCCTACATTTTAATGTATCAGTTTAGATATCTGTTGATAGTTAGAAAGTGAATTTTCTTTCTATCTCTGTGACAGTCTTCGAACTGTGTGCTATCGGTCTAATTGAATATTATTGGAAAAACTCGATTTAGTGTAAGGTTTGTGTGAGACATACTACAAGTACTGTCAGTTTAATGCTTAGATGATGTTGGTTGGGAAACATGGCGGGTATCTGGTCTTTAAAAACGTGTTGTTGGAAAACCTGACGTAACTGGGAGTAACTGTGGAACGGAATAGGCTGGTTTACGAATACAGCCTCACAGTATATGAAATTTTTGGCCTAAAGGCTAAGTGATTTATCGGTTTCAAATACTGTAAGTATTTTTTTACGTTTTCGAAAATGCACAAAATTTGATGTTTAACTTATTTTTGACTTGTTACTGGTATTATGTTTTTTTCAAATACTGAGTTAGTGTGACATGCAGTGTGATGTCTAGTGACTTATTTAACCATTTAACCTACATTTGATGCCGTGTTGGGGGTGATGCCATTCGAATTTTGCTGAGATTTTTTTTACCAAATAAAATATAGATTCTCTGGGCTATATGTGGATTTGATATGTGATCTTACATTTAGCCATTTCAGTAGAACACTAACTTGTGACGGACAGAGACACAAACACATGACAATAGCATACAAGAGACTCTAGCATGGCACGAGATGATTCGCCCGCAAGCAGCACGGCGGCCAATGCCCGGTAAAGTGGGATCGGAATTTGAAACCTAAATTAGCTATAATGCGCCAATGCACTTCCGTCACGGACAGACGGACAAACAGACGGACTGGCATCATGGCATAAGCGCGAGATGTATATATTACATTTCGCGCTAAAATCTGCATAAAATCATTGCTACATTTCATCGCCAAAATTTAGATTCTTTTACATGAAATTACGCCACTGAGAAAGATGATATTGTCATAACTTGGATCGGATGTTGTATAATCATTCAGTTGTATTCACCAGGTGGCGCCAGTGGTTCATAACAGGCGACTTTACACTGGGACACGTGAATGCCAATATCTCTAGTTAATCATGGACTGTGCAGTCGAGCAGCTCTGTGTAACCAGTGACTGACCTAGTCAATGAGAATAGTCCATTTTTGACCCCCCCCCCCACAGAATTGACATTCTTAACTGATTGCTAATATATTTGTCATAGGTGATTACGTCCACGTCTTCAACTGCTGTGTAAAATTTGGTGGAAATACATACATGGAGGGGAGGGCTTCTGGGCAAATAGATGAAATATAACCAATATTTTTTATTTTTACCTTTTTAAGGAACTCACCTACAGATCGCCGGATTTTTACACTTCATGGTCAAATGACGCAGACTCATGCAAGGGTGTGCCTTTTTGGCTTTGGCTGTGGTTGATATCGCACCCAATTTAGGGGTCAAATAACCAAATACCCCAACAGATGGACCGATTTTGACAAAATTCGGCATGGTGATGTATCTCAGCCCTATGGAACCCGTTAGCCAATAAAATTTCACAATTTCCAAAATCCAGGATGATGGTGGCCATCTTGAAAAATCAAAAAGTTACAATAATTATCTCCACGACAGATGGATTGATTTTTTAAATAAAATTTGGCACAGTGGTGTGACTTGGCCCTCCAGACCCCCATCAGCCAATAAAATTTTGTGATTTCCAAAATCCAAAATGGCAGTGGCGGCCATTTTTGAAAAATCGAAAATCGCATTATCTCTGCAGCAGATTAACCAAATTTGACAAAATTTGGAATGGTGACATGCCTCATCTCTCCGGCTGTCGTCAGTGAAACAGATTTTGCGATTTTAAAAGTTCATGATGGTGGCCAGTCGTATATGGAAAATTGAAATATCATGTATTTCAAAAAGACATTTGGACTGATTTCTGCAGAATTTTAGTGTGCTGACGCCAAGTGCTATAACAAGAAGGCCTAGCAGTGGCTAGCATAGCGTGAGATGATCCCTCCACTCTTCCCGGCGATGATCCCTTCCCTCGGGCCCGCATGCACAGCGACCGCAATGCGCGGTAAATTGGGATCGGAATTTGAAACCTAAATTAGCTATAATGCGCCAATGCACTTCCGTCACAGACAGACGAACAGACAGACAATGACATCGTAGCATAAGCGCGAGATGTATATATTACATCTCGCACTAGCGAGATGTATATATTACATCTTGCGCTAAAAAGTACTGAAATTGGCAAAAATATCCCAGCAAATATAAATCTATACATAATGTTGATAGCGATAGATCAAAAACTGCAAATATCATAAAAAGGTGATATTACTCAGCATCACATTGACACTGAAGCGATGTGATTGTGAGACCGGTGGTCTGCTGTGACTACAACGATACGTTTTGGATACTCTGGTGAATGCATTGTGTAGTCCGACCCCCCAATGCAACGGTTTTTAGTTTTTTTTTTACAATTTCGACGCTCTGTTATTAGATACAATATCCGCAGCATTTTACAGCTTGTTTGAAGTTTTTTCAGTTTTCTTCTGTTTTCAGCTGTCAGGTTACAATCGTTTTTCACTGCGAAATTGTCCAGTAGATTTTGTACTAGCCTACATCTCTACACCGAAACTAGAGTATATAGACGTACGATACTTTCATACTGCTTAGTGTCGCTGTAGTTGGCTTCTTTTCCTTGCTAAGCTTTCTGCCAATAGTGTTCTCCATCCGGTGCACGGTCATTCAAGTGAAATGCCGGCGCCAGGCTAATCAACAGTATCGGTATCGATTGAATATCGACAATACTTTTTAGAAGTGTCGTTAACTAGTCTGGTACTTATTTACACTACACCGTTGTGTCATATTTTGATCTGACTCGACGGCCATTATCAGTGTGTGTTTTATGACCCTGTGAGCGTGATGTATGCGTATAAACAAAGTCGACCGGAGGACTGGCCTTCTGAACTTCATGTTGTTAGTGATGGGCATAACTATTTTATACGTAGTTACACTCAGGGCTTAGAGTGGTTTCAAAAAGGAGCCGGGTCTCTTTTCTCCCCTCCCCCTCCTGTCCGCTTCTCCCCCTCCTTTTCTCCTTCTCATATCCCCTGTCCTCCCTTAGAAGTAGGCCCCCTTAAATCCAGCTAGGGAGTCTGGGAGAGCGCTGCAAGCTCTCCAAGCGGGTCTGGGCGGAGCCCGGCCGCCAAACGCTTTTTGGTGCATTTTCAGTCTATATAGACGTATTTTGTCAAGCACTTTAAAGCAACTTGACATTAGTAAAATTACACTTAGGTACTTCCCCTTTCCCAGAATTTTTTTCACATCTGAAGAGTATAGGCCTAGCATGCCTCACGGTCTCAAAATCTGACGAGGCACGAGCCTCAGTTCCTCAATGGTTGCGTTGCCGGCTGCCTATGCGAATATGCCGGCACATGGACTTGACCAACCACTGATAGTTGCCATCCTATAGCATGTCAGTTTGTTTAATATGACACCGAATGAGTGAAAGGACTGACAGACGGTTGGTTGGTCAGTCGGATCGATGATTGGGAAGGTAAGGGGCAGGAGAGTGGGGAGAGGAGGTTATCAC
>Ga0209782_1001020_pt1 | contig 13854 bp, 9 predicted proteins | sample WorMetmaBAHAMAS1_FD_187390 | JGI IMG/M metagenome (GOLD analysis project Ga0209782, IMG submission 187390) | Marine gutless worms symbiont microbial communities from Max Planck institute for Marine Microbiology, Germany - Inanidrilus... | ecosystem: Host-associated > Annelida > Digestive system >... | reverse complement strand
GAAGTAAGTAAGTAAGCCGTCATCTTGCTGTCAGTTTACTATGTTCGTTGCTATTTAGTGTATATCTATTTTATGTTTAGTTCCTCCGTTTAATCACCTTCCTCCATTTAGTAGCTTGTGGCCATGTTTTGCCGGTGTGTACGATGGCCTCAGCTTGGCTGGCCAGCATGCGGGCCGTGCTACACACACATGCCACACTGTGGAAAGTAGCAAAAGAACAGCTCAGACATGTGAGCAGTGCGTCCTTCTTCCAAGCTAAATGTAAATGACATATTTGTTTATTAAATGCCAACAAAATGCAACTAATTACAAACGACACGAAAACAAAATATGAATTAGAGGTGAGTAGGGGTATTACCAGGTTATGATGGATAATAAAATTATATAGTCTTTGAATAATGTATCGTAGTAGTAGCAATGGAAGCTGTAACAGCACCATTAGTGGGCATGTCTAGCACTGTAATGGTGAACAGCATATTTTTACATATACCACAAGTTAAACTTTCCTGCTAGTTAATTCTCAAGCACAACCGACTGGCACATACTCGTAACTTGTCGAGGAGTATGGCAGTAGAAACTGACGTACAACTCTGTCGCACAGACTTCCAGAACTGCTTCTGAGCCGAGTAGCGGCTCATTGGACAGACTTTAAACAGACAGTCTACACACACACACGCACATACGCATGCACGTACACACACCACACACCATGCAGAGAGACGAACAAAACACTCTAGTTTGAACTGTGACTTTTGGAAAAGGTTGTGTTGCCACCATAGCTACCATACACAATTGTTCAACCGTACTTGCCAGGAGGTGCCAATGTAATACACAATTCCTTGAGCCCACCATACTCATCACCCAAATGGCAGCTCGATCGGTTCAATCTTTTTTGCACAGCCGATGCCACATTCTCGCTGTGTGTCAACCAAATTTTCCCCTTCCCATGCGGTATCTGAAACTCCCCATCTAATACATGCTTGCTTGGGCCCACCTGACGTGACCTGACCCATCATTCCAAACAGCATCTCGCTAAAGTCGGCTGATTTCTTTTCAGAACTCACGGTCGGTATCGACAGACAGACAAAACGACCGACCAAATGACAGAATGGACACAGAACTCGGCCTATTACAGAGCAATGCAACCTACTAATAATATACGACATATTTATACACACTACATGATCGATTTCACTAACAACAACAGCACCAATGTGGAGAAAATACTACCTCTAAATTTCCTCGGTGGATTACTCAGGTCTCCTCCATCTCGCTGAATGACACACCGGTCATCGACCAATCTATAACAACCACACCACGGCAGTAAATATTGGAGCAATGATTTGCACAGCCAAAGCATCTTGTATACTTCATAGCTAACTACAGTAGTATCAAACTGCTTCTGTCTAAACCACATCTAAATGGCAGTCAACTGTAGATGGTGTTGTACAAAGCATGAAGTACATATATAAGTGGAAACTGTCAAATTAACCACAATAAATACAAAATACAGCAAAACGTCTTTGCAATACTCTCAGTTATAGCAAATACTTGGTTAATAAAAACTTTCTTTCTAGTCCTGTAAGAGTCTATATTATGCCAATGTTTTAGTTTCTTTTAATGATTTCTTGCAGACTAATTATCTCCGTATCTACCAGACTGACTTTCATGTCTTTTTCACCGAACGATAGTCATTTGATAGTAGATCACAGATCTGATCTTTGTTTTTCAACAGCTCAAGGTACGTTGCCATGGCAACCAATTATGGGGCCAAATTAGCGACTCACATTCACTCAGCAAAATGGCATTCTGAAATGGAGTGGAGAATTGCAATGACCTTTGATGATGTTTGCTATGGGTGACACTGCTATGCTGACGAGGCTACATACTGCATGTTCTGCGATAAGTGATAATGTAATTACAACAAACTCCAATCACTTTAGTATGGACTAGTTTTTTAGTTCCACCACCAAGAACACAACTCGTGTGATATGCACTGATATAAAATTAGTTTGTAAATGCAAAGTTGCAACTGCAGTGCCATTGCCATCAGATAACATATTCATTCAGTAACGAAAACGGTGATGCTTACCCAAGTGTGGACATGAATCCACTAATTTTTCCTTCCGCATACAGAGACACAATGTCTCCATAATGAAGAAAGAGAGTTGGATAATCAGTCATCTCAAGCGCGGCTCCAGAGACTGGCACAACACTACACAGACAAATGTATCTCTTTGGTATGGTAACGAAGCATTTTATAATATGCCAGCATAGCAAATTTATAAACATTGCAGTATTGTTATAACAATTTCATCTATCTCTCACACTGTTACATAGATGTATTGAGGTACTGGCAAAAAGTGCATTCTTTGTTGCAGCATCCATTGTCTGAAACACTTAGCATCTCATAGTCGACTCAGCGGCTGCAGCTTTGTATCTGCTTTTAAGAAATAAATATAACATGTTGCTTATGTAGCATACTCATAACAATTAATCACCAGTGCTTGTGCAATTCAAGCCAACAAGAATTTGTTGCATTATAGTCATCTTGTACACTATTTTTGGCATTTCAGATTTTATAAAGTAATATTTACTATGCCCCTGGGAGGAGCAAAACTGGAACATCAACTGGAACATGATGTCCTTTGGTACCACGACTGAATGATAAAGTTGGGCCACACATATCCCTTTACACCTTAGTAACTGCGGAACTGACTGAGGAACTTCGGCGCCCGCATTTCCAAATTTATCACGCGTCTATGCGTGAAAGGCCAAGAACAGTATCATGTCTTCCGGTGTCTGCCAATGGAAGTTCAAATGAATTCAATGGGGGTTCCACCTTTCTGGTGCCGAGCAGGGTATTCCCCATGATCTAACGGAATGACCAAATTATCTCAAGGGTTTGTAAGTTATTCTCGTGTTTGGCAGATCATGAGGTAAGGACAAACATTAAGTGCTGAACGTTATTATTGGTAAGATCTGTAAAAAGTAATTTCCGTTGAAGTCCTAACACACAATTGTTATTAACAAATACTGTCTATATCTGCAGATGCTGTGAAACTGATTTTAGATTGGTGTCTTCATAAAAAATGATTTGAATTCTCTACTACAGTTGAACCTCGTTATATCAAACTCAGCTAATTCGAACTTCTGCTTATATCAATGTTGGACTTCGGTTCCAGTTGCCAGCCATTTTAACAGACGAGAAAAAACATCGGATTTATCAAACATGTCTATATCGAAGTCTTGGCTATATCGAGCATGCAGCACCGCCCTTACATGTCCACGCCGTCGTTTAGATCGAAGTCAAACACGTCCAACCTCTGCAGTGAGTTACCGGGATGGCCATGGCTATCTCAGCAGGCGGCGGTGGCTGTAGGTCGGCTATGATATGTGACAACAGACACCTGCGAACTGTGTCAAGTCGTAGACCACCCACAGTGACGGTCGGCCGCTAATGCATTATCTCGCCCATAATACACTATGGCTGGCTGCTGCTGCAGTCAGTGTAGTGAAATTAATTTTTTCTGTCTCACAGATGGGTAGTCTGTATATCTTCCCATGTTGAGTAAACGATATGAATGTTAATTGATACCACACGCTTGCGATGTAGAGTACTAGTGCCTAATATTTGCCGTTTGGCACTGCAAGCGGCTGCTGATCAGTTACAAGCTTATTGGCCTAGCAGATGGGTTTAGAATGGCAGTGTTCACGACGACGTCATAATATCGAACTCCGGATATATCGAACGTTTAGTGCGGATCCCTTATTAGACTTCGATATAACGAGGTTCGACTGAAAAATGGGCGTGGTCATGGGCAACTTTAGGGTTTACGTCCTTTTGCATATATAAAAACTTAAATCAAGCGGCGCATAATCTGTCAATATTTATATCAAAATTAATATCCATAATACACTACCTGTCATTTACAGGAGCAAATACAACTTCATTAAAGTCATTTCGGTTACTACCTGCAAGTTCCTAGAACACTTCCTATTAAATAAATAAATAAGTAACAGTTTTTAGAGTAGCGAGTGACTGACTAGTGACTACTGAGTAGAAAATTAATCAAAGCATCCAAAAATCCTGGGATTTTGACAATTAAATATCTGAATTTTCGGTACTCCACTGCCATACATATGCAGTGTAGGGAGTCGCGCCCTTACCGAGAGGAGCCTGAGAATGTCAATTCTCTTTTATACAGCACTTCTCTACAAGATGTTCTCTCCACTTGCACTTTTTCAGTGAACCGACCGTTGTTACTGCAAGATTATACCATCACACCTGTGCTAGAGTCTTCATCTCGTTGAAGTTTGCGCAGTATCTATCAATAAGAAAATTTGTAGTAACATGTCGTTAATTAGCCGAATTTGTTACTGACACCGACCATTTTAGGCCTACTATTAATGGAATCACAGGCTCACAGCGTAGGCGGGACCAACGCCTAACTAGCAAAATCATACGTTACAACTTACAAGTATACTTTTTGGCCGATTTCTGGAGCTAGAGTTTCACAAAGTAGTGTAGGCCTAGATACGTCTTTAAGGTGTGATGGGATATTTAATAACAACTCTATTGCACCGTCTGGAATTCCCTCAAGAATACCATTGGTGACTCCCAAACCTTTTCTACATTTAAAAGACGTCTAAAAATGCACCACTTCCAGACTGCCTTTAACATCAACCCAAGTGAGCCCCTCAAACAAAGCCTCATTGCACCCTGATTCGCTTTCGACTTTGGCGCTATATAAGTTGATTACTTATTTAAATTTACTAATGAATCTATCAATGTCAGAATTTTGGAAATCGGTTAGAATGTGGCTTAGTTGCAGACGAAAGTCTAGTGTCCTCGTTTTTTTGACTCACAGTGTATATACACTGTACAAATGAATACAATGGTCGAGCACAAGGCCTGAATCTGAGTCATGCAACACGTTACAACCAGGGTTTGATTGTGAAAAATGAACTGGGGAGTCACTCAGCAGTAAGAAGGGCCAAAACCAGGCTTTAAAGAGGGTAGCAGAAGTGGGGTTCTTACAGCCAGCCCCCTCCCCATAAGCTAGGTGTATGGGGAAGCACAGTAGGTGCGTTTTGGGCCCAGTGGCAGATCCCGCTCAAAAGACTTCTTGCATTTTTGAGGTGACAGATGGCCTCTCTTAAAGCTTAATTTTAGGCACAGAAGGAACTGGGGGTATTCCTACCAACCTTCTCATGGTCATCATAACAACTTGGGTATTCAACTCACCGAAACTTCTAGCAATTCAAGCCCTGGTTACAGCCCAGTTGATCCTCATCTCACAGAAACAACTACCGTAAGCTGAGCTTCATAAACACAGAAATCATCTTAATGACAAAAAGCTAAATTTTATTCTTATACAACAGCTAACAAACAGCAAAACAAAATTTACTCCTAGAATTTGACACTGTGCATTGGTGAATAAAACATGACAAAGATTCAAAAATCAAAATTTGTAAACAAAATAATTGATCGAGTAGCCATTTTTATTTCATTCTGCTCGTATTTGTGTGTTTTACTGTTCAGTATTGTGTGATACATTTTATCAAATAAAGATGGTCATAACCATCATTAAAGTATTAATAACAGCCACAGCCCGCAAAATGCACCTCATAATTGCATACAAAAGTTGGATTATGCAGTGCTAAAATTAAAATTAATAATTTAAACAACAAGTAATGGAAATAAATGCTTGACCGTCAACGTACAGTACAACAAGTTCTTTGTTGTTATCAGCTTTATGTCACATTGTCAATTAATGTGCAAACCTAGCTAGCTTCAGTCTCTCAGCATGTACTACGTACAGCATCATTTAACAACACTCATTACTTTCAACAGCCCCAGTCATCAGTATCAACTAGTGGTCGCCACTATCTCATGAGGCGGTCCTTAGCTGCACCGCCGCGAGCAAAGCTGCCAACCAGCTTTTGAGATCTTGTCTTCTCTCTTAATGACGACATCGTCGTTGTTAATCTCGGTCCACTGGCGTCGGTCTGATTGTCACCAGCCACAGACTGACGACCTGCCTCTTCACTGTCCATCACTCCACCAGCAGCAGCAGCAGCAGTGCTAGTGGTCAGTGGTTCGATGGTGGGGCCAAGCGTCGTCCAGACACAACCCATCAGACGACTGTCAACACGCCACTCCGACTGTGACTTGTATTTTCCGCCGTGGCCACGGTAGTAGTCGGACGGCGCGTGACAGACAAACTCAAAATGTGCCATGTCGCGAGGCAGGTCCTCGTCCGGTCCTGCGAGCCAAACACACACATAATTACAGTATCGCAACGTTCCACTATGTCATCTCATCAACTTGCAATAACCTCACACTTGTTACATGGAGAAGGTTGTTACAATACACCATGTAAATCACCGGCTACTTGTTGGCTATTTGGAATGTCTATCTGCACAGCTGACACAGCCAGCCTACAATGTGTCACATAACAGTCAGTTTGTTGGTCATTTCTAGACTCTATGTCACTTATCATCCAGTATGGAACCAGGTTTCACTGTACGAAGAATATAAAACTGCAACAAAAGGACGAAAAGTAAAACCTGCAACAAATAGAGATGGATCGAAGCCACGTTGTAAGTTATTGGAGTCAGCGTGCCGAGGTACCAGCCACGTAATGACGGCACTCTTCTGGTAGTACTCATCCACAAGGAAGCCACGTAGCTGAGCATAGTACGTGTGGCCATCATCAACATCAGTCACTGCCACTACGTCTCCCACCTGCCAGTAACTCCCCTGCACACACACACATCCGGTGTATCACTAGGTTTGTTGTACAATGCACACGGCACAATCTAGCAAAGTAATACCACAATAAACCACAACTATCTTTTGGTGTTCCACAACTACAACGAATTAATGTGCTAACACGACACAATTACTGTAATTCTTGTGGTCATCGTGTGGCTATTTAAAGCTATAATGGTAAGTGGAAAGCAATTCCACATTGAGAAACGCAGACAAGAGGGCAGCGGCATGACTTGAAAAGTGCTACGGCTGCTGGCACATGGCAGCCATTCGGTTAGCTCTGGAGTGTGAATAGAACGGGTAGTGGGGCACGGCAGACTGAAACTGTCTGTCATGCTGCCGATGAACCTACCCGGTAACGCCACATTAACGCAAAACTTCAAGACCTCACATGCAGTACAGATATGCTTTTTGACTCCAGAGCCTGGGCAGAGAGCGGCTGAGATTAAAACCCATGCACACACAATAATCATAATAATAATCATAAGATCATAACTTAGAGACATTGGGACAGGTAGTGTGCTAGTGAGAGAAAGCCTGAGAGAGGAGCTAAGCCTATAGCTTACATTTAAAAAGGTTACAAAGTCACTGTCAAGAACTGTCTTCAGCTGCGTGTTCCAGAGAGCAGGTGCTGTGCAGCGAAAGGCACGTTTCACGTTTGTCGACTTGGCGAACGGCTGGCACAGCATCAAGGTAACCAAACGGCGTCACAGGTTGTGGACATCCCCTCTCTACTAGAGCAGGCTATGAAGATAGAGAATGATGTGTAAAGTGAGCTAAGTGGGACCGCTGTTTCAGGTAAGTCTTTGCAATTCTGACTGCAACTGAACTAGGTGCACATTCAGGACACACCGGCATGTAACCAAAAACCAGTCATAAGTTAAAATACTGTCAGAGATTATTCTAAACTGAGCCACACATTCATGTCATCACTGCAAATAGAAAAGAACTTACATCAAAGAAAATATAGTCACTGTTTACAACTGTTGATATTGACGTAGGTGATTTCACCGGCTGAAAACAATACAACATAGCAAATATACACATACAAATTGAAACTTAAAATTAATGACTGATTATTATGACAGAATTACGCATATGATACATTACCATGTGACGAAAAGTAGACAAAAACCAGAAATGCGTGGCAAAGCCTAGCATATAGCCCGCTCAGCACCACAGTGGCGCCCCCTAGCAAGTAGTAGCGAACCAAAACCGTGCTGCCATCTGGCGAACGTGCAAAGTACGTACGTAGTATCAGTTTGCCTTCATTGCAGCAACATTATTTGGTTGCCATGGCAATGTCCCTTGACAAATTGGAAAATAAGCTACAGATCCATAAGTTGCACGTAAAGCGCTTTCATATTGTGTAAAGATTGTGAAAATCGGTCCAGTAGATCCGGAGATATTCGACCAAATATGCTCGTTTTTGGCCATATTGTACCAGAAGTTCACAAATGAGCTCTGTCAACTCTGGAGTTTCTGGACCGAATTTCACCAAATTTTTACACGATATACAGGCATCATTTGCGCTGTTAATGTGCACACTGACGTAGCAATATCCCATTCCGTTTCTGAATGCCCGAGCGACGAAAGTGGGGAGTTTGCCATTTTTTCACAAAATCGGTTGCCATGGCAACGTCCCTTGACATATCGAAAAAGAGGTCCAGATCGATCATCTGCATCCAACATGCTTTCATTCGGTGAAAAGATTGCGAATATCGGTCTAACGGATCCTAAGATATTTGTCTCCGAGAAATTATTAAAAAAGATTATAAAAATAAAAAGAAAAAAGAAAGAAATTAACGCAAGCAAAATATGTAGCCCGATTGGCAACTTAGCCGAGCGGGCTAAACAACAATATTAATAACTGCATAACAAAAACAACTTACATTTTTCTTAAAGATGTAACGTTTACTGCGGCCTTTTGTTGACGAAGGTTTGGCCACACATTGTGACAGCTTGTTTTTCGCAAATGGTTTAAACCGACTGCTCTTTCTTGTAAAGTTAGTTGGTCCACACCTAACAGAATTATCCGCCGAACACAGCTCATCAGCAACTTTACTAGCAGACACCGAATTAGCCGACGACAATGTGTGGCTGCGGGTTGGTCGATTCAGGCCATCTCTGTGACAAAAGCATGGAGTACACAAGGCACCGGCAGCAGTGGTCTTATGCCAGAATGATGACTCAGTACACTTGCACTCAATACACATTATAGACTGGCACAGTAAGTCAATTGGTGCTGCCATCTGGTGCCACCTTGGTCAATGTCTGAAATCATCAACACATCTAACGTACATAATAGAAAAATGACGAATAACAACAACAATATATCAGTCAGTACAAATTATTTACCAGCATATATCAGGCTAATTATAAGAAATATTGAATATGCAAAAAATTCACTACTTCTATCCTCATGCATAGCCACTAACATTGGCACTTTTTTAAAATTGCAATATAGAACTGTTTTTGCTGGCATTGACGGTAATATTTTCTACGATGCAAATGCAATATTACATCTATATCTGTAAGCATAATAACAGATACATCCATTACAATGGTTATTCATGGCCATGCATGCAGATATTCACTGGCTGTTATAAGTCAATGTACAGATAATGTACATTACATTGAGGTAAAATAACTTCAAAGAAACAAAACGGCAAATGAGGCTTTTTTGAACAAAATAGCACTGGTATTATAGATGCAGAACAAACAGTGTTAGTGGGTATTTACTATCTAGTAATATCTCATTCTCACATGTCAGCTGCGAGCTGCTAGCTCAAAAAAAGATAATGTAAAATAATAATAAAAAATCCCCAAGTAATTTGAGAAGACGTCACATTTTGGGGAAAAAGAATAAAACAGTATTTGATCTAGCATGGTGACTGGCATTGCAGTGGCAATTTGCTGCTTGGGTTATTTTTCATGGAAAACACGTGAAAATCATTGTTACTTTATGTTACTACCTAATTCTAACGTTTCAGTCATCTAAAATCTGAATAATCTGAGTAACAGTTGACCGCCCTTTCAGAAAACCAAACTGACTATTGGTAAACAGTTTGTTTAACAGCTAAAAAACAATATATCAGTTATTACTTGGCAACCATTTCATACGGTCTCATAAAGTAAACCAACAGTGAACCCTTTCGCAACTATGTCCAGTCGTTATCAGCACACTAATTAATAATTAGTAAGTAAGTAATCATTATCAGCACACGCAGAAGGTTACTTTATGCTGCAATCATGCGTTTAACAGTCAAAAATTCAGGAAAAAAAACTAAATGTAAACAATCATAGAATACCTATGAATCGAAATAAATAATTACAACTAATAATCGAGATCGACCGAAACACGGCAGTTGAAGTGTAAAGGTCGACTAGAAGTTCGAACACCGTTCTTCCAATCAATCCCATGAGTAATCACGGGCGCAGGTAGAATTCTCTTTGCCCGCAACTTATAATCAAGTTCACGTACAAATTGGTAGACTTCCAGAACCGGTTAGGTCGGCGTTAAAGTTAAGTAAAACCTCTTGATTAATACAATATTTGTTTACATCTAATCGATACTATATGACATACTCGATCGATGCAACGTCTCAACTACTGCAAGTCTGCTCTATATGGCACCTCCCAGCGTCAACTCAACCGTCTGACTCGCCCGTGCGGTAACTCAAGCTACACGACGTTCCACTGCCACTGAGCTATGGCAGCAGCTACACATGGCTTCAAGCTTGGGACAATTATATTCCAAGCCATCCACACTGGTACACCAACTTACCTTGCGTGTGAGTTCTCTACATCGGCATCAAGTACCATCGGGGGCACTGTACGTGCTTTGGCACTATTATGTAACCGGTAGAATTGACTAAGTTCGACGCCGTAGTTAAGAGTTTGCACCGGCCTCATGCCTCTTTTGACTTCCACAATCACTCATTTGCAGTCCTGCACCGGCTACTTGGAACAATATACCTGCTTCCATCCGAGATTCTGGCACGTGGCTATACCTAATTCAAAACTGCTTTTGACAGCTCTTTATAATTCCGCTTAGGCCTATACGTCACGCTACTAACGGCCATCCAATTGGCGCCTCTGATTCACTCTTCCATATGACATATGGCACCAACTGAACAAATTCATGTCGATTGATTGATTGGCTGATTGATTGAACGTCAGATGAGACCGACGTCAGATACTGCCTACGTGGCGAGAGGTGAAGCAAATAGCAGTTGCACCGCATGCTTCGCCCATGCATTAGCAGAACACAACGTACCGTGGAAGACTTACGTCGATGCGCTGTTTTTTATCTTCATATTTTCACGCCAAAAATCTCCAAGATGCACTCAACAAAAATCCGGGATGTTAATATGTACAGAGAGGGCCAATAAAAACATACCAAACTAGAAATGCGTGACAAAGCCCAGCTTATAGCCAGCACGGCGCCGTAGTGTCCCCCTCTAGCGAATACTTGCGAAAAACACTTACTTACTTATCACCTTAGTGCCTAACAGCCCCATCCCATAGCAAACAGAGGTGAACTAAGCATGGTAACAATTATCGACTCCGTCCGTACAACTTCTTTCACTTAAAACTTCAGGATCACTAATCCGAATCTCACCAAATTTTTATGAGTTGTACAGAAATGATTGCCAATTAAGCGGCTGAAATCAAAATTGTGATATTCCAATCCATTTCAGAACGCCAGTATGCCAAATGAACGAATATCGTCCAATTGCGGCCAAGTCGCAGCACAATTTTCATATTCTACCCCACTTTAACTCAAAAATTACGGAACCGATTTTCGTCATTTTTTTCACACGATCTAGAGCTATTTGTGCAGCTATGAACATGTGCATCTGCAAGACGATAATACATTTCGTTTCAGAATACGAGATCAAAAAGTGAAGTCGGTCAATTTCGACGTTGGCAAAAATCGCCCAAAATTAATTGGTTACCATGGCAACGTCCTTTGGAGTACTGCGAAACTTATGGCAGTTTAATAATCTGCATGCATGCCTCTACAAAAGATGAAACGTTAGTGAAGATTGGTTCAGTAGTTGTTGAGATATTCGGCGATATTGGCCAATTTCGGCCGAGTCACAGCACAATTTTCATTTTCTACCCCACTTTAACTCAAAAACTACTGAACCGATTTTCACCATCTTCTACACGATGTAGAGCAATTAGTGGAGCTATTAATGCGTACATCCGCATGACAATAGTGCATCCCGTTTTAAAATGAAAGGTTGCTGAATGAAGGTCATTTTGCAAATTTTACCAAAAATTGGTTGCCATGGCAACGTCCCTTGAGATATCAATACAGAGGTCCAGATCGATCATCTGCACCCAAAACGCTTTCATTCGATGTAAAGATTGCGAAAATCGGTCCAGCGGATCCTGAATGCCAGTATGACAAATGAACGAATATCTTACAATTTCGGCACACTTTCATTTTCTACCACAGTTTAACTCAAAACTATGGAACCGATTTTCACCATTTTTACACGATTTAGAGCAATTAGTGGAGCTATTAATGCGTGCATCTGCAAGACGATAGTGCATTTCGTTTCAGAATACGAAAGCGAAGAGTGAAGACGGTCAATTTTGACGTTGGCAAAAATCACCCAAAATTAATTGGTTACCATAGCAACGTACCTTGAACTACTGCGAAAATTATGTCAGTTTTATAATACGCATAAACATATCTATCAATGCTGAAACGTAGGTAAAGACCAGTTCAGTAGTTGTTGAGATAAACGGCGATATAGGCCAATTTCGGTCAAGTCGCGGCACAATTTTCATTTTCTACCCCGGTTTAACTCAAAAACTACTAAACTGATTGTCACAGTTTTTTTACACGATGTAGAGCACTTAGTGGAGCTATTAATGCGCTCATCCGCAAGACGATATTCCATTCAGTTTCGGAGTGTAGAGCGATAAGTGCAGGGGTGACTAATCCGAATCTCCCCAAATTTTCACGAGTTGTACAGAAATGATTGCCAATTAACCTGCTAAAATCAAAATTGTGCTAACCCTAAAACTAACCCTAACCCTAACACTAACCATAACCCTAAAGCTAACCCTAACCTTAATTTTGGTCGGGTCATGCATGGCAAAGCTTAGCGTATAACCCACTCGGCACCGTAGTTTCGCCCCCTAGCGAAAAATTGCGAAAAACACTTACTTACTGATCACCTGAGTGCCTAACAGCCCAATCCCATAGAGAACATAGGTGAACTAAGCGTGGTAACAATTGTTTACTCCGTCCGTACAACTTCTTTCGCCTGAAACTTTGGGGTCACTAATCCGAATCTCACCAAATTTTCACAAGTTGTACAGAATTGATTGCCAATTAATCTGCTATAATCAAAATTGTGCTAACCCTATAACTATCCTTAACCCTAACCCTAACACTAACCATAACCCTAACCCTAACCCTAACCCTAACCCTAACCCTAATTTCGTTAGTGTCACAAAAAATAAAACCTAGAAATGCGTGGCAAAGCCTAGCGTATAACCCGCTCGGCGCTGTAGTATCGCCCCCTAGCGAATACTTGTGAAAAACACTTACTTACTGATCACCTGAGTGCCTAACAGCCCCATCCCACAGCGAACATAGGTGAACTAAGCGTGGTAACAATTATCGACTCCGTCCGTACAACTTCTTTCGCCTGAAACTTTGGGGGTCACTAATCCGAATCTCACCAAATTCTCACGACTTGTACTGAAATGATTGCCAATTAACCGGCTGAAATCAAAATTGTGCTAACCCTATAACTATCCTTAACCCTAACCCTAACACTAACCATAACCCTAACCCTAACCCTAACCCTAACCCTAATTTCGGTAGAGTCACAGAAAATAAAACCTAGAAAGGCGTGGCAAAGCCAAGCGTATAACCCGCTCGGTGCTGTAGTGTCGCCCACTAGCGAATACTTGTGAAAAACACTTACTTACTGATCACCTGAGTGCCTAACAGTCCCATCCCATAGCGAACATAGGTGAACTAAGCGTGGTAACAATTATCGATTCCATCCGTACAACTTCTTTCGCCTGAAACTTTGGGGTCA
>Ga0209782_1001019_pt1 | contig 13861 bp, 6 predicted proteins | sample WorMetmaBAHAMAS1_FD_187390 | JGI IMG/M metagenome (GOLD analysis project Ga0209782, IMG submission 187390) | Marine gutless worms symbiont microbial communities from Max Planck institute for Marine Microbiology, Germany - Inanidrilus... | ecosystem: Host-associated > Annelida > Digestive system >... | reverse complement strand
CCAATAGCATAAATATGAAAAAAATGACAGAATGGGTATAGGCTGCGCGGGAGCAAGAGCAGGAGCAGGAGCGAGAGTGAAGATAAAATCACAATAAAGATTCGAGGTGATGTTATGTAGGAGATTCATTAATAACATTGTGGCCTATATATGGTGTTTATATACGTGTTTAGGTGTTGGCAGTGCTGAAGCCAAAGCTAGATGAAGAATTGTGTTCAGTTGCAAAAGCTCGCGAAAATACCATGCGAAACCGTTCGACAGATTCTTTGCCAAGTTAGACCGTTTGACAGTTGTTTGCTTTACAAATAGCCTAACTAGAAATGCATGGCAAAGCCTAGCATGTAGCCTGCCTGGCCTAGCAGTAAACAGTCTCAGTCTGTAAGTCTGGAACAGTTGAATTTAATTTTGATATACATGATGTTTTACGGACTGTCAATACATGAGCTATCATCTTGCAAATTTTAGCAAGCAACAAGCATTGCGAGCACTATTTAAAGCACATTACCACAGCTATGTCGGTTATTAGCACACTATGTGCATGCTTTTGCTCAGACTCCAGTGGGTTGATTTGTTGTCGTCATATTATACACGATATGGTCGATTTTGCATGAGGCAACGTCGCGTGGTCCATTGGCATTATCAGATATAATTGTTTAATTTCTTAAAGCTGTAACACACGAACATGATAATGTCAGTTTTCCTGTTTATGAAATTGAGCAACTACTAAAATGTTTAAACACATTTTAAATACGATGTGCATAGGCTTACATGGTATTAAATATTTCACTTTACTTGATGATAATATTTGGGGGTGTGTTATATTCATTAAAATGTTGTCGTTGGCGCTATTATTTATTTTGTATGATCAGTGTTAAGACTGTTACAATGATCATTTGCAGTGGATCACAGTTTGGTCTACTTGCGACCTGTGGAGGAAGATGATAATACATACGTCAATGCTGTCTCAGTTAAAGTAAGTCGTTTTCTGTACCTGATAGTAAATATGCAAACTCCATCCGTCGTATTACTACTAACTTATTGCAGAGTGCAGACTAATGACACTACCTCACAGGAGTAAAGTGTGAAGTAACAAGTTAACTAGAACTGGAATGAGCGTGACCAGGGTTATAATTTTTATGTTTAATAATAAGACGAAAATTGCACAGTGCACATAAATGTTTGAGTCATAAGTACACACATTTTGTGGAGATTTATTGGTGATTTTTTAAATATGTCAACAGATATACATACAGACAGACAGACAGACATGCTGATCACAGTACTTTGCACCAGTGCATGCTGGAAGAGAAGTGAATGTACTGAACTCAGCAGTCTACGACAGTTGCTGGTTTTGAAAGTGCAGCAATGATTATGAGTGGCTGGCAATTTGTGATTGTTGTCTTTTGCTTCTTGTTCATCATTTCCTTACACACTATAAAAATATCCGTATAGCCTCGGATATTTTGTGGCGAGATTTCCATATTTTAATTAATGGAACCATTGAAATGTGGGTCCAGGCTTTATTATTCCTTCGATTTATGGACACAGACGTTTACGGAACTGGTTCTGTTAAAATATGGAAAACTTGCCAGAAAATATCTGTGGATATATGGATATTTTTACAGTGGAGCGTAATAATCGGCGTGCACGGAATTAACGGGTTGAGTTGCTGATGCATGCAGGGCTATCAGTCAACGCACCCTATGTACATAGCCACGCAGATGCCAATGCAGTCCACCGCATCCGATTTCTGGAGACTGGTAAAGGACAACTCGTGCATTGCCATCGTTATGCTCAACAGCCTCGACTCTACCAACAGCTCAGAGGTTAGTATACTGATGTTGTTATTGTGATTTGTAAAAAGAACAAATTGGTAGCATAATAAATTGTGAGCCATTTGTAGGAGCACTTTTTAGTTTGCTCGGCAAACTTGCTGACTGGGCTATATATTTCATTTTTTTATTTAAGACCAATTATCTCAGGATTAACTGGACTGATTTTTACCATTTTCTCGCCAAATGATAAGTATTTGTGTGAATGTGAATGATCCGGATCTTTTTTTCCAATTCCTCAAGGGACGTTGCCATGGCAACCAATTTTATTGCAAAATTCGAGTATATGCGTTCATTCGGCAGAGTGGCGTTTAAAAACAGCTTGCAGTATCGCCATTCCGATTGTAAAATATTCAATTGCAATATATTAGCTACACTGTATGCAAATATGATGAAAATTGGTCCAGTAACCCCAGATATTACGAGGGTAACAAATGCACTTTTTTGGATGTGAGAGCAAAAATCGGCATATCTCATCGAATATACAACAACTACTGGACCAATTTTCACCAACGTTTCAACTTGGTAGACGTATGTATGGGGATCATAAAACTGACATAAGTTGTGCAGTAGTCCAAGGGACGTTGCTATGGTAACCAATTAATTTTGGGGGCTTTTTGCAGACGTGAAAATTGATTGCCTCCACTTTTTGCTCTGGCATTATGAAATAATGTAATAATCGTTTTGTGTATGCACGCATTAATAGCTGCACTAATTTCTTTGCATCATGTATAAAGATGGTGAAAATGGATACAGTAGTTTTTGAGTTAAAGTGGGGTAGAAAGTGAATATTGTGCAGCGACTCAGCCGAAATTTGGAGTAAAATGTCTCAATTTCGATTTCAGCAGGTTAGTCAGTGATTATTTCTGTACGTTCTATGTTAATTTTGTAAGATTCAGTTCGCGACCCTGGAGTTTAAGATGTAAAAATTGTACAGCCGGAGTCCACGCTCAGTTCAGCTCCGTTCATTACATTCACTCTTTGTTCTGGCATTCTGAAATAAAATGCAATATTGCTTTGTATATGCACGCATTAACAGCTTCCCTAATGCTTCTATATCGTGTAAATATTTGGTGACAATCAGTCCAGTAGTTTTTGAGTTAAAGTAGAGTAGAATGTGAAAATTGTGCTGAGACTAGGTCGAAATCTGACGATCGTCGTTTATTCGGCACGCTGGCGTTACTAAACGGATTGGAATAATGCAATTTCCATTTCAGCGTGTTAATCAGTAATAATTTCTGTACATTGTGTGAAAATTTTGTAAGATTCACTTCAGCGACCCCGGAGTTTAAGACGTAAGAATTTGTATGGCTTGCGTTGATAATTTTACCATGCTTAGTTCTTAGACCTATACGTTTGCTTGGGGGCGGGGCTGCTATAGGCACTGTGGTGATCAGTAATTAGGGGGTGTGTTTCATAAATATTCACTACGGGGCGACACTATGACGCCGAGCGGACTATACACTAAGCTTTGCAACGCATTTCTAATTTCTCACTGACTTGCAGTAAATAAAAAAAACTTCTCAAGACGGAACATTTTCTCTGTTGTTTTAAGATGCTTACGCCTCTCACCATGCTTATTAAGTTACTTTCACATATTGTTGTTAGTAGTAAATTTTGGAAGTTGTACTTAAGCCTACTTTTCGGCCAAGATACAGATAAAAATGGGCCTACTGTATTACATGTGATTTGTAGTGCAACAATTTGATAGGGTAATAAATTCCTAATCAGTAATCAGGTACGTGTGTTTTACGTTAGGTTTTCCAACAATGAGCTTGAACGAAATGTTTAGAACCTAAACAGTCTTGTAAACCTTAGACGACTGATGCTGCGGTCATAATAATGACAATGAAAAATGACTGCATTATGGAGACTATTTGTTGTGTTGACAGCAATACTGGCCGGTAGATGGCAGCAGTATCGTAGTGGGCAAGTTCACCGTGACCAACATCGGACCTGAACTGTGCTCTGATAACATCGTCGTCACCAACCTCAGCGTGTCTTATGACGGACGACTCAAGGTTGCTTGGCATTCTTTTTCAGTTGAAACTTTGCAACTCAAAATATACAGTTTACTGACCGAATGGTCAACCAATCAATCAATCACCAATAATTCTATTTGCTTAAAAGACAACAAAATCATTCATTCAATCAGGATCTGCACCAAGCCACGAAAACGGCAATGCAATTACAGGTGTCCTAAAACAATGGAACAATATGTACACAATTTAAAACTCTAACTCTCTTACAATAAAAACAATACAAATGTAAAACATAAATATAGCCAGGTCGAATATGCGCTGTGTGACCAATTTCAGTAGTACAAAAAGGTGAAAGTGACATTATAACCGTCTTTGGTCATGTTAGTCGGCTAAGTCGAAACAACACTGCAGTAGAACAGTACACAACGTCATTGCATACTTTTCTGCTTGTTAGTGTGCTGTGGTTGATTAAACAGCAAATTCTATTGGTTGAGCGAGGTTCTGTCGACTCACCTCTCACCTCTTATATCACTGCAGAATTTCACATTTTTAACTGACCAAAATATGGTTTTGCTTTCTTTCAGAGAGATTACACTATTGCAATATAACTTGCAGAAGATGGTGACTCGAGTCTGGTGGACTTTGCCCCGAGACCTCGTACTGTGGGGCTTTGACCATGGACGTATCCAACTGGTGATGTTCAACTTCCAGACCCTTACTGATGCATCCCCGCCCCTTCCAAATAGATCCGCCAATGGTCTGCGTAATCCGGTAACGGCGTGTCTAGGCTATGTGACAGGTTTGGTTGGTGCTAAATGCTGATTACAACATGTTGCGATTTGGTGGGTAGACTCGTGGGCGGGTAGGTGATGGTGGTGGTCTGCAGTGATGGGCCGCGTGACACCCGTGACAGGAGTAACAACGATGTGACTGGCGTTTATAAAATTACATACGTAAAACGGGATAAACAAGAAAACTATACTTGTAATCAGTATCTCAACGTATAGGCCTATAGTCAGCGTTGAGGAGCAAACGAAAAATACTTGCAGCCTGCAGTATATCCTGCTATAAGCTCGCATTCCACGAGTCCACGACGCCGACACCGACATCCTCGCGAAGATTCTCGCCGACACGTCCGACACGCGCGATCGATTTTCCTGAAGTTATTCCTGTGGCAAGCTGAACGGAGAAGTCGCCGGACACGCCGACATGCTCGCGACGATCCTCGAGAGGACGACGACGAGGATGTCGGTATCGGTGTCGTGGAATGCCAGCTTTACGGCGCTAGACGGCTGCAGTGCACTAAACACCGTTACGCTTGAACGCAGCCGTCACGCACCAGTTCGCAACAACCCGATATATCGAAGGTGCCCACCAAATCGCAACTGTGTGTCAGAGCGTATTCGACCGGTCGCCGAGATCCGGTCACAGGACGACGTCATCGTCGTCGACGTCGACGACGACGTCGGAGGACGACGACGTCGACGGACTGGAGGTCGACGCGGTGGAGACGTCGCCGGGGCCGGCCGACGTGGAGCCGGGCCTTTACGCGAACGTCTCGCCGCCGACGTCGTCGAGCGGCGTGACGTCGTTCACCGTGCGACACATGCGAGTGCTGGACTGGCCTCGAGGTGGCGCCGTCCCGCACGATCCCAACACGCTGCTGACTCTGCACTCGCAGCTGGCCGAGTGTCAGCACGACCGCGACAAGGACCACTTCCTCGTACACTGCCTGTAAGCACGCGTCACGTTGATTCTGATGCTGATACTCACCTTGTAGCTCACCTTGTGTCGCCTCACTAGCAGGACACTACAACCAGAGAAGCCTATAGGGCTTAGCGGATCAATCCATGAAGAAGCCCATTTTTGTCATTCTTAATTTTTTAAAAACATTTTACACACCATCTTTAAGAATGATTGTGATATTTGTTATAGATTATTTATAGATTTAAAACATACGACAAAGGGCTAAAACCTCTTACATGTCGAAAAGTGGTAAATAGTTACATTACACCATGTCTGGAACAAACTGTCACTATATTTGTGACTCTGGCTATACCAAATGGTAATCGATTTTCGAAATTCTTTAACTGGCGGACTCAGCAGTAATTTTCCAGTATTGAAATAGCAAAATAATCCACCACATGCACCTCAAACGTGTTGCTGCATTACCTTGTGTAATATTAATGTCAGGAAAACAGTAATAATGCGAAACATGCATAGTAATTAACAACACATCACAAGGCAGTTTAGCAACACAATTTAGGTATGCTCAAATCCGTGACTACTAATTTATTACCAATTTACTTATGGAAAACTCGCCACAAAATATTCGTGGATATATGGATGGATATATTTGCAGTTTGTGGCTAGAGTGACAATATGGTATTGTGTGTGCTGGCAGTCACGGTGTGGAACGGACCGGGCTGTTCTGTGCGATGATGAACATGCTTGATCAGCTGGTCGCCGACAAAGAGGTCGACGTTTACGACGCCGTCAAACGTGTTCGCCAGGCGCGCCCGGAATTCGTCGACAGCATTGTATGTCTACGTCCACTTCATTCATTCCTGTCACCCTTCACTTATCGTCAGATTGCTTCATTTTACTTCACTCAGTGAACTGGACCCGTTGTTCTAACTTGCTTGCAGGATACTTGCAGGATGGCCGCTCCGGAATCACCGTGATGGCCTTCTGGTCGAGCAGACATCAGTCCATAAAGAGACCCATCTTCTTTGCACATTCTCTTTCCAATTTACTTTTGAAACCATTCATTGTCTTTGGAATATTCTTGTATTATCATCCAGCATATTGCATCTTGAGACAACACGATGAGAGAGAAAAAAAACTTTCTAACGTCTTTATTGCAACAATATTTAATCAGTTTCAAAGAATGTCCCCGAGTCCTTCCAGATGTATCTAACTGAAACATTTTGGATAAGGATATTGTGGAAAAACCGTGAGCCATTTTAAACACTTCAATCAAGTCTGCATGATTTCGACGTTCTTCCAATGTCCAAAGTTTCAATTGTTTAAGTCTGCCGTCATAATGCTGAGATCGAAGATCAGGTATCATCCTTGTAAACCTGTATTGCACCTGTTTGAGAAGCTTCTTATCTTTTTGGTAATGCGGAGACCACGCAGACACACAATATTCAAGATGTGGACGAACTATTGTCTTGTATAGGTTCAGCAAGACATCTGGTGACTTTAGTATAAATGATCTCATATAATGATGATATTTTGCCTTGTTTCGACTGTATGCATTTTGTCACTGTCAGCTTATGACGATTTTTTTTTCTTCTTAATAAACCGATTACATAATTATCATAGTTTGCAAGTTAGGCTTATTATATAATTACAGGCACCTTATAATGGTCTATGTTTACGTTAGTTAAACTTAAAGCATTTATGAGTATTTTCATGTATTTCTATATTTCATTTCAAAAAGCTAAACAAATACTATTGTAGTAGGAATCTTCAGTGCAAAATTACAATTATGAAATGCCTTCTGCGGTGAGTTGTGCTGTAATGGTGGCGTGTGCGTGTGTGCTTGTAATACAGGAGCAATACAGGTATTTGTATGAGTTGGCGGAGTGTTACCTGTCCTCCAGTCCTCAGGTCACTGAAGATGGACCGCTGTATGCTAACTCCAGCATGCTGTGACAACTCCGTCCATGACTTTTACTCTAACTACGAAGATTGTCAGCTTCAACAGTGGCGATGTTGTGGTAACAGACGGCAGCCTGCTCCCGTGAAGCTTAGGTTTATGTCAGTTATTGTAACTTTTTGCATACTATATTAACATGGATGTTGGAATGGCTAGCAGTGGTGGACTTGAGAGAAGTTAGATAACGTTGGCTGATAATTTGTCAAACAAGCAAAACTGTTTATCAGGGGAGCTTGACCCTCAACACCACCATGGTCTTTGCCCTGTACCCTGCTGAAATTTTGCCTTAGTGCCTCTTCCCATTATAAAATATTGAATCCGCTATTGACAGCTCATGGCTGACTGTCTGTTTACATTGCCATCATATACAACATTAAATTCTGTGGTATCCTCTTTTGCTGAAGTGTGACTATGGCCCAATAGATTCTGTTTTCACTTGCTGCCAGTTTGCCAAAAATGAGATGAACAGAAAAATCATGACATTTTGTGGCTCATAGTTGCACTGTCATACACTAGAGTATATCATCATCTGTGTGATTATTTTGGTAAGACATACCAACGCTAATGTGCACAAGACTGCATAGAAAGTTCTGCTACGCCTTCAAAGATCCCTTTGCACTTCACTGCCAATGACATTTTGTGTAAATTGTCCAGTACTGTCTGTGTAACAGTGTGCATCGTATGCAGTGTAGGGCCAACCCATATGTCTGTGAAATAAAAAAAATATCCGTTCATTGTTTGTCACAGGACATGGTACCATCTGACATGGCAATAATTTGACTGTTTTGTTGCACATGATAATTGTGATACTCAGAATGGTGTGCTCATCGCATGTAGCAGCCGATTGCTCTATTTCCACAGCATTTTCCTTTTCAACCATTTTTTCAGCTTGAATTGGCAGCATAAAGCAAGAAAAACATTGTCTTGTTAACAACTTAACGGTGTTTTCTGTCATATCTGATTTTGCTGTTCTCGGCATTGGACTGTGAAGCTAATAATAATGTGTGATGTGATTCAGCACTGCTTCGTCTTTGCTGCATATTTGTTTTTATTGTTTATAGGTTGGAGTGTAGTTGTTGTTATGTTGTTATACTTTGATATAGGGAGTTGTCTTTGCAAAGAAGTGGGTAAAGAATAGAATATGCCGTTATTTGGCAATTAGTTATAAGTTTCAGCATCTGTTGCCCATTGGGGGTTTGACGTCCTTTCAAAGCATAATATGCTGCTTACTGTTCCTCATGCTATGTTTCACCATACAGAGCGAGTCAAAAAATTAATTCCCCCTCAGACTTTTGCATATATTTTAGCTTATTGTCATCATCCACAGATGAACATTTTGCCATTCACATCTTCATCAACATACCAGTTTTGGTCCACTTATCTCAATATCTGTGAGAACTGTAAAAAAAATTTGTAACACTAACTTCTGAATTTTAACATTTTATTACAGCTTTCTGCAGTATTCACAAACTTTTTTGAAACAAACACATCACATTAATAAAATCATAAAATAAAAATGTTCATCAGTAACTGTTGTGTCATTGATTGCATTTTATATTTAAAATGTCCTCAATAAGCTGATGCACTATTCTCCAGCCACTTGGGAAAGTTCTTCACACCTTTAGCAATGGATTTCTGCAGCAAGACAGTTCAGATCCGCTGCAGTGTATCCATCAACTCGGCAATAGTTTCGGGTATAGCATGGTGTTCATGACTATTGCAAGCTGCAAAGATATGGATTAATCAAATGACGTAACCATGACATAATTACTGTAAAGATGCTAATCTGCATTTTTACTATTCTGTGAGTGTTCGAAATCTGATAGCAACGCTTAAAATCTGAGACAGTGAAAATGGGGATAGTCATGAAAAATTGACCCCCCAATTCATTAAATTTTTATGTAAACTCCCCAAATTTGGTACATATATGTGGATATAAATTGCCTATAACTGGGCAAAATTTGGCTCAGAAAAGCTTAGCATATAGGCTAAGATATTGTTAATAGCTTTGGAGGGTTACTTTTTTGACTCACCCTGTAGGTTTTGAGAAATCCTGCTGAGAAACTCAGGGCATTGCATCGTCTAAAACATGGGTGAACAATAGGCAAAGTTTAACGATTGCATGAGTGCGATGAAGGAAGTTATCAACATGCGGATGAGTTGCTTTTGTTTTGTTGAATAAAGCTTTGGTGCAGTCTCATCTGCAAACTTAATTTGGTCTTCCTATGAACAATTTTGATTGAGAAAGTTGAGGAAGTCTAGTATTTTTGTCAGAAAACAGTTACTAACTTGTACATGAGTGTAGTGCATTTTTGCTATATACTGAAAGGCTAAATGTTTAAAATTGCCAAGAAATAATTATCGGCAACATGTGATATAATGTTAACTTGTAACATTATCATGTATTCATTCTGTACATCGCTGTGTTTTTTAAATTTTTTTTGGCTACACAAATACACTGAGGCTACTTACTTAATTTATAAGAACGGGAAGCTCACGTCGGGCCTTCACAGGTAGAATGTTATTTTAGGTTTACTTGCAAGACAGTTTATCAGTATCGACTTACGCCAGGTAGCAATGTAGAAAAGTAGCATCCAGAGCCGGATTTAAGGGGGGCCGAGGGGGCCCGGGCCCAAAGCCTCTCACCAACAGGGGGCCTCCCACCAAACCCTTCATATTTTTTCTTGTTCATGATATGTGTAAGTAAGTAAGTAAGTGAGTAAGAAGATTTATTACACGGCACTCCTAACAGAAATGTCACAGAGCGCCGCAGTCTCAAGAACCAAACAGATGAATCTTGAGCAACCGTTTAAATTATCCGAGACTATCACACTGACGTACATGTAGATGTGGTGGTGGCAGCCTGTTCCATAGACGTGGACCAGCGGATGCAAAACACCGGTCATCGAAAGTGTTATTGGAACGTCGAACGACGCACGTCACTGTGTCTGTCGATCGAAGTCGGCATGTGTGAACGTCTTAGGTTAGCTGGCAGTCGTCAGTGTGCATGACTTTAGGCTTTTACCGTCTCCTACTTAGTGACCCCAAGTGAGCTGGGCCTCAGGCCCCCCACCAGCTAAATCCGGCCCTGGTAGCATTATTTTGTTATAGTACCGTACAGTACATATAGAACTTTGTGTTTTACTGATGTATTGTTATTTCTATGCATCATTCAAGCCCACTTTTTTCTATGTATATTTTATAACGACCACCCACGCGACGCTACATTAGGCCTATGCGTTGCAGCGTGTTTAATGTCTGTGTCTATCTGTGCTCGCTTCTTATAATAGACTTACCGCATAACTGGAAAAGAAGTCGCACAAATAGGCTGTGTCGATTTCGGTGAAAGGGTTATTTGGTGTAACTGACAGTTTTCAGATTGCAAGGCTACAGGTCGAGGTAGATCACCCCATAACTAGCCGTATGGCGGCCAATACGATTACAGTATGCATAGAAGTATTCGCTAGATGGCGCTATAACCGCGTATGTTTGGCTCGCAGCACGCTAATGATTGGAATCATCGGAGAACTTTTAATGCTCTGCAGCTATGCAACGCCGTTTTATTGATTTCATGCGTTAGTCTGTGAATAGGCCTATTTACTTCGCTCTCGCGAGAGGTCCGATTGCAAAGTATTGTGGTGAATATGTTTGTTTGTCTATAGCCTATCTGTATGTCTGCTCGCATAACTCGAAATCGAAAACTGCATGGCCAAACTACCAAATTTTTACGCTGCATGTTACCTGTGGCCGTGGCTTGATTCTGCTTTGATGGCGACGTTGAGATATGTTATGTACTTCCTGTTTTGTGGATGGCGTCATATTTTCACATAGTGGCCTTATGGTGCGTCAATAGAACACGACAGCCATAACAGATAGGATTCACACCAAATTTTTTTGCTCAACGATAAAGACAACAAATAGCCTACTTATTGTGAGTTGCACACTGGGGTGAAGTCTGCTACCTACGATTGACTTGTTTGTACTAAATTTAGACAAAATGGCCGTATTATGTTCAAACTTATACCTGAAGTACCCTTGTAGCCTGAGTTTTTGTTTTGTTACTGTTTATAATGCATTTTACTATCTGTAGATACTTTTCTGTGAACGTTCAGTTGACCTTGATTGTATTTCAAATTTTGTTAATCTAGATGAATCGGGTGGGCCAAAACACTAGACCAGTACGATTGACTGCCTATAGCTTCGAAACGACTTATCTGATTTGCGTGATTTTTGGTAGTGTCAAACATTGTTTCGTTCTGAACACATGTATTAGTTCTGTATTGAACAAATTTATAACAAAAGTGGTGCCACCTAGCAATAAAATCAACTCAGTTTTTCACTTACAAAATCAAGTGAGACCACTGCATTAAAAATGCCATTATTATGTATTTTATATACAACTTTATTCACCATTTCTGGTAGCCTAGAAGAAAAGAAAAAAACAATCATACAATTAATAACAAAAAAGCAGCTTAACTAATAACTATGGGATTTTAATGCTGTATCTTAAAAAAACTTCAATTTGCACATTTTTGGCACAATTAAACATATGGCCGATGCGCCAAAGATCATGAAAATTGGTTCGAGTGTTTTTTAAGATGTAAGCAGAACACGTGAGCCTTCAAAAGTATAGTGACCTAGTTTTCTGGCCTACTCTGTATTCACTGTCTTCAGCATCGTTGTTTGTGTAAATTAATTGTAATAATAAATAAAAGATAATAATTGTACGCATTTCAGTCCCATTATCTCGCCATAACTTACACGGTCGTAACTTCATGGGTATGATTAATTTGACTTTAGAGTTATTACCGCGCGACGCTATGCTAGCGCACTATATGCTGTGGCCTTGTGTTGTTCGTCCGTCCGCATGTAACAAGTCGATGCTGTGTCAAAACGGCTAAATGCAACACGATTGACGTTGATCGTGGCCTTGAGTCACCTTGAAGGTGACTCACCTATAGCAATTCTCGAGTGCAATTTTTCATTAAGGGCACAGCGCGGTAACTTTGCGATAGTGGAGCGTCTTGTTATTGAAGATCACAGAGTGATATTGACTATTTATGCCGATTTCGATGTTACTGAGTGTATATAATATGTACTGAAGTATAATATGGATGCATCACTCGCCTTATTTTGTAAACGTGTACACGACGTGTTATGGCAGAAATTTTTTACACTGTAAAATGGCTGATCTCGGTAGAATCGAACGTATTTAAGAAGACAATTGTGAATATTATCTCAATAGCAATAAACATTTTTAATCAAAACATAGGCTTGAAATCGTGCAGTGTTTTGACTGTATTTCTGACAATTTGTTACTTGTCAGTATACAATTATTATGTGTTAATAATTTTATGTACTAGCTGAATTGTAACACATTGTTGTATTTTTGGTAGCCTATGTAATTAACTGCGTAACTTTTTGTTGTCGTAACGCATAAGGTACGTGAGAGGCAGAACCTCTCTCGTGGCATTCCTCTTCTGTATTTCAGAGTTTTATATTTAAAGTATATATTTTTAAAATGTGTCATGTAAATAAACGTATTTGACATGACGTTATTTTGTGGTGTCCGCTCGTTTTAAACGTCAGCTAGCTATATATGAATGTCGGTATATGAAATTAATTTGCCGGACAAAACCCATAACGTCCGAGAGTGTAGTTCGTTAAACCAAGTCATGGATTGGAATGTGTTGAGAACGCGTCGCCAGTGCGGTGGCGTCTTCGCAGTGATGTCGCTACACACTGCACTGACGTTACATGTATTTTAAGGCGACGCTCAAATTCACTTAGGCCTACTTCCGTAGTACGGCCAGTAATTACGTTATGTTAGTGACGTGCCGCTGATGTCAGCAGGCCCTACGGCATGCCACTGCTGTAGCTTTATGTTAAAAATGCTGCAGCGTGCGATCGAGGTCAGACCGACCGCGCTGGACTCCGCCACTGTACTCCGTTATGTACTTCCGGTTTTGTGGATGACGCACGTTTTCACATATCGGCCAGGCAAAGGCGACGCGTAAACGCAAAGTAACTCACCATGGGTCCGCAGCGCAGCACCGGGGCAAAATCTGATGTCTACGACGTACCTCCATGCACGTTGTTCGTGTTTGAATAAATATATTGTGGTGTTCGAGATGACGAGCTGTGAGTAGCCTACATCGAAAACATCGCCTCTGCAGCAGCAACTGTTGCTGATGCTGATGACTGACGACGCCTTACGTCGCATCCGAGTACCGGGCTTCCTCCCACGATATTCAACTAGAAGCCGCCGCCGGCGGCGGCGGCGGCGGCGGCGGCGAAACGAGCTGTCGGCTATATATTCCAGAGTAATTATTATGCAGACGGCGACGTCCTTTATAGCAACTCGTAAACAATAGCCCGCC
>Ga0209782_1001018_pt1 | contig 13864 bp, 16 predicted proteins | sample WorMetmaBAHAMAS1_FD_187390 | JGI IMG/M metagenome (GOLD analysis project Ga0209782, IMG submission 187390) | Marine gutless worms symbiont microbial communities from Max Planck institute for Marine Microbiology, Germany - Inanidrilus... | ecosystem: Host-associated > Annelida > Digestive system... | reverse complement strand
CACTGGGGGGTGGAAAATCGGCTTCACTAGCGACTTGACGTGGTGTTCCGGGAAGACACCAGCCGCATTCGCAAAGGGAATGCACCAGCCATCATGACGGCAATTCGGCACCTGTGCATGAATCTATTTGAGCGCGAATCCCCCTCCCTGCGTCTGGCACAGAAGCGACGCCAGGCCACTTGGGACGACGACTACCGCGCTAAGGCCATTTTGATTAGAATTTATACGCGCTCGCCCTGGGAAGGTGCCCTTGAAGCACCGCGCACGATAGGTATAATACCGACCCTCGTAGGATTCTCCCGCTCCCTTCGTCTAGCGGTCTAGGACGCTGGCCTCTCACGCCGGTAACAGGGGTTCGATTCCCCTAGGGAGTACCAATCAGATTTTCAATCTACTGATTTATAAGGGTATTTTTTCGGATCATCTTGGCCTGTTCCCCAATTAGTCCCCCATTGAGACGGCGCTTGCCCTGGGAGGGGTGCCGGTAACGACGCTCAGGCGTTAGTCGTCAAGGTGTCCAAGACCAGATTCACCAAGCCCTCCGGGGCCACGCTAGTGCGTCGGAGCCGCGTCGTCCGGGCTATCCAGGTCCCCGCCCACCTGTATCCAAGTCTCCGTCGTTCGAGCATCCAGCGTCCGAAGCTATTCGGGCGCGCCTGAGTGACGGGCGACTCGCGGCAGGTCGGGGGTATACCTACTCATCGTCCGGTTCGGCGTCGTTTGTCACCTCAGCACACGCCGTCCTCGCTCAAAACGCCAAAGACAGCGGCAACCGCCGTTTCATCCTGGTCGAGTGCGAAGACTATGCCGACAAACTTACTGCTGAACGGGTGTGCCGGGTCATCAAGGGCTACGAATACCAAGGCACGCGAAAGGACGAGTTGCTGCGGGAGAAGATCACCTGGAGCAATTTCAGCCGCGACAACGCACACAAGAAATTGCTGGATCAGGTCCAGTCCCTCGAAAACCTGGAATCCGACCGCTTCGATGCGATCAAGAAGACCATCAAGGATGGTGAACTGATTGTCACCGGCGAGAAGAAGATTACCGAACAGGTGGAAAAGTCCACTATCTACAGCACAAATCTGCGCAGCCATACGCACCGTTTTTACAATTATTTTGTTCGGCTTGTAATGCAACACGATAATGAGACGCTGAAGAACGCCTGCATCAAGATCGATGGCAGTGGCAGGCGGGTATTCAGAAGGGAAATGGAACACTATCTGCGGCGGTAACTCGGCTCCGGCAAGATCCGCAGTTTGAAGTTCGCCGATTCACGCCGGGAAAATCTGGTGCAGTTAGCGGACATGGCGGCGGGTGCAATTTCCCGTTCTTACCGGGAGGGCGATAGAGCCTGGCATGATCGGTGGCAGTTGGCTTTACGGCCCAAGATCGAGGATATATGGAACTTTCAGTGTAACTATTCAGGCCCCCTTGCCAGAGCGAGAGCTACCTGTGTAGCCTAATCCCATGCCCATGCCCATGCCCATGCCCATGCCTGAACCCGCATGTCCCAAGCCGTTCTCCGGAAGCCCCATCCAGGGGCGTGAACGGCTGCGTGCGCTGGTTGTGGAGCAAGCCGCGCCGATCAAGCAACTGCGCGAGCGCATCCAAGAACTAGTACTGCTGAGCAGAAATAGTGATACCGCCCGTGGTCAAACCTCGTGTTCAAACGGCGAGGGGTATGTCTTGATATGTCCAACGGAATGGTTTGGCCATGGTTTCGTTGAAGTAGTTGATGAAATCGCCGATCCTGCCGGCCAGGTCGCTCTTGGATTGGAAGTTGCCGCGACGGATGAGCTGGAGAACCAGATTTCGATCTGGTTGAGCCAAGAAGCGTGTTTGGGTGTGAAATGGACCCCAAGGGATATTCAGGATCGCTGAGAAACGCCTGACGAGACGCAGCGTTGCGTAGAATCCCGCAGCGTCCTTTGCGGCCGAGATCGCCTTCAAAGCCGATGCGCTCTGCCACCAAGCGGACCGCCGACTCGGAGTAGTGGGTGTTGAGGTTGTCCATCGCCAGGTGCATTCGTGGTTGTTGCACGAGTGCCGCGAGATGGGCGGCGAAATCCTCCTCGGTGCGCGTTTCGCCGATGCCTGCACTCGCTGCGCCAGTGGCGACTTGAAGCTAGCGATGAGGGTACAGGTGCCGTGTCGGGTGTACTCGAACTCGCGCCGTTCGACGCGCCCGAGCCTGACGGGCAAGGTCGGGGCGATGCGTTCGAGGGCCTGGATGCCGGTCATCTCGTCGATGCTGAAGGTTGGGATACCAGCGGCGGCACGCTCGGGGGCGAGCCGACACAGGTCTGGCAAATGTCATGGCACTTCTCGGCGAACTGCGGATCGGGCTTGGCGTCGAGCCACCCGCGCACACGATGGGGGTTGAGGTCGACATCTTTTTAAAATGCGCCCAACCGAGCGCTGCGAAATGGCGGGGACGATGCCGCGTTTGATCGCCTCGGCGGCCAGTTCCCGCTGGGTCCAATGGGTGATGGCCTGCCCGCTGTCGCACGGATCCTCGCAGGCCAAGGCGATGATCGCGCAGGCATCCTCGGCGCTGTAGGTGGCCGGCGTACCGGACAACCTGGCGCTCAATGTTCTGATGGTGGAACAGGCGTTGGAACTGCTCGACCCCCAGCCGGGAGAGCGAGTGCTCGACCTCTTCTGGGGGCTCGGGAATTTTACCCTGCCCATTGCCCGCCGGGCCGCAGAGGTCCTAGGCGTGGAAGGGGACGCGGGACTGGTGAAACGGACGCCCGGTACAACTACATCACGAACGCCCGCTTTGTCGCCGCCGATCTCTACGGTACGCCGGACCACCAGCCCTGGGCTGCGCAAGGGTTTCATAAGGCGCTGCTGGATACGCCCCGCAGCGGCGTACTACTCTACAGGTGCTGGAGCTGCTGCCGGCGCTGGAGATCGAGCGTATCCCTATGTATCCTGCTATCCTGCTATCCTGCGACCCTGGCGCGGGACGCGGACCGCCTGGTAAATGGTCTCAGCTATCGGCTGGCGGCAGGCCGGTGTACTGGATATGTTTCCGCAAACGGCGCACCTGGAGTCGATGGCGGTATTCGAGCGCGGTTGACGCACGGTCGCAGGGGGTAGTACCCCGTTTCACCTTATTTCCCGCTCTCAGCGAGGCGAGAAGCGGTCAGATGCGAGGCGCGCGAGCGCAGGAATAGCGAGCCCTCTTTCCAGCTCACGCAACAACGCAGCTGGCTGCTTCTTGTCGCGCCTGCAGGGAGCCCTCCAACGCGCCCGAGCGTTACCGTGCGTGGCAATCAGAGTGAGGGCATTCCCGGCGTGCGGTGCCTTGCCTGGGCACGTTTGGGAGGGCTCCGGGAGTGAAAAATAAGGTGAAACGGGGTACTAAGCAATGGGCGTGGAGATCGAACGTAAATTTCTGGTCAAAAACGATTCCTGGCGCGACCATGTGGAATCGGAAACGCATCTGGTGCAGGGCTATCTGGTGGACGGAGCCGGGGCCAGGGCCACGGTCCGGGTTCGGGTGGCGGTTGACGCCGCCTTTCTCACTATCAAGGGGACGACATCGGGGATCCAACGCAGCGAGTACGAATATCCGATCCCGCTCGCGGACGCCCAGGCCATGCTGCGGGAGCTAGTGATGCATTCCGTCATCGACAAAACGCGCTATCGGGTCCGGTCCGGTGAACGCCTGTGGGAACTGGATCTGTTCGCCGGGGAAAACGCAGGGTTGGTGATGGCGGAGCTGGAACTCGGCTCCAAGCATGAGACCTTCGAGCTACCGCCATGGGCGGGGAAGGACGTGAGCGAAGACCCGCGCTATTACAATGCCAACCTGGCGCGGAATCCCTATAAATGCTGGTGACCTGGGTCCTGTTGACATTTACGGCTACCGCATTGATTTTACAATCGATCCGAAGCATGGCTGGAAAAGCCAACTTGATGATTCAGAAGCATTTTCGGTATAAATGTCAACACTACTTGGGAACACGAACCACGAATTCACACGAATGAGGGTTCGTGTCCATTCGTGGTTCCATGGCCACTTCCGATGCAGAAGAGAAAACTACGAATCACGCGAATTTCCGCGAATCGATTCGCGAGGATTCGCGTGATTCGTAGCTTCTTCTCCTACTTTGCCGATTCTCCTACTTTGCCGACCGGCAACGCTTAGAGGCTGTCTAAAAAACAACTTATTAATTTTTAATGATAAAAAATCAGATTTTCTGGTGGCAGAATAACTGTGAGCACTTTTATTTCGGATTCCACTATGACTCCTGAAAAGACTCAATCTCCTATCAGGTACCCTGAGCGACCTCATTGATGAAGAGTGGGAAATTCTCCAGCCTATTTTCGCTGGGCTCGAACCCTGTACCACTGGACGCCCACGAACGACCGATCCTCGCGAAATCCTGAATGCGATTTTTTATCTGAATAAAACCAGTTGTCCATGGCGCTACCTGCCAACAGACTTTCCCCCTTACCGGCTGGTTAACTATTACTACAACAAATGGACGGACAATCGAACGTTGGAAGAAGTCAATACCGCGCTACGTCAGCATTTACGTGAAAAAAAGTCGAAACCCAGACCCGACGGCAGCCATCATTGACAGTCAAGGCATCAGGGGAACCCCAGAATCCTATCTGGAATCAGGGTTCGAGGGAGGCAAGCTCGTTAAAGGAAGAAAAGGCAATATCCTTGTCGATACATGGGTTGTCTGATTATTGTTCGGGTGTTCGCAGCCAACGTATTTGATGGGAAAGCGGCTCGTCAGCTCATAACGGATTTGTTCTCATTCCTTCATACCATCACAAAAATCTGGGCCGACAGTGATTATTCCGGTCCAGAGCTTTCCGATTGGCTTTGGCATCCAATTCGGATGCCTGATCGAGGTCGTTACAAACAGGGTTTCCCGGCTTCCACGTGTTACCTCGTCGATGGAATGACCGTGGGGTGATTTTCTAGTAACTTATGTCTTTTTAGACAGCTTCTTAACTTAATGGCATTGCATTTGAAATCAGTCGCTCAGCTTTATATGTCAACACGCCCTAGTACCCCGTTTCATCAAAATTTGCTGTTAAAACCATCCCTGTCATCCCGAGCGTAGCGAGGGATCTTCGGCTTGAGAAGTCCTCAGCGCCCAGGATTTCTCGCTACGCTCGAAATGACAACCAGCAAAATCGGATGATAATGGTACTGCTAGTACAGCGTTTCACTCTATTTTGCCGGTACAGAACCGATGGGAACACCAAGCTCCCCCATCACCATTCCGCATTTATCATTCCACAATAAATGTCAACAGATCCTAAAATCAGCATCTGCAACGGCCGCCTGGTAGACCCGGTAAACGGGATCAACGCCGAGTGCGACCTGCACATCGCCGGCGGGCAAATCGCCGCCGTCGGCCCGGCGCCGACCGGGTTTCGCGCCAACCGCACCCTGGACGCGCGGGGCCTGGTCGTCTGCCCAGGCCTGGTAGACCTGTGTGCCTGCCTGCGCGAACCGGGCTTCGAGCACAAGGCCACGATCGCCGGCGAGACCGCGGCGGCGGCGGCGGCCGGCATCACCACCCTGTGCTGTCCGCCAGATACCCAGCCGGTCATCGACACCCCCGCGGTGGCCCAGCTCGTGGCCCAGACCGCCGAACGTCACGGTCAGGCCCGGGTAGTGCCCGCGGGCGCCCTCACCCAGGGCCTGCGCGGCGAGCAGATCAGTGAGATGGCGGCGCTCAAGTACGCCGGCTGTCCCGTCATGAGCCACGCCGATCGGCCCATCAAAAATACCCTGGTCCAGCGCCGGGCGATGGAATACGCGACCACCTACGGCCTCACCGTCTTCCTGCGCCCGGAAGACAAACACCTGCGGGACCAGGGGTGTGTCCACGAGGGCCGGGTGGCTACCCGCCTCGGACTACCGGGGATCCCCGAAGCGGCGGAGACCGTCGCACTCGCGCGGGACCTGGCCCTCGCGGAACAGACTGGGGCCGGCATCCACTTCCGCTGTCTGTCCACCGGTCGCGCCACCCAGATGCTCGCCGAGGCGATCCGACGCGGCGTCCGGGTGAGCGCCGACGTGAGCGCCCACCAGCTCTTCCTGACCGAAGAAGACATCGGGGCCTTTGACAGCAACTGCCACGTCACACCGCCGCTGCGCACCGGCGAGGACCGCACCGCCCTGCGCGCCGCCCTGGCCCGCGGCGACCTGGCCGCCGTCTGCTCGGACCACAGCCCTCATGAGGAAGATGCCAAGCTGGCCCCGTTTCCCGCCACCGCCCCCGGTATCTCGGCCCTCGAAACCCTGCTGCCCCTGATGCTGCGCCTGGTTGCCGAAAATGTCATGGAGCTGGCGACCGCGATCGCGCGGGTCACCGTCGGACCGGCGCAGATCCTCCAGTTGCCCGTGGGCCGACTCGATCCGGGACGGATTGCCGATGTCTGCGTCTTCGATCCCGATGCCTGCTGGATACCCTCGGAGTCGACCCTGGCCAGCGCCGGCCACAATACCCCATTTCGCGGCCGGGAACTCAAAGGGCGGGTAGCCTGGACCCTGCTCGCCGGCCGCATCGTGTTCCAACGCGAGGCCACATAAGCCCCTGGAAATTCTTTTGGCTCTTTATGGATTCCAGACGGGCAGGATATTTTGCGCAAATTCACCTTCTCAGCAAGCCAAAGGGGCACCGTATAACTTGCTGTTGTTGAGAAAAAACTGCCTGTTCTGTCTTCAGTCAGAGTGCTACGGACCGCCGTCCCCTTCGATCAGTCTGGAATCCATAAAGAGCCATTCTTTTTATCCGCAAATGAACGCAAATCGGTCGCAAAATACCATATTCTCTTTTTTGTCCGCGGATTACACAGATTTCCACAGATTATTTTGTTTTGGTCTGGATAACTTTAGCATCTTCAGGGTATGCATAAGGTTATGCTCCGCAAGGAAAAGCAGGTATTTCAGGCGTTCACACATTTCGGAAGCTAAAGTCAGAGTGGTTATACGCTATTTCGCGCCCGATTTGCCGGCCTCGAACATCGCCGAGCTGAGTGGAGCCGCCCGACGATTAATCAGCTATTCATGAAGTTACGAATCGGGATCGCCCAGGTTTGTAACGCTTCATCACCTCTATCCGGTGAGGTTGAAGTCGAAGAATCTTATTTTGGCGCACGCCGCGTTCGCGGAAAAAGGGTCGCGGAGCGGGTGGTAAAACGACCGTCTTCGGAATCCTGGAACGCCACGGGAAAGTTACACGGAAATCGTCCCTGACGCCTCCAAGAAGCAGCTACAGAGAGCGATCCGGGGTCGGGTAGCGCTGGAAGCAGCATCCACTCGGACGGCTGGAGAGGCTACAACGGGCTGGTGGACATGGGCAAAAGCATTTCCGGGTGCATCATGGTGATGCATGAGTTTGCCTGCGGTAACTGCCATATCAATGGCATTGAGTCATTCCGGTCATATGCCAAACGGAGGCGTGCAAAGTTCAATGGTGTTCCCCGACAAACGTTCCTTTTACACCGCAAGGAATCTGAATTCAGATTTCATCACCGAGAGGGAGGAAGATCTCTCTGAGAGGATACTTACTCTTCTGAAAGAAAATCCACTCTAAAGTTATCTAGACCCTTTGTTTTTTATCCGTGAAAATCCGCGTCATCTGCGGACCGATCGAAGCGAGCGAAGGAGAAAGTACGAATCGCGCGAATCGGTGCGAATAAGATCCCTCCCTTCGATTCGGGATGAAAATTCCGCGAAGATTCGTGTGATTCGTAGTTTTTCCTCTTGTTGCCGACCGGTAATGCTTAACTCAATGGCATTGACATCGACCCAGCCTACCCACTTGGTACATTTGCGCTGATTTGCGGACGAATTTTTCGTGAATATCCGGCTTACTCAATGTCATCGGTAGTCGATAGCAACTGTAATAGCATCTTTCCGGAGGATGCCGAGATTCTCCACCGGGAGGCCTATGCGGGCGATCAATTCCTCCTGCGCCTCAGGGCCCCGGAGTGCGCGCGGCACACCCGGCCCGGCTCCTTCGTCCACCTGCGGTGTGACCCCCGGCTTCCCATGCGCCGACCGCTCTCCATCATGCGCGCCAGCCCACGGGACGGCTGGATAGAACTCCTCTACAAGGCCGTCGGGACCGGCACCCGACTCCTGGCGTCGAAGCAACCCGGTGAGCGCCTCAGCCTGCTCGGACCCATCGGCCGCCCTTTTCAAGCACATCCCGAACACCCGCGCCCCCTGCTCATCGGCGGCGGTGTGGGGATTCCCCCCATGATCTTTCTGGCCGATACCCTGCGCTCGGACCGGCGGTTCCGGCCCTTCGCCGCCCTCGGCTCCGAGATACCCTTCCCCTTCCGACCACGTCCCTCCCAATACCTGGTTCCGGGCCTGCCGCCGCCGGTGATCGCCGCCATGCCCCTGCTCGACGACTGGGGCGTACCCAGTCGGCTCACGAGTTTCCTGGACCTTCCCGGTTGCTTTCGGGGCTATGTCACGGATCTGGCGCGGATCTGGCTGCAAAGCCTTGAAAAATCGGCCCGCGCCGAAGTAGAGATCTTCGCTTGCGGTCCCTACCCCATGCTCCAGGCGGTAGCCACCCTGGCGCGCGAGTTCGGGCTACCTTGTCAGGTCTCCCTGGAAGAATTCATGGCCTGCGCCGTGGGCGGCTGCGCCGGCTGCGTCGTCTGGGTCCGAACCGAGGCGGGACCGGCCATGCAGCGGGTGTGTGTGGACGGACCCGTGTTCGACGCCTATGCCGTCTTCGGGTAGCGACAAAAAGTCTACACCTGTCGCAAATATCAGAGCGAAGATCTGGTAAAAATGGCCCAAATGCGTCCGGTAGCTCGCAATATCACTGTAAAGCCTGTGGTGCCTATGGCGTACTCGAGCGCAAAGGAACGCGCGCCGGAAGAAAAGAAAGAACTCGTTATAAACGTTTATCAAGAAAGATCCAGTATGCGCGGGATTGAACGGACGTTTGGGGTCTCGCGCCGAACGGTGAGTGCTTGGTTAAAAGAACAGGCGAATGACCTCCCACCCCTTGAAGAGACGCTACAATCGGTTGATTCCAAAAAGATTCCTGTGCTGGAGGGGGATGAGTTGCGGTCCTCTGTCTTTCGTAGCAAAGATAAAGTTTGGGTCTGGATTGCCATGAACGGAGAGAGCCGAGAAATCGTCGCCTCCGCCTGCGGCGATCGCAGCGAAAACACCTCCCGAATACTCTGGGATCGCGTACCATCTGCTTATAAAGAAGCCATCGTTCATGGTATTTACACCCCCACTTGGAGTGGCTTAAGCTTTATCGCCAGGATGCACCCGTAAATGCTTTTTGTACCCCGTGTCCACTAGCCCATTATAGCCTCTCCAGCTGTCCGAATGGATGATTCTGTCGAGGGCTACCTGGCCCCGGATCGCAGCCTGCAGCTGCTTTTTGGCGGCAGCTGTGACGATCTCGGTGTAGACTTTTCGTTGCCGTTCCAGGATTCCGAAGACAATCGTTTTACCGCCTGCTCCACGACCCTTCTTCCCACGGACAGGGTGCGCACCAAAATAGGATTCATCGACTTCAACCTCGCCAGAGAAGGACGATGAAGCGTCACAAACCTGGGCGACTCCAATTCGTAACTTCAAGAGTAGCTGATTAATCTTAGGGCAGCTTACATCACTCAACTCAGCGATTTTCGAGGCCGGTAAATCAAGCGCAAAAGAACGCATAATCACTCTGAATTTGGCTTCGGAAAGATGTGAACGCCTAAAATACCTGTTTCTTCCTTGCATAACATAACCTTAGCATGCAGGTGCAGATGCTAAAGTTATCTAGACCCTACCGAATTATTGCCGATTGTTGGCTAGATATCACTTCAAAAATCACCACTACCCATCATTCATCACTCATCATTCATCACTCATCATTCAGGAATGGCATCTCGATGATCCAGGAATCCCAGGACCACTCCGCCGAGCTGTTGCGTATTCTCGAGACATTCGTCCGAGAATCTCAGTTGCCGGTGCCGGCGGACGGGATCGGGCTCGGTATCCGGCTGGAGGCGGACTTGGGGCTCGACAGTATCGGCAGGTCCGAGCTGCTCGCGCGGGTGGAGCAGGGCCTGGGCACTAGCCTACCGGAGGAGGCCCTGCTGGCCGCCACGCCCCGGGACCTGCTGGCCCTGGCTGACGCCCGCGGCGGTGCAGCACGGACGGCCCAGGAGACCCGGACCAGGCGATCTGCCGTTACCGGCACCGAGACCGGCGGCGATCCTGTCGCCGCGCGCACCCTGATCGAGGTCCTGGACCGGCACTTGGCGCGTCACCCCGAGCGCATCCACCTCCGCTGTCAGGGGTCCGATGAGCAAGATGAACCGATTACTTATGCCGCTCTGGGGCAAGGCGTCGGCCGGGTCGCCGCCAGGCTGAACCACAAAGGGCTCCGACCAGGCGACTGCGTGGCCCTGATGCTGCCCACGGGACCCGACTATTTCTACAGTTTCTTCGGTATCCTCGCCGCCGGGGGTATTCCCGCACCTATCTACCCGCCAGCACGCCCGCAGCAGATCGAGGAGCATTTGCGGCGCCATGCCTGCATCCTTACCAACGCCGGCGTTGGCTTTCTGATTACGGTGTCCCAGGCCCGCACGGTCGCCTGGCTGCTGAGAATTCAGGTCCCGAGTATCCGCGGCCTGCTCACCTCTGACGACCCGGATGCGGGGGAGTCCCGGTGGGAGCCCTATCGCTCCGCTCCGGACGCGATCGCCTTTCTCCAATACACCTCCGGCAGCACCGGTGATCCCAAAGGGGTGATCCTCACCCACGCGGACCTGCTGGCCAACATCCGGGCCATGGGCCAGGCGACGGGGCCCGGTCCGGACGACATTTTCGTGAGCTGGCTGCCCCTCTACCACGACATGGGCCTCATCGGCGCCTGGCTGGGCAGCCTCTACTTCGGCGTCCCCCTGATCGTGATGTCGCCGCTGGCCTTCCTAGCCAGGCCCTTGCGCTGGCTGCAGGCCATCCATCGCCACCGCGGCACTTTCTCCGCCGCCCCCAACCTCGCCTATGAGTTCTGTCTGACCCGCATCTCGGACGCGGCGTTGGAGGGGCTGGACCTGAGTACCTGGCGCTGGGCCCTCAACGGGGCCGAGCCCATCAGTCCCCGGACCCTGCGCCGTTTTGCGGAGCGCTTCGCGCCCTGCGGCCTGCGTCGGGAGGCCATCGCCCCTGTCTACGGACTGGCCGAGGCGGCGGTGGGACTCGCCTTCCCGCCGGCGGGCCGCGGCCCGCGCATCGACTGCATCGACCGCCGCCGCTTTGCTCAATTCGGACATGTCCTACCGCTATCCGGCGACGACCCGACCGCCATGGAAGTAGTGGCCTGCGGGAGTCTCTTGCCCAGCTACCGGGTGCGGGTGGTGGACGCCCAGGGCCGGGAGCTGCCGGAACGGCACGAGGGCCTGCTCCAATTCCAGGGACCCTCGGCCACCCAGGGCTATTACGCCAACCCGGAGGCCACGGCGCACCTGATCCGCGCAGGGTGGCACGACACCGGCGACCGCGCCTATCTCGCCGGCGGGGACATTCACCTCACCGGGCGCGTCAAGGACCTGATCATCCGGGGCGGTCGCAACATTTATCCCTATGAGCTGGAGCAGGCAGTGGGGGCCATCCCCGGCGTGCGCAGCGGCTGCGTGGCCGCCTTCGCCGCCGCCGATCCCAAGACCAGCAGCGAGCGCCTGGTGATCGTGGCCAAGACCCGGGAACGGGATCCGGACCGACGCCGGACGCTGGAGCGGACCGTGCGTGAGTGTACCGGCGACCTCCTGGGACTGCCGCCCGATGAGGTGGTGCTGGTGCCGCCGCGGACGGTGCTCAAGACCTCCAGCAGCAAGCTGCGACGGGGGGCGATCCGCGAACGCTACCTGGCGGGCCGGTTGCTTGCAGGGCCGGGACATCCCCGGCGGCAGCTGCTACGGGTCGCCACCGCCGGCCTGGAGGCCCGCATTGCGCACGCGCTTCGACTCGTCCCGCGCTATCTGTACGCGGGCTACGCCTGGCTACTGCTCGGCCTCATCGGCCTGCCGGTCGCGCTTGGTGTGTTCACCCTGCCCCGGCTCGACAGACGCCGGCGGTTGGTCCGGAGCGGCATCCGCCTGCTGCACCGGCTGGCCGGCGTCCGAGTGGAAGTCAGCGGCCTGGATCGGATTCCCCCTGCCGATCGTCCATTTGTATTGGTGGCCAACCACCAGAGCTATCTGGATGCCTTCGTGCTCATCAAGGCCATCCCCCGGCCCCCAGTCTTTATTGCTAAACGCGAGCTCGCATCGATGCCCCTGGTCGGGCGCCTGTTGTCGCGGCAGGGCACTTTGTTCGTCGAGCGCTTCGATCCGCGGCGCGGTACTGCCGCGATGCGGCACTTTACCGCGGCCCTGGAACGCGGAGAGTTACTGGTCTTCTTCCCGGAAGGCACCTTTCGTGACGATCCGGGCCTGCTGCCCTTCCGCATGGGGGCCTTCGTAGCCGCGGTGCGGGCCGGTCGGTCCATCCTGCCGGTGGCCCTGAGCGGAACGCGGGAAATCCTGCGGGGGAACGAGTGGCTGCCCGCGCCGGGGACGGTACGGGTCTCCATCGGTTCGGTGCTGACCCCCGACGGTAAAGACTGGCAGGCCTGCGTCCGCCTGCGCGAACGGGCCCGGGCGTTCGTGCTTCGACACTGCGCCGAGCCGGACAGCGACACCCCGTCGGGGGGCGTTCCCGCCGTCTCTGACCCAACTGTAACTGGAGAATAATATGCAGCTAGACAATCAAGACATGATCGACCGCTATGAGACCTTTTTTGAATGGGGTGCAAAAGCTAGTGCACAGTGTAAACAAAATCTTCTGTTGGAATAGCCAATATCTTAAGCTGTTCCTTGACGTGAGCAGCTCGGAAAAAGAAGAAAAAAGCCTTGCGGATATTAACAGCAGAGGAGCTGATAATATTTCCTTGCACTGGGCTAATCTCCATTCTTGCAGTGACGACATCATTGATATGATGTCCTATTTATCTAGGGTCTAGATAACTTTAGCATCTGCACCTGCATGCTAAGGTTATGTTATGCAAGGAAAGATGTAAGCCGCCCGACGATTAATCAGCTACTCTTGAAGTTACGAATTGGAGTCGCCCAGGTTTGTGACGCTTCATCGTCCTTCTCTGGCGAGGTTGAAGTCGATGAATCCTATTTTGGTGCGCACCCTGTCCGTGGGAAGAAGGGTCGTGGAGCAGGCGGTAAAACGATTGTCTTCGGAATCCTGGAACGGCAACGAAAAGTCTACACCGAGATCGTCACAGCTGCCGCCAAAAAGCAGCTGCAGGCTGCGATCCGGGGCCAGGTAGCCCTCGACAGCATCATCCATTCGGACGGCTGGAGAGGCTATAATGGGCTGGTGGGCATGGGGTACAAAAAGCATTTCCGAGTGCATCGTGGCGAGAATGTATTTGCCCGCGGTAATTGCCATATCAATAGCATTGAGTCGTTCTGGTCATATGCCAAACGAAGACTTGCAAAGTTCAATGGTGTTCCACGGTAAACGTTTCATTTACACCTCAAGGAATGTGAGTTTAGATTTAATCACCGAGAAGAAAATCTCTCTGATAGAACACTAACTCTGCTGAGAGAAAATCCACTCTAAAGTTATCTAGACCCTTATCTAAATATCCGAGGTCGTCCATGAATACGTTACTCGGATTAATAAGGATGTTGAGACTAGAGCGGTTCATCCACATGGTGTAGTGTTTGCGATGTGTGGAGGCCCAAGATGGGCTATGGTCACTCCCTTGATCCTCGTCGTCGGATCATCGCAGCGGTTGAGGCTGTGGCCTTGGCGCGGGAAGCGGGTCGGCGCTTCGAGGTG
>Ga0209782_1001017_pt1 | contig 13869 bp, 8 predicted proteins | sample WorMetmaBAHAMAS1_FD_187390 | JGI IMG/M metagenome (GOLD analysis project Ga0209782, IMG submission 187390) | Marine gutless worms symbiont microbial communities from Max Planck institute for Marine Microbiology, Germany - Inanidrilus... | ecosystem: Host-associated > Annelida > Digestive system >... | reverse complement strand
TTGGTTGATTGTTTGGTTGGTTGGTTGGTTGGTTGGTTGGTTGGTTGGTTGGTTGGTTGGTTGGTTGGTTGGTTGGTTGGTTGGTTGGTTGGTTGGTTGGTTGATTGGTTGGTTGATTGGTTGGTTGGTTGGTTGGTTGGTTGATTGTCTGATTGTCTGATTGACTGCATGCTGCTAGGCGGTGGTGGAAGTCCATTGAATCCGTTGACTGCAAACACCGGCAGCAGTGCTGATCTGTATGCGATGGATGGAATCATCGTGAACCAGTCGCTGCTGGAGCTCGCTGCCACTGGTCACCATTTGTGCATCTACTGCAGCTTCTTAAGCCACTACTTTTATCGTCCATAACTGTTTCTATTTTTCATAGGTGTAAAAAATTTTTTTTTTCCAAAAACCATTTCTGCTGTGGACTTTTGAATATGAGTTTTTTTTGGCATAAACTACCTCTGCTAAGAAGGTTGTGTTTTGGCTGTGGTTTGTATGTCTAATTTAGCAGCATTAGAAAATTTTCAGCCTATTCTCTTAAAATTTTTGGAGGATATAGCTCTTGAGATAAAAAGAATGGACTAGATTTTGGGAACTAGATTGTGTGTTTTTCTATACATGTATCTGGATCTATGACTACAGAATGTTGGTTACAAATTAACTGCATGTGAAAATAATTTTAGAAGTAGCATTCAACAAAGTTACTAGAATATAGTAGCACTTATTTTATTTAGAGTGGCCAGTTGCCCATTTTTTGCAATACCCCTATTGGTTTCTCCATTTTGTTGCAGCATACTATCTATATCATACCATTTGTGAATTAAGCATTCAGCAGAAGATTTTGAGGCTATTTTTGGCGGTTTTAGGTGGCGGTTGGTTTTCTAGTTTGTCGATGTAGATGTGTGATTTGTAGGTGGACATGGAGTGCCGCTGAGTGCCGTAGTTAGATTCATCAAGTGGTCGTACTGCTACCAGCAGTGGGAGTTCTTTGACTACTGGCTGCCTCGTGCAATGGCCGCAGCTGAGGTTAGTCGGTCGACAGTCCTCGCCGTGTACCTGGGTTAGCTAGTTCTACTCGTAGTCTCGTTCTTTCTCCATTTGTCCTAGAGAAGTGTTTCTTTAGCTCATATTTCAGACTGGCTATTATATTTGAGGTCCTACAATGAAGCTTATTTCACTTCTGCTTGTTTCCTGCTGCTGCTGGTGCTGGTGCTGCTGCTGCTGCTGCTGCTGCTGATGATGATGATGATGAAGATGATAAAGATAAATTTATGACGATGATGAAGCTGTTGGCTGTTGTCAGGTGCTTGAAGAGCTCGGTCTTGATGCAGAGTTGAACATCCTTCAGGCGTATGACAGGGCGGTTGGCCGAGGCAAACAGAACAAACAGACCAGCAATGCTGCAGATGCACCTGCTGCTGATGGTAAATATATCATCGACTGAATCTCTGCACCCCGCGGTGAGGTGCAGGTGTCTTGAGTGAGGTGCTGACTTGCGTATGGTCCAGCTGATAACACTGCCACTCGCTGTCTCTTGCTTCAGTAAAATTCAGATTGTTCTTGCCTTTTTGGTATCGGTTTGCCCTGGTTGTCCTGGTCAAAAGGCCGTTAAATGTGTGTGTTGCTGTTGGACAGAAAGGTCATCAAAACATATGCTGGCCATGTCGGGGCACTATAATTATTGATCGTAACTGTCATCGATTTACTCTATTCACTCTCTACCTCTTCATGGTACTGAATAGCCTATAATGTGCTGATGTGCCGTTAAGAAACTACTCTCTCTGTCTCTCTCGTTAGAAGTTAAAGTGACGTATCCACATTATGTTAGAAAAAAGTCCGGACAGATGTCGGACTGTGATCTACGCTTGCTGCTATAGACGTGTCCGGCATAAAAATCACAGAATCGATGGTGATTGTGGTATTGCGGTCATTCTGGAGACTGTGTTTGCTTTACTTGGCCATCTACCTGTACATCTAAGTTGTTTATGCCAATGTGCCTGTCACCAATGGTTGCGTTCAGTACTAATTAATGGATGGCAATGCTGTGCAGTAGGGAAGGTAACCGTAGGTTTAGTGTGGCAATGGCCACCAATGCATAGAAGGCCTAGAAAGGCAACTGCTCAGCTGTTGTATGGAGCATCGCAATTTTTATTTTTACCTATATTTTATGTACATAAATACCCGAGTCATTTTTGTGTGTTTTGTCTATCTAGAAGTCAGACCCTGTAATTAGTGTCTGTTTGCAAGTGGTGTGCTACTTTGTGAAAAAGTTTGCTTTAAATTGTGATCATGTGGAGTGATTAACCAGTGTACTGTCTTCACTTTACTGCGTTTACTCTGATAAACACCTTCTGTCCGTGGTCACATCATCCGTACCACACGTCTCAAGCTTTGGCACATCTCACATGCTGATCTATCGATGGACCACAGCCGAGCGCTCGCATCCAGTTTGGCCCTTTACGAAGGGTCAGGAATTGAAGATCAGGCCGACCTCATCAAACTTGGCTCCGCACAGTTGAATCTGATGTCACTCCACTCAACTTTGGTCTGGCAACTGCCTGTCATTGAACACAAAATCAGCAGGCACGGAGGTCGATTCATGTCCATTCGACAAGCCACATGACGATGATGATCTGTGGTAATTATAATTTTTGTAGTAGAACAGTGCAGAAAGTTTTGATGTTTAAATAGTGGTGTCAATGTTGTAGGGAAATTAGTTGAACTTGATTCGTTGGTACAACTTGCCAGTGTGCTGACTACCATTGTCAGTGGACCATTTACGGTCAGTAAAGTCTGTAATTTTAACATATTATCTGACTCTAGATCACTTTTGACTGACGAATGACTGTTTTTCTGTTACTTAAATGGTGTTATATTTATTATGTCTACATTGTCTTTAATCTCGAAAACAGTCACTGAAGATGAATACAACTTTGTTATTTGTGTGATGTGCAACAATATCGCTAACTGTTGCCGATACTTACTTTACATTTGTAGATTCATTTTTCTATTGGCTTTCTGTATACCATCGTTTAAGTTGTAGTAGACATTTTAAAAAATAACAGAAATGATGGTAAATATAGAACGGTGTAGCTGACATTGGAGAGCCATCGTAAAGGTTTTAGAATCTATTTTTATGAGTCATTTGGTTGGTCAAGAAGAATGAGAATGACTGGATGATTTTTCTCCAGCTGAATTTGTGTCCTTGGCCTTGGGGTTGTAAGTCCTTGGCCTTGATGCAGAGTCCTTGACCTTGGCCATGAGAGTCTGGCCTTCGTCAAAATTTTTTAGGCAGTAGCATGTTCAGTTTATTTAAGTGCTTAGACAGTCGGTTTGGTGCACAGCCATCCTTTGAAGTCACACGGACTGACCACTTGACCTCAAAGAACTGGACAAATGACCAAAAGTGATCTGTCTTAGCCTGCATCTTTGACATTCATCTATAGCTGGAAAAAATTTCATCTTCTGATTGTCAACTTTGATCATTAAACTTGACTTAGAGAGGGTCGGGTTGGACCAGCATACCAGATGTCTAGCTCAAAAGTCTTTTAATTAAGAAGTTGTTGTATGCACACACAGAGAGACACACACACTCAGTGGACTGATTGCTTTACCTGGACCACTAAAGTGGTCAGTAAGAATCTGCTCTGGCCATCCTGAAAGGTTCGTTTTAGTGCAATCTGGGCAGATCAAAAACAAAGCAGACTAAACTAGAAAATATGCAGTCATTTCAACATGCAGACCCATGTTTTGCCTGCCGTGGACTTTTCTCTGAGAACAGTTATAACTATGCTGCACTTGTTGTGGACTATTGGACTACCGGTATACACATATTTTGCACTTGATAACCCGTGACCTTGTCCTTTGACCTTTTGGGTCCAAAAATCAGTGCGTGCCGAAAGCCTGCCATGGACTATATGTCTACTGAGTCTGATGTTGATATGTCGAGCTAGTTTTATTTTATAGCTCAGATAGATTGACAGACAGACAAACAGAGTCACAGACACCAGACACAACTGATCACCCCTATTCCCATCATGGCTACTGCTGGCGAGGATAGTAAAAACTGAATGTGTTTGTGTGCATGTATGCTCGTGTATGAATGAATGAAAGATTTAATACTGAGTGATTTAATGATTTGCCGTATTCTGCAGTGTGCGGAGACAGTGCACGCTAGTAACGTAGCATGTTGGTTGGCATGTCCAGCCGGACGACGTGGATGCTGACATGGTGTTGGATGCGGCGTTGATGTTGTGGAACAAGTGCAAAGCGATGCTAGGTCGCAGTCAGTCTCCCGTCGTCAGCTTTCCCAGGTGTCTGTCGCGCATTGACGGTGTCGGCAAGGTGCGACATGGCAGTACTCACTCACCACCACTAATCATCAGCAATCGCATTTGGCTTAATAGCTCTATTTTATGTCGTTAACCATCAGTGTTCTATCTGCTGTGTATTTTTTTAATTTTTCCTTTTGTGTTGATTATCATCTCGGTATTTTGTGCTTTTTTATTTCCACTGTTTACATGTACATTTGTGGCTCTTATATACTACTGTTAATGTGTTATATTAAATATCAATCAATCAGTCAATACGAGGACTGAACAGCGTCATAGCAACGAGTCACTCACGAAAATGCACTCTGATTGGCTGACTCGTTGACGCCATTGGTTGGGCAGCAGGAAGAGCATCCAGCCTGTAAAAAATTAAGCGATGAGATGCTGGCGTGGTATTCGTCTGGAGTTAAACGACAGTTATTTGCATGTGGTCCAGCAGATGCCATTGTCATCATATCATCTTTCAAGAGCATGATTGAAATCTCAGTGTGGTAATTTGCCTATTTTTAGAAGGTTGTATTGGAAAAGAGACTGTTAAATGGGTGTCTGTCTGTCTGTCTGCCTGTCTGTCTATCTGTATCTTTGTTTCTCTGTTTTGATTAGTTTTTAAAAATACTGTTAGCTGCGAAGTCGGATTATCCAACTGGACCATGGCTAACAGTGATGAAACACACCTTTTAATCTGTCTTTATCCTTTTATTTAGTGCTTAACCATGTTGGTTTAGCATCCATAAGGGCATCCCTGCTATAAAATATCTACTGTACCCAAAAGTGCTTTGGTACTATCGGTTTGGTGACAGGAAAGGCAAGATGTTTCTCTCCAGAAATCCATAAAAATTTTTTCTTGAGGAAACACTCTAAGTTTTGGAGTTAGGCCCAGCTGGATATGGTTGAGCATCTTTTGTGACTTATACTGTGTACATCTACATCAGAATTCAGGGTGAATTTTTTTGCCTGTTTGGAAGTTTTTAAAAATGTTAAGTATTTCAAGACCCTAAATAGTTTTCCACCGCTATATAAATTTGTTTTGATTGATTGATTGATTGATTGATCGATTGATTGCTGGTTTCTGTGTGGACAGTGGGTAGAGGTATTGGAGGCGGTCCATCACGTGCTTCACTGGTGCGAAGTCGATGCTGTTGACGCAATAATGTCAAGCGATGTCTCGATTCGTCTCGCTCGACTGTATGAATTTGCCGCTCTTCTCCGAAGCAACCAATATCCGGCAGGTACAGAGGACACTAGCAGGAATAAACAAGGCATATTCTACCCCGGTACCCCCTGCACAAAGGACTTGTCTAGTCTTTGGCATCCATTGTTGTCTTGGACAGGACGCAACCAATACCGTGCAGCAGGGGTGTTTGGATGCACTTGACATTGCAGAAAAGCTGCTACCATAGTTAGTCACATGGATCACCACCATAGGGCCAGTTGTGGGAAAAGGACAAAAGTGGTAGTATATTACGCAATGCAACACCGCAAGAGGAGGCCCAAGCCGTGGCCATAGGCAACATACACAAAAAATTTGGTGAAGTTTGGACATGTGGTTTTTGAGATATGTTTGTGTATTGACACACAGAACCTGCAGCCAGACATACTGATCACTGTACTATGCTGTCTGTCTGTATATCCGTCACAGCTGATGTTCTGTCAAAATGGATGGATAAAGCTGGGTTTTTGGCATAGAGTATACTCCCGGCTTATCCTACACGGTACCTGGTACTGCAAGGGAATTTGGGCATCACCAAAAATAAGGGACTTATGTTTCAAGCTCTGAACTCAGATTAGTGTCACCACAGCACGTCAGTCGTCGCAAGTGTTGTCGACGCAGTGTGACCGGCGACTGTTTATAACACTGAGCATCCTCTCTGGTGTATAACGTGATGGGTGTGACATGCGGGTTCGCTGTGACAGCTGAGAGTTATGACAACGATGATGATGATGATCATTGTCTGGCGGCCATGTTCGTAAAGTAAGTAAGTATGTTTAGCCAGAAGTATAGCTTGACTGCGCATTGCACTGCAGGTGAGACGTCGGCGTCACAGCTGAACGTCGGTGACTGCCAGCTGTCAAGCTCGGCCTTTGCATCCATCTTCTCTCATCCGCTGCTGGACAAGCCAGCCTCCGAGCTGTACCAGAGATCTCTCGATGTACTGCGTGCCGGCCTTGACAAAGCTTCGTTGTCACTTGCTGCCCGCGTCACACCCATCAAGCTTCCCGTTGCTAACATCATGTGGGCCAGGGTGAGATCGAGATCATTTCAGATGAATACTACTGGGTGCGCCGATGAAAAACAATCCTTTAGGAGAAATTCGTTATCTTCGTAATTTTAGCAGTTTTTTTCATTAAATTTACAGTTTTTACAGAGGAATGTTCAGACCATTTATGCAGCAAATTTCATTACGATATTTGGTTTAATTAAAAAAATTACGATTATTTGAACTTATTTTTCGTACTTTTCTAAGTGAAGAAGTAATTAAACTGAAATTCTGATATAAAATAGCAGCAAGTGCAGCAGATGGACATATTAATGGATGATCATGTGAGGGGCACAATGCTGGAATGCTGTCAGAGATACATGCCAAAAGTGACTGACATTTCCGAGCTGAAAGGCTGTTGTGTTGACAATATGGAATGATATACTGCAAGAGTTTATTGATAACGCAATCGTGTCATTTTGTAAACTTTGATCGTGTGTGTTGCTGCAGCTGGCAAACAGTCTAAGCACTCTGTTTAAATACTGAGTGAGCTTTAGGCAGTTGACATTCATAAGTGAAATGTCTGAACTGTTGATGAAAAGCAGTGCAAAGTTTGATTTATTATTTATGTTAATTCCTTGAGCAACAGCATGCTCATTTGAAAAAGTTAACTTTAAACTTAAACTAATGTAGTTGTTTCAGTAAAATTTGCAGTAAATGTTGCGTGAATACTTAGTACCTACATATTCTAAAAGTTTGGCCTAAATTAGTACTACCACGGCTGAAATACATAATTTTTTTCTAACAGGATTGTTTCTTACTGGTGCACCCTGTATACTTTTTGGCCGGATTGCCAGCACTAGTGCCAGTTGCAGGCATAGTAAGTAAGTAAGTAAGTAAGTTTAATGTTTCAAAAGCAGTCAGAAACCACTTGATTGCAGCTAGGCCTAGACAACCGCAATGCAAACAACAAAATACAATGTACAAGAACAACAAACAGCACTGCCAATAGAACAATAAAACTGTGAAAATGTAAAACAAAACACAACTCACAAGACATAGGTGCAACTATGCTATGGGACACATGGGATGCGTCCCCTACAACTTGGAGTCCCCTCAGACTTTTATGACCGTCTTTTTTCGTTGGCTCGATGCATAACTTCAGGCGGTTAAACTTTTCGTTAACCCATAGGGGAAGCTTCTCGATTTAAACGGTGATGGAATGAATGCAGAAAAAGAGGGATATCGGTGAATGCAACGTACAGGATTAGAGGTTTATAACTTTATGCGCTATATAAATCTACTTACTTACTTACTTACAGCAGTGAGTGCAAATGACGACGACGCCAGCAAGAATGGAAAGGAGGAAAAGGAAGGGAATCTACATCCACCCCACGTGCGGTCCCCCCAACTTTTCAGCTGTGGTTGTGCCTATAGTTGGAGGCTATTGCTGCTGCGGTCTTGGTGAAACACAGTTGAGCCAAGTGCCTGCCTACCGTATGTGTTGATCATGACTGTGAGCCCTGCAGAAATGGCTGAACGAGATGTGTGTGTTGGCTGACTTGCTTGGTCCCAAGAAACCATTACTATAGCAACTTGTTCAACTTTTGCAGTGCACTTCTGATTTGATACCCACACACTGTGGTTGAAGCTAGGCATTACAAATTCGGTTCGTATGCAAATTATTGTGTGGCCTGTGTGGCGTAACGGTTGACCCCAAAGGTCGCGGGTTCGAATCTCGGACGGTCCACTTCCAGATAACAGCCTTGCTGCTCACACGCATGTGCCTCTGTCAGTATAATTTGGTACCGGCCTTCGGCTGCGAAGATAACTGCAAGCCTGGCGGAAAGTAATGGCAGCCTACCACCGGGTGGATGGCTTAGTTACCTGCGGGCTGACTGCCTATACACCAGGATCAGCTCCGGGCTCAGTGCTCAGCAACGAGTATTGGAAAACTTTAGGCCTACCTTTTTATCTACACAAATATTGCAACTGCTAGCTAAATGAGTGATGACAAGTTGCTCCCAAAAGTTGTCATGATTAGGGTCTTGTAACCCCATTAAAATTGTTGGAGCTTCACTGTATTTATTTCAAACATCCTTCCTTTACCTCGTATTTTAAACACGAATTGATATGTTAGTATCAGCTATTCCTAGCCTTAATTAACTTAACAAAGTAAAGTCTTTAAGTGACCTCAAGCATAGTACAGTACCTCTGCAATAGCTGAATCTTATGTTTGTGTTTTTTGGGCCCATTCCATGGGGCCATAGCGGTCCCGTCTGTCATGCGTTGTCGTTGTCGTCGTCGTTGTCGTTGTCGTGGACATCGATGCGCAGGCAGCGCGCAACAGTATCGCTAGCGACATCTGGTGAATTGGCGTGAGGCGGCTCGTTGTGGCGAATGGGCCCAACATTTTTCAAATGCTTTGTTAAAATTATTAAAATGTCTGCTGTGATTCCATGCAGTAGACTGAGCTAGATACCTGTCGGCTTTTTAGCGCATTATGCATCTTTTATTGTCACATATTTTGTGTTATATAATTACAGGAACGTCAAGTCGGAAAAAAATCATTACTGTAGACTTTTCTGTTACTGTCAGCAGCAGTAATTGTTATAATGCAGTTTGTATTTGATTAGGAGTTTTCTACGAAGATTTACAACCAGAAGTGTGAATCTGATGACACATACGGCGCATGTGTTGAGAAAAATAAGTCCGACTCTGTGTGGGACCAGACCAGCGACCTGCATACGGCCTTGCTTGTCAACTACCACAGAGTGAGCCTCCGGCGTGCCGGGCCTGCAGTTGTTGGTTAGTCACTCTCTCGCATATCTCTCACACACTCAGTGTCCGTTTAATTGGCTGTTTTTCTAGGGTTATTTTTTGGTGGGCCATGTTCCCGGAAAGAGAGCGTGTTTTGGAAGCAGGTTTTTACGTGCGGTTGCTTTCTCTGTTGCCCAGCCAAAGAAGGGATGCTATAGTTGCACACTTTGTTGATTAATTATTCTAGCCGTCCGTGACCTCCCTATTGCTTCGCTTCCAGTTTTGTTTATTATGTACAACTGTTTGTTACTTTGAATTTTGCAGCATTGCAATGTCAGTGGCCAAGTGGCCCTTTTGCTTTCATAAATTGATTTGTTGGTTGGTTGGTTGGTTGGTTCGTTCGTTCGTTCGTTCGTTCATTCATTGTTCGTTTGTTCATTCAAACTGATCTGTGTCACAAATTTATTTTATCATGGACTCTCTTTCTCCCCAGGACTACTTTTGTGGCATATTATCTGGACTGCAGCTTTGGTGCAAATCAATTTGTGATTTTCTGTCTTTATTTGTTTTTCATTTTTGGTTTAACGCAGTAGTTTAAACTGCTGTTTATCAGCTTTCAGTATACATTAAAGAATCCATCCCCGTATTGTATATCATATGATATTGAATTATATGCTGGCTGACTGATGCCAATACTGTTAATTATAAAACAAAACTCGACTTCTATTTTTCTTTGTTGTAAAGTTGTTACTTTAACAACACCAAAAATCTAAATTTTGTACACAAATTCAGTGCGCAGAAGGTAGCTATCACATTTTTTCAGTCAGCAGCAAAAATGTAACTGTAAACGCTAGCATGTGTGCTTAGACTTTGAGGATAAAATTTTGAAGTTGTTGTGCGGATGTACATCGGTATGGAACATAGATTTATTGAAAATTTAGCAGAGTAATTTGTAGTCGAACTGCTTATTTGCCCAGATATAAAAATAATTTGAGCATGTTTGTGTGTTTCTGTTTTAGGCGAGTGCTCGAAAGAGCCTGTAAAAGAGCGATGGCATAATGCAAGAGCTTTGCTTCCTGTAAATTATTTTTTATGTTTTTAATTTAAAATATTAGCAGTAATATTGGTATTAGGCTGATTATGATCAAAAGTTATAATGATTGATACTGGCACATTGTAATAGTTAAACTGTTAAAGTTGTTTACTTTTATTAAACGAGAAGCATTTGAAAAATGTTGGGCCCATTCGCCACTGCGAGCCACCGCACGCCGCCTAATTTTACATTGCCATTCACCAGGTGTTGCTACTGTCGCACGCCGCCACTGTCGCACGCCGCCTGCACATCGATGTCCACAACAACAATGACGACAATGCATGTCCACAACAACGACAACGCGTGACAGAGTGAACCGCTATGGCCCCATTGAATGGGCCCAAAGATATGTGACTGCAACCAATTTTTGCCATGTTTTGCTAAGCTTTTGCCGATTTGCTGATTAAGTTACAGATAATTAACATCATTGAGGAGTTTTCTGTTTTTATACTGAAGATATTGAGACCATTTTGACTCTACAGTTCTTTGTCGCATCAGCATCGGCTGCATGAATCAGGCCAACGTAGCAGTTGGAATGCAGACAACACAATTATAGTGTATCGATACACGCACAGTTTTGCTTTGTTTGAATCAAGTTCTATCGCTGTTTGTTGGCAATATCAGACGAAGGCCGATGATTCTGTTGATGTGATCAAGCAACTAGAGCGGGACTGTCGTCAGAACAGCTTGTCACACGCTTTACTATGCATGCAGAAAGCCGAGCTGATGCACAGTTGGTTTGCTGGCGACAAGTTTTCCAAAAACTGTGTCGAGGCATGTTTATTTTCACTGTAATTTTAAGCGCATTTTGCTGATATTATTATAAATTACCTGATGCTGAATTTTTTCAGCTTATTTTAGCAGTCGGTCAGGTATGTGTGTCCGTGTGTCTGGACATTAGCTTTTGAACTATTTTATGCAGAATTTGTTATGCTGATTTACGTGATTACCTGGTTAATTCCTGCACAGATTTGGTGCAGAAATGTTTCTAAAGTGGACGACGTAAGCTCGTGAAGGCTTTTCTTAGTGGAGATATATTGTTATTATATATTATTATTATTATATTATATTATTGTATATTATTGTTTTATGTTTACTTGCATATGTATATGCATAATAATCTAAGATACTGTCTTATGATTTATTTTCAAGCACCCGTTTTTGGTCATTGATTTATCAGTTGTTTTTTGGGTGGCTGGAAAGGCATCTGGTCCCATAAAAAATCAACAGTCTTTAAAAGTTTTATGTGAGAGAGTCGGAAGTTGCTCTCAATTTAAATTATGTTAACACATAAGTTATGTGTTAACATAGGCCTAGACTTAAAATGATAGAAAAATACAACCTCATCAGCCATTTTTTAAGTTGAGCAGTTTCACCAATTGATATTATTAATAACACAAACGTGTGTCGTTTTAACATTCGTTGTCCCGTAGAACTTGGGTTGCTTGAAGTGTTGCGTAACAGAAGTTTTTGGGCGTGACTGCTGCAGAGAGGAAGTTTATTTACAGGCTGGATACCTTTCCTGTTATCAGACCATGTATGTTTTAATATGTGAATTAATTACTTGATTGATTAGTGTTAACCGATTAATTAGTAATGCGATAGGTCTTTTTTCTTGCAGTGGCTAGTCATGCCAGTCCTGGATAAATGGCCATTAAGCAGTTGTTAGTATTTTGCAGTCATTTGAAATTAAGTCGATACGACGTGTTCAGGAGTCGTTGCGTCTGATACGCAAGTTTGAAGCGGAAGAGAAGAAGTTATACACCGATAATGTGCTCGACGTTGCCATTGAGTACAACATCAAGTCGAACGTTGTTCCGCCGAGACCGTTTCTCATGGCTCGCACCGATGGGTTCATGTTGTTGAAGCCGGCCAAGTTCAAATCTGCAAAAAAGCAGCGGGTACAACTCATACTCGTCATTAACTTCATGAAATGCTGTTGTCGTTATTCGTGGCTTGGCTACAGCGGTAGCGCATGAACGAGGTTATTCTGGGTTGAGCCTGGTTAGTACTGGCATCGGTGACCATCTTTGGATGGGTATACCACCTTGGTATGTAATCACGCCAGTGAGGTAAACTCAGCCCTGCATTTCTCCGGGGTTGTTAAATAAGGTACCAGCCTAAATTGGCTGGGATAAAGGCGGGAATGTCCCCTCTGCTGGGTGGCAGGTAACATTGTGTGATCCCGTATGGCACGTGAATTCCCGTAGCGGTGAGGCATGTTTGCGAACTGCTACACTCCATTTACTTTATATTACTTTAGTCAGCTTGGACCGTAGCATCCCTATCGAATGACCTCGAGTGATAGCTTGTCTATGCATGTATGTATGTATGTATGTATGAGAGAATTTATAATCCGCTAAACTCTAACAGCCTAAGCAGTCACGAGCGCTCGCCCGTAGGCCAAACCGAAAAGATGTGTCTTTAGCCTGCTGCAGAATAAGGTCAGTGAAAGTGTGGGATCCCGAAGTGACGGTGGTAAAGAGTTCCACAGTTTAGGAGCACAAGCAGCAAAGCTGCGTGGTCCGAAACTGGACGTGCGGCAGGCTAGCACTTGCAAGTCGCCACGAGCAGCAGAGCATAGATGGTGGCGACTTGTACTGGCTGTAACTGGAAATGCACAACTACTGGAGGTACTGCAGAGCAGTTTAATGGCGACACTTGAAGATGACTGTTCATGTGTCATCTACACTAGGTCATGACGGGGGCATTGTTACTTTTATGCCGGAGCTGGTTGCTTCATTAAGCATGCTCTTGACCAGGACAAATACCAGATCATAAGATGTAGTATAGTAATATCGTCAGATCTCAGCTCATGACATTACTTTTTGACCAAACTATGCGGTAGGACATTCGACTTGCGACTCAACAGTCGTGGGTTCATATCCCGGCCACGCCATGCTATCGGGCACCAACCTTATGCAAGTTGTTCACACCCGCTCGCCTAGCAGGTCAGAATCAAAGGGCAGCCATATAACTGAGGTTAACCGAGACAGTGGCTGTTAGACTGGTACATATGTCTATGCATGACTCTCTATGTGTATCATATTAGACTGGTTTGTGTTACCGGTGATTGTCTGTAGATCGTCTGGTATCGTATCTTTGGCCGTGCTGTCACCAGTGGGCCAGACATGAAGGCAAGGCTGACAGACTGCAGTTTGCCAGGCACTGGTGAAATGGTATGTCACCTTCATTGTAAGATTTACGTCCTCCATTTCGGTTACTGGCGTTTGGGTACTGTCATTGTGGAGCCACCATGAAGGGTGCAGCGTCTGATTCCTGTGAGTGATTCAGGGAAGGATGAAGTCTGTCTGTGGGTGATTGTTTCCAGTAGATGCCAGTGCTTTTGGTTCACTTGACTGCGTCGATACTGTTGATATAACGGGAATCAATCAATCAATCAATCAATCAATCAATCAATCATAAATTTATATAGCGCATACACGCGAAGCCTCTAATGCGCTAGTACGCTAGTAAGTAGAAAAGAGGAAAGTTTTCAGAG
>Ga0209782_1001016_pt1 | contig 13874 bp, 10 predicted proteins | sample WorMetmaBAHAMAS1_FD_187390 | JGI IMG/M metagenome (GOLD analysis project Ga0209782, IMG submission 187390) | Marine gutless worms symbiont microbial communities from Max Planck institute for Marine Microbiology, Germany - Inanidrilus... | ecosystem: Host-associated > Annelida > Digestive system... | reverse complement strand
CATCTCAAAACCCACCTTTTCCCTCATTCTTAACTGGCGCCACAAGCGCCTCTGCATCCCGCGTAGGACACTATGGCGCTATACAAATGTTGTATTATTATTATTATTATATAATTAACCAAGCCGGCAGTAGCCGATGTGTGGGTAGGGTGATCAGGTGCATTTAAAACAGAAATAGAGGCCTTTGGAGATCTGCTTCTGTCTTTTCCATGTGATGCGATGTGTGTTTATACATTTGTCTGTTAATTTGTTGGCTGGAGTAGCTTTTAGCTATTAAACACTGCTCTGGCCTCTCCGATGCGACTATATGACTATACATGTATGCAGATCACACGTATGAAGTAAAGCGCCAAAAGTCAAAACAGTTTGTACCGACCCAAAGCGCCAGAGTAGCTGGAGCAGTGTTTAGAAAAACCCCTAAAATGCATCCTTGCTGAGCTCTGGGCATAGTACAGCACTGCTTTATGCGCCCTACCATAAACAGAACATATTTTTTAAAACTTGGTCTACCTGGCTTTGGTTTAATATGTCCTTCTTCTTTGTCCGTCGTGTCACTCTCTTTGGAAACACATCTGATGCTGCAGAAGTGGACCGACATTGTGACTGCACCATCGGCCACAACGAACGGTTGTGAGGCACAGACGTTCTATGTCGACATACGCATTTATGATAAAAACCATAAACCGATGACGAAGCGACAGTCGTTGAATAAAATGAGCGTATAGTCTCAGATCTAATGGCTACTACTTTCTGAATGTATGGGCAGTTTGAAATCAACCCCTGTATAGGAAAACACACGGACATAACACTTGACATCATACTACGAACTGCCATTCTTGGTAAAATAATAGACAAATGTTGCATTCGTTTCCTAAGATAGCCACAGACTATTACAGCAATTGCAATTTCCTCAAAAAAATTGGCTTATTATGTTTAGCATTTTATTACGTTTGATTATCTCAATGTTTACAAACACATCGTAGACTATTTATCTATATTTTTTAAACTATAGGGTACGTTCAATTACCCAAAAGTCCGCGAACGTCGGCGAAAGTCGGGCGAAAAATGTGGCACGAAAGCGACAACGGTGGAAGACGGCTAAAGTCGTCGTGGTTAACAAAAATGCGCACTTAATGCACTGGTCAGTGCGCACAACAAGTTACAGAGTGCGCATTCAAGTCAATGTTTCAACAATGCTGGAATGTTAACCTCAGAAATGTACAAATGAAAAACCAACACAGATGCAGCAGCAGTTTTATGTCTGCTGCTGTCTACTCTAAGTCCAGAAAATTAATTGCCTACAAAGGTACGCTCTATGTTCGTAAAAATCGGCTAGACTGTAATATATTATAGCAAAGGAATGTAGCCATTAGCCACCTCCTAGTTAGTCACAGAGGCACAGACTATAGCTATAGGACGAGCCTGGTATCATGTAAGTAAGTACATCACGTTTTTAACAAAAAAAATTCGTTGAAAATTAAAGAATCAGTGTGTTTATAGATTTGACTGCAAATAATTAATTCTGCTTTCAGTTAATCGCTTATTTTCGTGAGCCGGAACGACTTTCGCCCGTCTTTCGTCCGTCTGTTGCCGTCTTTCGCCGTCTTTCGCGTCTTTTGGGTAATTGAACGGATTGAAATTATATATTCCATGTAGCACGTGTAGGTTTTGTTTACAATTTACATCAAAATGGGAAAGAAAACCAAAGTCGGAAAATCGCGAAAAGACAAGTATTACCAGTTAGCAAAAGATACTGGTGTGAATATTTTCATTGCATACTGTTCTGTTAGATGTATAAATTTGTGTATGCAGACTGAATTATTGAGTAGGCACCAGTAGTTAAAATGCTGAGGTGTGTGTCTGTTGAGTCACTCAAAAATGTCAATAGGTTATGTGACGTGACCACGCCCAATTATGGATGGGACTCCGTATGTCCAACCTAAGTGACACATTTGTATGCTCTGTTTTTACCCATTACGAACATACATAACAATGAAAAATGTATAAAGTGTCTGTACGTAACGACTGGCTGTATGCACACGGCTAGCCCTATGGTCAAGATTAGGTAGGGTTTAGGGTTAGGTAAGGGTGAGTGCTAGGGTTTGCAGTGCCGAATTAAACATGTTTTTAATAAGTTGCCATCTGGCTGTGTGCAGTTGGCCATGTGCATGGCTGCCTGGCTGTATGCACGGCCGGTTGTGTGCACAGCCGCCATGCAGTGATAAGCAGTTATACACATTTTGACTGTACACATGGCCTACTGTGTGTATAACATCGGTCAAAAAACATGTTACCACATTATACGGCGTCTTGTGTCATGTAGCTGCATTTATCAGCAGACTGATCTTTAATTTTGTGTGATTTTCACAGGTTTCAGATCACGAGCAGCTTTTAAGCTGCTGCAGCTGAATCGTAAATATGAGTTTCTACAGTCGTCTCGAGTGTGCATTGACCTGTGTGCTGCTCCCGGCGGTTGGCTACAGGTTGCATCTCAACAAATGCCAGTATCAAGTGTAATCGTTGGTACGTTTAGCCAGTTTGGTTGCTGATTTGCCCGTTTGGTGCTCATCTAGTAAAAATTACTTCACTGCATAGCTGCATTGGTTATAGATTTTGTTACGAAGAAGTGGTTATGTTAATGGTCTTCAGATATGGTTAATGATAATGTGAATGGCAGGTTTAAAGAATAATTAATAAACCATTTATCAGTTTACCTAGCACACTCAAACCAGTTATTAAAGCAAATGTAATTGGTTACTTATGTAAAGCAGCAGCATGCCAGCTACACTGTGGTATAAAACTGGTAATACAGCGTGATGTAGCTATGTTTCTAAGGTTATGACTGCTTAACAGTTGTTAGTCCATTGTAAGTATGGAAGTGGCGTAGTTAACACTCTTCAGGAGAGCTTTGCCATCTAATCAAAGCCTAAACCAAATGTGCAAGGTCCCTTCAGTGAGAGTTTCCAGTACTACAACTGTGCTCTGACAGAATCAGCCTTTTATTAACTGGGTGTGTTGGCAAATACAGGTTGAGCTGTATCTTTTTCTTCAGTGACATGCCGCTAATGGAGTGTTGCCGTATCAAAGATACATAGCCAGAGCACACGATCATTGGCCTTCCTCCATGTTGAGTGGATACCGATATCGATGTTAGCCGACATCGTGAGTTTTCCTTATGCAGGTAGTACATGGGCACCCTCGGGGTCTTCTCCAGTCACCTGGTGGTCTAAGTGATGCACTGATAGCTCGATGGTGATGATAAGGTTTATGAGCTGTGTTGAGCTGTATGATGGTGGTAAAATGCTTCTTTGTCTATTTGTTATTGCAATGGTCTCCCGAGACATTGTGGATAATGCACATGTATAGGTATTGATCTTGTTCCGATAAGACCAATTCACAATGTTACAACGTATCAAGAAGACATCACATCAGAGAAATGTAGGCAGGTGAGTAATGGTAGCGTGTTGTGGCTTAGTTGTGTTCACTAACCAGCATATTATGTTATCGCTATTTTAATGATTCATTTTTAATTAGTGTATTATTGCTGCTTTTATTATGTAGGCTAATTGTATTCTACTTATCTATTCAGCTTTTACATTGTATAGCTACAAGTGTATTTTACGAAACTTACTTTCTTACTTAATATCTTCAGCACTATGACTAGACGATACACTTGTGTAAAACTAGTTGTTCACTGCTGCATTTAACCACATATCCAAACTTGAGAATTGCATGACTGCATTGGTAAGCCATGAGAGCCACATGTGTATGAGTGAAACCATTTACTGACATTTTCTGTAGTAAATGGAAGTAATTAATTAAAGACACTGAATAATGCCTGTACAAAATAAGAAGTGAGTGAGTGAGTGACAGAGTGGGTGTTTTTGCACTACCAGCATTCCTGTTAAATATGTTGATTGTTGTTCTGAGTGAGCCTGCATTAGCCCGTTATCCTGCGTGGATATTTAATGAAAACAAGAAGCATTTGAAAAATGTTGGGCCCATTCGCCACTGTGAGCTGCCGCACGCCCATTCACCAGGTGTCACCACTGTCGCACTCGAGCATCGATGTCCACGACGACGACGACAGCGACAACGCGTGACAGGGGACCGCTATGGCCCCATAGAATGGGCCCAATTACAATGTTGCTAAAATACACTTTTTTTAACTGGTAATTGACTGCTAAGGCAGAGGACATTGCTGCGTTTGTATTGGTTGTCACTACCACCTTTCCACCTTTAGTTACAAGTGAGTTTGTAAGAGCTGCAGTATATTCAGTATAGGGTATGGATGGGTGTTCTGACTGTATTCGATACAATGGCATGGCATGCAACTGTTCGTTTTTGTCTATAATAATGTCAAAACAGTTTTGGTTGAAAAAAAGAAATGTTAATTATTATCATTATTCAGTAGCAGGCTTGAAGCCCATGCAATAATATACAATGAAAAAAATGACATAGCAGATAAAAACTAAAAGTTAAAAGAGAATGTTACGCCACCTTCTAAAAATAGGCGATCTAATGACAAGATCAGAGTGTAATGCAGTATTAACGAGAACATTGTTCGAAGCATTCAAGGATTGCCACAAAGAATACACCAATTTACGAATATTGGCAGCAAATGAAGACTATGCTGCCTGCGATTGGTTAGTTTGATGATATTCGCAGGTCAGTGTAATGTGTAATTGGTGTAGATCTTGTCGAAGCAATTGCAGACATGGAAGGCTGATGTCGTGCTTCATGATGGTGCTCCCAATGTCGGCACGAACTGGTTGCATGATGCGTTTCAGCAAGGTGTGGTACTAATAGTAATAATTGTAGTAGTAATAATTAAATGTGCACACACGCATGTTTTAATGGTTTTTCTGCAGGTGAACCTCAGCTGGTTTTTCTCGGTTTTTCCTGCACTTTAACCATAAAGTTCTGTGTCACTTTATCCCTCTGACTGCCGGAACTGTCACTATCTTCATTCAACCGTTAGCTTAAGATCCGCCCCTTCCAGCACTAGGGTTCTGGTTGCAGTTGCATCTCATACATACCATCGTCCTGTGCTGTTGTGAATTTGTCGCCGACTACAAATGTACCGACTCAGCTCAACTCAACAGAATCTTCCGGGATAACTGGTAAGTATTTACGTGGCTGGATGTCCTTATGTCAAACACTGAACACAATGCACTGCTGCAGACCAGTGGTCTGGCCTTATCCTATTTCTGGTCTCTGAAGAAAGGCACATTGCTTTGTTTATGTCGGGTCTTTGATGCCAATAGCAGCATAGTCTAAACTAATAGAATACAGAAAACTAGAATGTCTGTCGTATCTGAAACACCTTGGCAAAAAAAGCTCAATCCATGCTATTTCGATATTATACCATATTGTGACAGACAGACGGATACTGTACCATGCTAGCATGTTGTTGCTCTGGTAAAAGCTATCCTGATATCAAGCCAGGCTGATGGATATGAATGGGAAGACTTGAAAAATTTGTGGACTGGCGACAGCAAATGCACGACCAACAAGATTTGAACATGTTCTAAGGATGTAATAGTTGAATCTGTCTGACCAGTAGTGTCTCCTGATATTGATTATATGAATTGCTTCACTGCATTCAGCGACATGTTTGTTATTGATTTCAGCTGTATTAACACTAAAAGCGCTCAAGCTAGCAACAGAGTTTCTGCGCAAGGGTGGCTGGTTTATCACGAAGGTTTTCCGCTCGAAAGACTATAATTCGCTGCTGTGGGTTTTTCATCAGCTGTTCCGAAAAGTGTTCGCAACAAAGCCACAGGCGTCAAGAAATGAATCAGCCGAAATCTTTGTTGTTTGCCAGCATTATTTGGCACCAGATAAGATTGATCCGAAGTTGCTTGACAGTAAATATGTATTTAGTGAGGTTCAGATGGAGCCTGATTCCAGTGGAATAAATCTCATCCATCCTGAAAAAGTGAAACGGTTTGTGCATACTATTTTGTTGTAAGTCAGCGAATTTTTTGAGGTCTTGTGTTTATGAAATTAACGTTAATCAAGTATTAGATTATTATTTGGTAATAAGTGTGTAGATATCGAAGTATTGTGTCGGTCCTGTAAGCCAGGCAGTTATGTCTGTGTGGCATATGTCGCTCATCTTATCCACAGATAAGTCATCTTGTTAATTTTTTTGTAATTGGCACATTTTAAATGTTTGTGGATGATGATGACATACATATTTGTAATATAAATTGGTTGTTAGTTTAGCCACATTGCATTTTACTCATGTCGTGTTTATCTATTTAAAAAACATTGTATAGAAAGTAAATTAATAGATAAATTAATAATTTATATGCACTAGGAAGATTCAGATAGAAAGAATGAAGAGGGAATGGATTTACTGGAAGATGATATATCTGTATATTGGATACTATAAATTACTTTGGCATATCTTTCATTTAACTGATGTGTTTTATTTATGTTTTTTAAATAAACAAATACTTTGCAGGAAGGCAGAAGGTTATCCATCTGGTAACTACACGCTAGAAAACAAGCTCTTAGCGTCCAAGTACATTGCTGCAGACAATCACTGGCAGCTGCTTGCTAACTGCACAGAGGTTTGCATCCTTCGTTAGTGTGTTATCATGCTAATGCTATGAGCATGATGTCTGTCCATCCTTCTGTCTGTCTCTCTGTAACATTGATGGATTAGGGCTGTGACGAAGTTCGCATTCGAGTTTGACGACGTTCGAACTTCAAACGTTTTTTTGCAGATTCGAAATTCGTCAATGTTTTTCAGGTCCCGTCGTTGACGAATGCGAATTTTTGTCAGATTTGTCACAGCCCTAATTGTCATCACGTAGTGCAACAAAAACATATTCACAAATGACATTCCGAAGCTTCTGCATGTCATTTGTGAATTTGTTTTTGTTGCACTACTTGATCACAATTAGGGCTGTGACAAATCTGACAAAAATTCGCATTCGTCGAATGCGAATTTCATAAAACAAATTTGTTCGAATGCGAATGCGAAATCGATCACGTGAACAAATTTGACATAGTAGTACACTGTGTAATGTGTTATTATGTGTGTATCGTACAACGTAACGGTCAGCCATGTTTAGTATTATTTTCGGTCCTTTCAGTCTATTAGGCAACGCGCATTTGTTGTTAACTTGTTCCGGTGTCCAGTGGGTGTAAACATGCAGTTCCGACTGGCACACCCATAGAGGCGCGACCATATACTGCTAGGTATTCTAGTTCATAATTTTAAAAAGTAGAAATGCTGCTTTATGATTATTACGGAGTAATACTGTGTATGGAATTATGTCACTTCAGAGTGAATTAAAAAGGTAAAATCAGAGTGTTAATTTACCATAAAGTATGAAATAAATAGCTGCCATAAATAGGGGGGCTGTATGGTTCTTTAGTAATGCTTGAAAATTGAAAAATGAAGCATCTAAGAGTGTGATTAAGATATTATAATGCAGTTTTGTTGTAGATTGTGATTGATGATGACGCAGTTGCACGTCATCCGCTAACGGACGATGAAATTCGTGAATACTGCTCTGATGTGAAGGTTCTTGGCAAGCCAGCTCTCAAGTATGATCTCTATTTCTAGTTTAATCTCAGCAGCTTTTGCAATTGCAGTCCCCTCTCCTCCAGAAGACAGTATCTAAGCAGTGATGATTGTATAGAGGTAAGAAAGAAGATTATCAGCTGCTTTAATCTCGGCAGCAGTTGATACATTAGTTAGCAATTGGATCACAATGAGTTAGACGGCTTTGGCATAATCGTAACTGGGGGTAATGGCCTATCATAGGTTTTCTTGCAAAATAGCCTTGAAATAGTCATTATTGTTGTTAGCATTTTTTCACAGCCATGGTTTTTATTAGTGCGAGATGTAATATATACATCTCGCGCTTATGCTACGATGTCAGTGTCCGTCTGTCTGTCTGTGACGTTTGTGCATTGTGGTCAAAGGGTGCAATGGATCCCGGATATCTTTGCATGCTTGGATAGATGGATGTCTTTACTACTTACTGACACCTCACCCGGATCATCGGATGGGATGATGCCGGGAATTCTGGTGGAAGAGGGGGGTATGGAAAAATTGGTAATTGTAGCGATATAACTTATTTTACTTACTGAGAGTCTGGACTGGAAACACGTGACAGTTTTGTTTATATCATTTTTATAATCGTTCGTGTTGAAGAGTTTTCTTTAGTAATCTCGGTAGAAAATGCATTATATCTGAAGAACAGTTTGTGCTAGAGCTTCCCACATCTCGCGCTATGCTAACCACTGCTATGCCCTCTTGTTACTATTACTTAGCTGATCTAGTATTATATGTCACTGATGGTATAATATGACTGGATCAAATGGATTTGTGTGTATATCAGACAGGCAGTGAAAATGTGCAGTGTTTTTTGTTCGTTTGTAGAAGTGTAGCAAACTGGAGATCCAAGATGAAAGAGTTCTTGGACTCACAGAGTAAACATGTGGAAGACAATAACAGTCCGTTAGTGTCTCCAATGTGCTCATATTTCGTGGCTAATGTGTGTGTTAAAATGAAAATATTGTTACTAATGGTTGTTGATGGTTTGAAGTTTGAGGTTCATTTTTATAGCACGTAAAACTAGTAAAAATCTGTTATTGCATTTTCTCAGTGTGTGGATACTGAATGCTGACATTGCAGTGTTAAAATAAAGAAAGCAATTAATATTTCTTGCCTTACGAGTTGGCAGTGAAAATGATGAGATGTGGTTGTCATTGGGAAGGTTATTATTATTAGCAGTATTATAGGTTATTTTCTGCCTGGAGTATTAGCTTCCAAACCCAAGTCATCATGGTGAATGGCCATCAAAACATTACTGTCTTTTTTCAGTAGTCTGCTGAGAAGCAATTATATGACTTCCAGTTTGATGCCATTATTTTTTTGTCTTTGGCTGTTCTGTAGAGTTCAGTGTACTTTTTTTCAGCCAAATCACAAACTTTTTTCTTTTCCTTCGTCCAGCTATTTTTTTCCAGTTATTAAAATTCATGGTATATTTTTCAGTGAGACGTTGTGAAGATTTTCTATTCAACTTTCTGGCACTGAACAGCCTATAATGTGCTTAGGTGCCGCTAATAACTAGTCACTGATAGCCAGTCAGTCTGCTTTATGTCATTTTCTTGTTCTATTTACATTTATTTTCTGCACAGTTGGTTAAATAAATTGATTGAATTGATGAGATTGTTCGAATCAGCTGTTTTAGCATCTGATCATGACCAAAAATCTTTTGATTTTGTTTACGTTATGACATACGTCCACCGTTGTTAAGCCAGTATGTGTGTTTGATACTTGGCAGAGATACAAATGCTTCAGAAGTTAAGAACGACAATGATGATGATGGCGATAGTGACTCGGAAATTGTTCGTCAATTGCAAGCCGAGAAAGAAACCGAACTGAAGAAGTCAGATGTTAATTTATTATATACTTGTTAAATCATTATGTTTATCATGATGTGAAAGTTTTTTTAAACATTGCTTATAATGCATTTTGAAAATTGTTTATTAACGTAATTAAAACAAGTGATATAATATGTATAGTTAATGATTTTTTTTACTTTGTTGATTAGTGGTTGTAGATTTAGCTTCGTGTTAGCCTATGTCTATTGTATTGCTTGCGTTATTTTCTCCTGGCTCTGATTTTTTCAGTACTAGCCGGGTGATTGGCTGGGAAGAGCATCCCTGAAATGACCTGCTTTGTGTCAACTGGGATGTTAAACCTCAACTTAATTTAGTACCACTTTGATGAGCATACATTTTCTCAAAATCCTACATACATTTCATGCTTTTGGACAGGTGAATGGATCTGATATATTATTTTATAACGAGTTTAGTTGTCCTCTTTTGAATTTTTTTCTCTCTCTGTGATATTGCCTTGTTTAAATGGGTGCCAGACTGAATTTGCAAGTTCAATTTGAGGTAGCTGATATTGTTCTCTATGATCTGTGACTGTTACCACATTTGAAGTTATAACTTTAATGATATAGAAATGTATATATTTCTTTCTTAGTTGAACTGTAATGGTATTGGCATTTGTCAGTAGCATGTTTCCTTTAAAAACTATCATTTCTTTTACTTCGGTGATAACAACTAACATCTGTTTCTGACTTGCATATGTGCAGTGTTGGCGATGATGAGATGTAGATATACTGTGTAGTGTGCAGTTCATTCTTAATTGCTTGAAATTTGTCGTGAATTGTTTTCGTGTTCCATACCTCGATCACAATTTTTCTTTCTTATGTATTCACAGAATTTTATCATGGTATTTGTTGAGATTATTACTACTGACTGGGTCTATAGCAGAAAGCATAATGCATTAGTGTGGTGTCTCGTTTGTCTGTCGTCATTAACACAAGACGAACAAGACTTAGTACCGTCGGCGACCGTGCCTTCCCAGTGATCGGCAGTCGCTTCTGGAACACTCTTCCTGATTCCGTCACCTCTGCTCCATCTCTCTCTGTCTTCCGGTCACGCCTCAAATCACACTTGTTTGAACGGTCATTCCCGGCTGACTGTTACTGACACTTACCTCCACTGCTTACACCGGACAGTCGGACAGTCGTTTAGCAGTTTTTAACCATAGGCGACTTTAAATAATTTCTATGTAATGTAATGTAACACAGATCCATAAATGCGATGGGCATAGATTGTGTACTATTTGGTGACTTATAAGGGGCAGCATACATTACGGCCAGCATACATTTCAGCTCTTGTGCTGAGGGCCAGTACTCCTCGTTTTTTATTAATTTCCTAATAACAATAGTTTTTTTTATGTGAATTGTTAATGTCGATGTTATCAGGAAAAGAAGAAAGGTGATGAGAGAGAAGAGAAAACTTCGAGACAAGATGAGTCTCAAGATGGTGATTCCTGGCGATCAGATTGAAGTTGGCAACGACAACGAAATGTTTAGCCTCGAGACGCTGCGCACCTGCAAGGTAAACTGAGGTCTTTCAGCATCTGGGAACTGACGGTACTGACTAGAAGACACTTACTTGAAGTCACACTGACCACTTTATCACAAAAACCAGGCTTGTAATTTAAGTTTCGTTGTCAAAAATGAAGGAGTTCTCAAGGTCACAGGCAGCCATGTTCTCTTCAAAAGTTGTAGTGTCTTCAAAAAGGTCCTAGATAAAGACGTTGAAAGAACAGTCCACAAACAGGAAGTGATATGCCATACGGCCATTTAACAGCAGCTGCTGTGATGACCTTGGGTGTATGTCAAGGTCATTCATCGATTGCAAGCTTTTTTCTATTCTGACAAGCATGTCGCGTGGTCCCTCTGCCATAGCAGAGCTTGTTTATTAAGTTACTAATAACAATAAAAAAGAACAGTCAATTGTTTAAGTGTTGTTACACATATGGTGCTGCCCTCTGGTGATTTAGAATGTACGGTACATTACCTTGTAATGTCCATCCATAGCATTGAAATGGAATTTTTGCCTTGTGTGACCTTTCACTTTGACTTTTGACCTTCACCTAGATAGTTTCAAGATGAACCAGGTTTCCAAATATTAGGTCAAAGCTGGTTTTATTCAGAAGTTATGTTAGACCAAGTGCTCTGCCTGTACTACTGAAATGCTTAGTAATAAACTTAAAAAGGACACCTTTTGCCTGAGCTACTGATAATTTTTTTTCTGAAAGTATTGACTATGAAGTCGTTATTTATGGTGATGTGAACTTTTTATGTGTTTTGATAACTGTCACAACACAAAATAGTATAGCTTTTTTAGCTTAAGTTATTAATATTAAATATGTATAGTTCAGTATATGCACCTCAGTTTTAGACATAACAAACGATAAATGCTGTGTAATAGCTGCTAATGATAAATGTAGCACGTTCACAATTTCACATCTTTTCGAATGTTATCCAACTTACATATTTCTAGTCTGTTAGCTTATATTTCTGTAATGCTTTATGTGGTACATGTTGCCAGGAGTTGGATGCTGTTGAGGCAGCTGATATGCCAGATGTGGGCCCAGTTGAAAAAGATGACGCATCTCCGCTTGGCAAGAGCCATCGTAATACAGTGCAGTATAGCCGACACGATGATGTCGATGATTCTGATCAGGCGAGTGACACGGATTCGGCAGCTGAAATGCCATCCAGTGATGAGCAGGATGAAGAGTCGGAAAATGATGATAATAATGATGTGTAGGTTTTGATTTGTCGTTATTTGGCAGTTTTTAATGATGGCTTGTTAGGTATAAATGAAGTTTTTAGTTCTTAGCATGCTTGAGTAATCATAGTTAATGTTTCAATTCGGTCTTTTATGTTCTAAGCCCTTGAGAATGCTCGGAAAGTGAAGAGGATTTTGAAAGTATTTGAAAAGTCCTTGAACTATCAGCTGCTGTCTTTGAATATAGCACTTCCTAATAATAGTTTTTAGTGCAAACTTGGAGTATGGGACACTGGTTGTGCTGTTTAAGTATAATTTCAATAGAATTTAGAGGTGCAATTCCAGAATAAGTTTATGATATCAGTCTGGCTGTCATTATAGTAATGGTGGATGCCTTTGTTTGTTGGTTGTTTTAAAGTCTTGTTGCAGTGAGTCCTATGATGATGTCAATACTTATGGTACTTGAAAACGCAGTTAAGATCTCTTAAAGTTTTTGAAAAAAATCATTGAGTTATTTTATTTAATCTGCTTTATGAAACGGTTGTTGGAAACGCCGACCACAAACCTTCATCCTATGTTCATTCGCCTGGCCTTGTTTTCTGCAGTCAAGTTTTTGTTGGGCCAACTTCCCTGAAACAACGCCTTAAAAAGTTAATTGGAGACGGCTTTATGCTGAATGACAAAGAATGTAATGGAAACTGATTTGATTACTTATATGTGCTGATGAACATAACAGGCTTACCAATAACTATTGACGGATTTTCTTTGTAGCATTTTTAGTTTTTCTGTTGTAATTGTTTATTGTATTTTTAATGAAAATTTTTTCTATAATACAGCAGTGTTGTGTCATTGTAGCTCAATGGAATCTGAAACTACGTCACAGAGAAATCCATTGCTTGTGGACTTGAAAGCACCAGCAAATAAATCGACAACTAATGCTTGGTTCAGCAAGGTAGTCGAGAATGCTTTGTTATGTTTACAGCATGTAAAGATTAATCTTAATCACAGCCACCACGCCAGCTGGTGAAGGTGAAGACATCATACGATCCCCAACAAACATGGCCGCCGCCATGATTGTGGCTGTCGACTTCATAGACTTATATTAAATATTCTCGGTTGAATTCAACAAAATGACGTCACTCTACCGGCGGCCTGCTTGCCGCCATGTTCATTGTGGAAGATCTGCTAGCCAATCGACGGCTTCAAATGCTTATGCTGTTTTTATTGGACGTAAGAAGTCTAGTGAATAAATATGTCTGTGATCTTAATCATGGTAATACTGATGATGACGGTGATGGCAAGTATATTTTTACGAGTTTGATTGTTTGTAGTGGAAGTTCGGTTTGATGTTCATTGGTGGTACTGTCAGTATGCTAGCTGTAAAATTATACAAGGAAGGGCAGTTTATGAAGCACTTTGCCGTGGCACTGCGTTAAGTCATTCTTGATGCCTGTATACAGGAAGTTTTTGCTGATTTCAAAGATGACGACGACGACGAGTTTGAGATCGTTCCAGTAAAGTCGTCTAAAACTGCTGATGACTTGTCTGATGGTTTGTGACTTTGTGTTGCATACTTGTATTGAGCACAAGTATAATTGTATTGTGGATGATTATGTTTTTATTAATTGTTATTAAGAGTGATTATCCTTCCTTCATATGGTGACAGTTTTTCAGGTAAAGCTGGATTTGCAGTTCCTTCCTCAGTTTTCTTACTGCATGCATTCTGGAAGAGACTGTTGGAT
>Ga0209782_1001015_pt1 | contig 13875 bp, 10 predicted proteins | sample WorMetmaBAHAMAS1_FD_187390 | JGI IMG/M metagenome (GOLD analysis project Ga0209782, IMG submission 187390) | Marine gutless worms symbiont microbial communities from Max Planck institute for Marine Microbiology, Germany - Inanidrilus... | ecosystem: Host-associated > Annelida > Digestive system... | reverse complement strand
CTGCCAGAGAAACCCTCCGCCTAAGCTGGGCTCTATAAACAAACAGTACAAGCCCCAGGGTTAGAGGGGACGCACACTGGGCCATGTCTAGGCCTCAGCGCTGGCGGTGGCTGAAGGCACGTCGAAAGACTGCCAACAGTCAACCGCCACCCCTGATGAAACGAACGAACGAACTGGTATTGTCATCAGCGTCAAGTGTCATGGGACAGTTAGTTGTCTGTTCATAGCCGCTGCACTCGTCTCCCGCTCCCCTCCTCATCTTACTGCCTTACGTTCAGTTGATTGAGATCAGATTACTATGTTCAGTGCTTATGATTTTATTAGGCTTTCGCGCTGGCTTGAGTAGTCGGTCCATGAGAGACTGTGATCAGTTACGTCAGCTACATTGTCAGTGAATCTGACGCACGATATAATGAGGTTGCACTTACAGCATGCATCACCTCAAAGCAAGTTCTGTGGTTGCAGTACACACATGATGTCCGTGGTGTGCATTAATATGCAAATTGTTAATGGTTGTTTACAAAATATGCTGCTTAATCAGTTGCACTGACTGACCCCCGCATTATCAATGTAGGCCTACTGTTTTCTCAGCAATGGTCGTCAGCCTGACGTCAGTAGCATTGCGTAGAAGTAGCAAATGTGACTAATACATGTAGTAACAAGTGTGCCTAGCAGTGGTTAGCATAGCGCGAGATAATCCCTTCCCTCGTGCCCGCATGCACCGCGACCGCAATGCGCAGTAAATTTGGATCGGAATTTGAAACCTGAATTAGCTATAATGCGCCAATGCACTTCCGTCACAGACGGACACTGACATCGTAGCATAAGCGCGAAATGTATATATTTCATCTCGTGCTAAACATAATGTGACCTTATCTTGTACAATGTTTGCCATTTCTGAATTCTGAGGGCATTGCTCATTCCGTCATCGTGAAATTTCATGACTGAGTTGTACACATGAAATGTGGTTTGCCATCGGAATTACAAGCAGTTATTTATCTTGAAACCCTGCGTTGTGTGCAAATGTTGCGTTGTTGCAGATACCCGTCATCTGTCTACCCTGTGTTAGCAATGCGCGGTGCTCCCGCTTCATTTCCAGTACAGCCAGAGCATCGTCACCTGCAGCAACACCTCGTCTTTTCACGAAGAATTGAAAATGAAGCTCGGAAATACATCGATGAGCATTTTGCTGGAAAGAAGTTTGTCGGTATACACTTGCGCAATGGTGCTGACTGGGTGAGTCAACGTGTTACCGTCACTTTGACTAAACTTTCTGCCATTTCACAGTTTTTGTATTATACCATTATTTTCATAGATGTCAAAAATGGCGTGATCATAGCCATTTATAGCTGTTATAGTTGATATATGCCCTCTTATTGTCATCATATATCATGTGAAAACAGGGTATCAGTTTTTTTGAAACATGCTGAACAAGACAGTGAGATCATATCCCTGTGCATCTAAATTCATAAATTATTTATATTTATAAATTATTTACTTACATAACTTCATCTATCCAAGCATGCAAAGGTATCCGGGATCCATTGCACCCTGTGACCACAATGCACAAACGTCACAGACGGACAGACAGATGGACACTGACATCATAGCATAATTAAGCGCGAGATGTGTATATATATATATATATATATATTACATCTCGCGCTAAAAATGAAGAAAGAAACAAATACTTCGTCATCTGGAAACATCAGTGCAGAAGAATGAGGCATCTTAATACTTGGCAGCTGTTAGTTTGTCGAAAATGAAGTAATTCTATGAAGATATGGAGGAAATTGTGACTGTTTGGGTGTGCAGATTGAATGACAATGGGAAGAGTTGTTCATTTGTTTTTAATTATTATGAACTGAAATAACAGTGTAATCTGGTCACAGATTGGATTCGTGAGATTGTAGATCTGTGCAGAGCCAGTCTACAACAATAGCTACCAAGACTTTGTGCACCCGAGAAATAAAATAAACGGAAGCAGATAAAAAGAAGCATCACATGATAATGATGATGGCAAAGACGCCAGTATCTTTTATCTGTTTTTGTATTGTATAACACAGTTTTTTTTTAATTTATTTCTCGTCTGTTATGAGTGACACAAATTTTCTTCCCAAACTATGTAATGTAATTGTAATTTTCGGGCAAGTTGTAAGTGAAAATATAAACATACACAATATCCTTATCACTGTGTTTTACTGACTACTGCAGTGCACACTATAAATTTATCGATGATGATGATAACTCTTATGATGGTTGCTGTGAAACAGAAACTAACGTCGCGAAATGTAGAGACACTGAAGTGTTTGATATTGCTTTCGTTACGTATTATTTGAATGCATTGATTAGTTTGCAAAGAGACTGTGTAAGATGATTGACTTTGTGTGCAGATGAACGCCTGTGAGACGGCACGTGGGCAGCGTTCATTCATGTCGTCGTTGCAATGCCTTGAAACTACAGCGGGAGTAATTAGCGGTGATCTTTGTCTGCCGTCTAAGGATGAAATTTACAGGTTTGATTGCTCAACTTTGCCATGAGTAGTAATTTACACCATGTGATGGGTCAGAAGGAATGCCAGCGGGTCATTTTGTGAAGGCAGAGGTCACAGTTGTTGCCTGTCATTTTTCTCACTTCCTAGCATTCCATCCAATAGCTCAATTCTAGGATTTTTTGAGCTTTTTTACTAGGCTGATATGCATGTTAAGTGCCAATTTTGACAGGATATTAGGTGATCAAATGTAAACCAAAAAGTTTTTCTGCTTCATGAGCTTTATCCTTCCTAAAACCGAGCTGATCATATTGTACTATGAATGTCTACTATAGTTACATTTTTGTGGAAGTTGCCTAGATGTTTGCTATATTTTTGCTTTGAGACAGCAGAAAGGACATCTTTTTTTCTGCGGTTTTTTGTGATAGTGATATATTCTGTTAACTCAAACGTAATTCATTTTAATTTCGTTTTTGTATAATTGCTTGAAGATCATTTCATGTTGCCTGAGGTGTGTTTATGATAAATACTTTTTTTGCTGCACATCTTTTTTCTCTTACACCTTGGTCTCAGTTTGTGAAGTACGGTGCATTTCAGGAGTATTGATTATTACGTTGCAGGTTACTCGAGTATGTGTTGTCACTATCAAAAGCAAAAGTGGTATTCGTTGCAACTGACAAAAATCCTATGATTAGTGACATTGAAGAGCGCTTTAAAAAGAAGAAGGTAGCAGTCTTATTGTTATTATAAGTTACTGCCAGTGTTATGTTGAACTTGATCTTTCATTATTTCCTTCCACTTTCAGTTCACTAATTGAAAATATTTGTGTGAATTTTGGTGAAGTTTGTTTGTTTATTTGTATATATATGTGTCTATCACAGTTAAGCAAAAACCTGTAACCGGCAGAGATGGGAGTCATGTCGCCAAGGGGTGGGGCTGCTATAGTGATGACGTCGTTGCAGTGCCGGTTGCACGGCATTGGTCCGTTAGACCGACGCTCACGGTGGCGCGTCTACCAATCAGAGACGCGTCTATATACCGATGCGTTGTTCTACCCCCAAAGAGGAAGTTTTGGCGGGAGTTAACGAGTTGATGCCGGTGGCTTAGCTGATGTGGACGATGGACATGTTTAGGGCGAGTTGTGGACACTGTGTGAACTGTATATTGATAGTAAACTCTACATTTGAGGGTCAGTCACAAACCTCTATCATCAATTTATTTCAGTATTACTCCATGACAGCTTTTATGCCTGTTCTTATTGGGATCAAAAAGTTCAGGTCACATGATGACTAATTTTGCCTAATCGTATTTGTATCAGTTTGCAGTGTGCTTTTAGTTTAGCTACTTTCTATTGCAGCATGCAATTGATGTCCTACCGCAATTCTTTCTGCCTTTGTCATATTCATGGCTGTGACTGTCATCTTTATGTTGTTGCAAGTATGTGACCCTGAAAGTTTTTGAATAGCATTATTGTTGTTGGGGATATTTATACAAGTTGTGTGCAGAGCTGCACATTGCATGAAAGTGAAACTTGGCCAGTTAAGAAGAAATGAGTTGGGCTGAGATTGGTGGATGTGTGGTGTTAAAACTAACAGAGAGGTTCACATTTAATGAGTTAAAGTGCACGGATTATGCAGTGGAAGGTTAAGATCTAGATGTAGGCCAAAGAAAACAATGAGCTGTAGAAAAAGACTGTCAGAGCTGACAACAAGACGTTATAGACCATAGGAAATGGAGACATTTCATTTATTTTTACTGTTATTTTTGTTATTTTACTTATGCTGCTGCCCGTGTTGTTGGACTTAGGTGAAAGTCTACCATGCTGATCCGTGGCTGCCAGTAATAGACTGGGCGATTCTGATACAGTCCGATCACTTCATCGGCAACTGTGTATCTTCATTCACATCGTTTGTCAAACGTGCACGAGACTTGGCGGGCAAACCAACTTATTTCTGGGGCTTTGACTAACATTTGATTTATATGAAGTTGACGTTTATGGTGCTTTCCCGTTACATTCCATGTCATAGATCTAACATTGATCCAAAGTTGTTATATACTGTTATTCCACTGAAATTTTAACTCTTAAGATGGCAGTGTTGTTTTGAGACCCTAGTTATAATTACATTGTGAATTGTGTGGAGAGTGCATCTTGCTATACATGGAATAACCTCTAGCAGCAAAGGTCAAGCAGCCAATAAGGCCTTAGTGAACGTGTGTAGTGAACAGGTTTCAAAACCATTTACACGAAGTATCTTCGCAATTCTGTATATCAAAAACTATGAAGACATGACAGGTATTAAAGCAATTTGCTATCGACCGATGCTCATTGCCTGATAATTATACTCAGTGTGCATGATATTGTCAATTTTCAGTAAGGCAGCGTTGCATGGTCCATCAGTGTTAGCTGATATACTTGTGACTTTTAACCATGTCATGTTTGTTGTCATTTCATTTCTTGCTACGATCATGTATATACAGTAACAACTCGCATTCATTGTACACTTTTATATACCAGCAACAAATAGGAAACTTCACACAAGTTGAGTATAGTACACTATTCCAAAAAACATTAACACACAATAAGCAATAATACTTTTCTCAACAGTCTTTATGACAACAAATTATCATATACATGTGACATTAATAGTACTGTTACATAATGGCATTAACTAAATCTCTACCATACATATGCTGGCCAAAAGTACACATCATATGCAAATTAAGGTAGCAGGTACTTAAATTTAAAAGTGTATCACCAGTTTGCTTTTAATTAAGTTCAATAAAACGGTGACCAGTATAAAAAGATTAACACTCTTCATGAAGGCACGTGAAGAATACGACATTAAGGCATTTTACACACTGGTCCTCTGAAAAATAGATATAACTATTTAGGCAATGGAATGTTTAGTAATCACAAGTGAACATATTTTGCATCATTGGAAACTATACTGGCCAACTAAATAGTTCACTATAATGTACCATAATGTAAAATGTACAGCTGATGTGCAGGTGACTGGCATTTAAGTTTTAGTTGGTTTGAAGATTAATCATTTTTTAGTTAGTCATAGCTAAATAAAAAGCTATCATTTTAGTTACATGTAGAAAATCATTTTAGTTCACTTATCATTTTGTTGTAGTTTTTTTTTTATTTTCAACTGTTTCTATTGGTAGAATTATTTATAGACATTTTGAATTCTAATCAGTCTGTGATGCAACAGCAGCTCAAAGTATTTACTTAGTTATAACGATGTCCTCCGACAACATTTCACAACACAAAACATTTCATCTGCTCACCAAGAATGCCAGTCTTCACTGCATACTAACGGATGACTATACACTGTGTCTGAAAAAAACGACACGGATGTAGCGTACTATAACTTCAATGCACATCAACCGATTTTAGTATTTTTTTGGCACATATGTTACTGAGAGAGCATGCTATTGAACGGTGATTTGTTATCCCACTGATGTCTTTGCACTACCTGGGAAAACCTACACCGCGAAAATTGTCTTTTCAGTCATACCGTTCTTGAAAATGCCACCGCTTTGGCATGCTATATCTTCGACAATCATCAATCAGTTTGATAATTTTTGGCACATAATGGCTATAGGGTTTGAGCTATTATAAGCCTATTTAATTTCCCATGTCTGTTTACTATTACATCCTTAATTTTGCTGCAAGATTACAAAAACGGAAACGACTCATTTTTGACGTGACCAGTTGTTTCTCAACATGCCAATAACTAATGAAGATAAGTTTCTAATTAAAAATTTGTTCACATAAGGCCACAGTGCTAAGCAGTTAGTAAGATACATTACAGAAAAGGTAGGATGACAGGCAACATCTACAAGTTACTGCAGAAGCTATGGCTTACTGGATTGGACATCTCATCAGCGGCAGTCAAAATGGCACCCGCACCACTGATAATATTGATCTTGTGTATGAAATGGTGCTACACAAATATGGCTAAATTAGAAATAATATATGCATACTGTACCTAATAATACAAACTTATTGTCTACAAAAAACTGTCAAAATTGGTTGATGAGTGTTAAAGATATAGGAAGCTGATTTTTGAGACACAGTATACAGCATAACAGAACAGACGATTCCCAGGGTTCATGTTTCCCAAGGTAGTGCAGACATTAGTTAGGAAAGGTGGGATAAGAAATAAGTTTTTGACAGTGTACTCCCTCAGCAACATCTCTGCCAAAAATTACCAAAATCAGTTGATGTGGGTTGAAGTTATAGTGTGCAACATCAGTGTCATTTTTCGAGACACAGTGTAGTTACTAGCAGAAGGCATATGCAAATGCGGGCCATAAAAGCCGAGTTGACTACACAAAGAAATGAACACTGATATTTACATCAGTCAACAGAACAAGACAGTAGCAACAATGAAGAAAAGCAACTTGCCAACACACTATACCTCACGATCTCCACCAGGATTTCCTTGATCCTCATTACCTACGATATGAATGGTTGGGTGAGGTTTATAGGCGTTTTTGTAAAAACATGGCAATATCGCGCCTCAAAGGTCACACTATACAAATATCACCTACATTTTGATTACTCAAAAAATTCACCATGATTGCTATGTCACATATAGTAAAAACAGCAAATAACCAGTCATTAACCATCTAAATATAGGTATAAGTGTCATTCTGCTGTACACGTGACAGGCAACATTAATATCTACAAAGTATTACCCGGTAACTAAAATACTGTGTATCATATAACACTATAAAAACTCTTCTTGACTGTTGGGTATACAAGCATGAAGCCATAAATATGTTTTGGACCAAATACACTGTATGCTCATTATTTACGAAAAATTCTGACAATCTTCTAATTTATTTCTCATATAAAACATGCATTAGTAAAATAAATTTTTAAAAATGTCACTTCCTATGGTTGGAGTCATAGATGCTTCTAATAGATGTAACAATTGTAAATTATAACAAATTACGCCAAATTTATTACAAGCCGAAACATTATACATGTGGAAACAAAAAACCATCAACCAAGCCGAATAACAACATCTGCTAGACTATTATCAGTAACTATGGCTCTAGCAGAATGAGACAGAATGCATCTTGAAAACTACCAAACAGCAACATACAACTAAATATTTCCACTGGCAATGACGACTGGAATGGATTGTGCAGCTACGAGTAGAATGTGCCAATTCACGACAAATGGCACCATAGATAACTCATCAGTGTTAGTGTAGTGGCATAAACATAGTACTGTCCCTTCCATCACGAGAGGTCGGTGAAGGAGGCCAGGCCACTGGTTGGACCAGGTGCTCAGTGTTTCTGTCTGTGCTTTGGGCAACTGAAAGAGCATGTGACTTATTCAAAACATGTACCACTTATCCTCACAGCTTCTTGTCCAGAACGAGTGAAGTTAGAAAACTGAGAGAAACCACTGCCGGTGTGCATCTGCAAGACAGCCATTAAAATGGTGGTGGTGGTGGTATTTCTGTACTGGGTGCCACTGATTCAGTCACACGAATGGCATCTGGCATAAAAAGACCTGCACCAATTTCCAGAGGTTCTCTCAAACCAAATGGCTATCGGTTTATCAGTACTGTCATTGGAAGGGTGGAGTCTGTCCCTGCAGCAGTCAATTGGAGATTAAGAAAGGATGAAGAAGCTAAAGGTTGACTGAAATACCTCACTGGGGTTAGTGATACTGGAGTTCTTTTCAGTGTTTTGATGCAGCCGGACGGTCAATCAGGAAGGCTGTTAGGTCTAAAAACCTGAATAATTACCACCAAACGTTCTTGAAGAGAATCAACGAAGAATCAGAAAATTGCCACTACAGTAGTACTTACGTGTGAGTATTAAATTATGCACTACCAGGCACCTGGAACAATTATATTAACTACGACATTCATGTAACACTTACACAAATAAAACAACTAGAAATGCATTGCAAAACCTAGCGTATAGCCCGCTCGGCGCCACAGTGTCGCCCCCTAGCAAGTAGTAGCAAAACAAAACGTAGATAAACTAAGCCAAGTGCTGATCGACACCTACTGTACACAGATGATTCGCGTGAACTTTGGAGATACCGAACAGAAGACCACCAAATTTATACCAGATGTAGCCTGATCATTGCTGCTATTAATGCACCCATCAGCCATGTAACAAGATTCCATGGCATTTCTGAATTATAGCATGACAATTGCAGGTGTTAGGTCGATTTTCGCACAACAAAAATACATAGGTAAGAAAATAAGCCCTGTCATCTCTGTAGTTATCAGGCAAAAGTTCACCAAATTTTTAGATGATTTAGGCCCATCATCTCCGCAGCTAGACCATGATATTGCAATTCGTTTTCTAGCACTAGTGCAACGAATGCAAGTCGACGTTGATAACATTTTCACAACATTATTTGGTTGCCATGGCAACGTCCCTTGACAAATCGGAAAATAAGGTACAGATCCATCGTCTACACGTAGAGCGCTTTCATATGGTGAAAAGATTGCGAAAATCGGTCCAGTATATCCGGAGATATCTGACAATGCACCGGTTTTTTGGTCGTGTCATACATGACGTTCACAAATGAGCTCTGTCAACTCTGGATTTACTGGACCGAATTTCATGAAATTTTCACACGATATAGAGACATCATTTATGCTGTTAATACATTGTTAATATCGCACATTGAGGTAGCAATATCCCATTCCGTTTCGCAATGCCAGAGCGATAAGTGCAGGGGGGGTAGGTATTTTGCCACAAATATGGTTGCCATGGCAATGTCCCTTGAGAAATCGGGAAAAATAGACAGGATTGACAACATTCACACAAATACCTTCCATTTGGTGAAAAAAATCATGAAAATCGGTACAGCAGATCCTGAGATAGCTTTGCTCAATTTAAAAAAAGAAAGAAATTACGGAAGGTAAAATATATAGCCCGGTCGTCAAGTTTGCCGAGCGGGCTAAATAAGTTAATTAGTCACTTTAGTGAGATGGTGCCTCCGTTGAATTCAACTCTGTTCAATAATTACCACTGTTATGGGAACTCGGGCTGGTAAAATTAAGCCACACTAATATACAGCACATTTATCGTAAAAAAGCAATAAAAATAGGAAGCTGTGAATAGATGCCAGACAGACATGCTACACAATGTTATAGAAATGATAGCATTTACAAGCTGCAAAGAAAATTAACTAGGAGGCCATCAATGTTGACTGAAAACAATGCATATGGCTACAGTACACAGTGTAGTCAGGAAGGAAACAAGATGTTTGGCATGACCCTTGTTTTTAACTGGACCAACAATTGCACCTGCGACAAAACATGCACACAACTCTGAGCGATAATGACTCAATACAGCTAAAAACTTGTACAGGGAAAAATTATTGGCAATTTCTCAATCTATTGCCTAACTAAGTGTATCAATCTAACAAAGAAAATTATAATTTATTTCTTAAGTAAGTTTACTGAATTATGGCAGCCATTTCAACAAACTCACTTATTTACTAACATAGAAAAGACAAAGAAGGTATTGAGGGACTTGATACTTGCCTTCAGCGGTTGTGAAGCAAAACAGGTCATTTGGCTCCGACCACCCGATGTTGTTGAGCGCAGTAACCTTCAGCTGGTACCACGTTTCTGGATCCAAGTTTCTGAGAACGTAGTGCACAGTTTGTGACTGCGGATTTGCATCACGCTCTCGTAGAAACCATTCAGACAGTGGCTCTGGGCCACTCACACCTGGCGGACCTTTGATCTAACAACAATGCACTAATTCACTCAGCAGTATAACAGAGCTAAAGAGACAAACATATTTAGACTGCCATTTCATCCTGATCAGACACAAAAGTGGAGACTGTGTGAAGTCTGTATAGAAGAGTGATTCCCAACCTGTTTTGCCCCATTCACCTCTTTATCATATGTCATAGTCTTTTCTCCTTTCTAAGATTGTCTGATTCAAAAGGTTATTCAAAATGTCAGCGATATGCAATAAATATCAGATTATTCGTGATTAAAGTGTGCCATATATATTGTTTCCCTTATGCTTGAAGCAGATTTGATATCAGTATAATACTGACACTTTGGCAGACTAGGCAATGTCTGGAATTAGAACAGCTAAATATGCTAAAAGATCAATATTCCAACAGACTGAGTATACCAATCTATGGTCCGAATTCCTTAATAAAATCCTGAAATCCCCCTTGAGAAAATCCCCATCTCAAGAATCTAACCCTTTATTTCTAAATCCCATTAAATGCTGATATTAATGACCAACTTATTTAATTTCAGTTCCGCAGCTCTTTCTTGTTAACCTAACGAAATTTCATCTCCCACAAGCCTTAAATCTATCTGCAAAAACACGACATCATGTTTTCACATAGCGGTAATGTGATGATAACATTTTCAACCTTTCTCAGATGAAAGCGATACTCCACTATTGGCATTCCACCAGTTTCTGGCTTTTTCCAAGACACGATGAACTCATATGCAGACGTACCAAATGGATCAGAAGTTATAACAAGCGGACTTGGAACACCTGAGTATTGAAAATTACAAATTTTACACAAATGCAGCTGAACAGATAAGTCAGCTCATGCAGATTACAATCAATCAACCATTACAGTAAAACAGTCACAACAGTGTAATAAGACTCGAGCGGTACAAGACTCACTACAATCAGCTTATAAAGAAACCGCAGTTTACCAACAGAAACAGCTTTGTCATATACACATTTCAGACAACTGGATTTGTGCTTAAACCAGCGAAACTGTCCTCCATTAGACTTTCAGCTGGTGCAAAGAAACCACACAACGTTTGATCATTCTCAAGTTAATTCTGAATGACAGCTGACACACACACACACACAACCACTCTATGGCTATTAAACACGGCAGCCTGCCGTAGCCAGCATTACCAGTAGAGGATTTTGTTGAAGTGATAAGTGCATTAACAGCGGCAATGATCCAGCAACATCTTATGTAAATTTGGTGGGCTTCCATCCAATAACTCCGCCAGGTTTACAAGGCTCAACTATGTACAGCCAGCGTAAATCAGCACTCAGGTTACTTTAACTACATTCACTAAGGGGCGGCACTGATATCACTGCGTCGATCAGTACACAGTTTGTTTCGCTGCTATTCGCCAGGGGGCGACATTGCTATCCATGCATTTCTAGTTTCTACATAATAATCTTTACTGAAACTGTAACAGATGCCGATAACTTACGGACATCATCCGTTGTAACAGTGATTCGCCGCTGTAAACCCACGCCAACTTCATTAACTGCACGAATTTGGAAAACATATGCCGTGGTCGGATGCAAGTGTTCAATCAGAATATCTTCGCCTAAAACAAACATGACAAACAGCTTTACAAAGGCCCACAAACTATCACCTCCTGTAAAAATACTATCGACTACTGGTGCGAAACAAAATTTACTCCATGGCTAGTGGTAGCATGTTCTGTTTTGATCATTGTTTGTTTGTGAATAGGCTAACTCAAAAAGTTATAGGTGGATTATAATGAACATTGGTCTCAATCAAAGAAGCTACTGTACACCATGCTCGGTAAGTGCTGGCGTGGGTGACAGTCTTTGGATGGGCTCATCACCTTCGTACATACAAGCCACCCAGGTCAACTCAGCCCAGCATCCTCTGTGGGTAGGCATGAGTACTGATAATGGTTTCAGTTATCACTACAGAGGAAAACACCGGCAGTTCGCTGGCAATGACGTGGCATGATGGAGGCATGCAAACTATTAAATTATCTCTTAACAAGATAAATTCAGAATCATTGCCGTGAACTCAAATACAAAACACTCCTTTAAACAAAACTGCCAGTGAATATCATAGTAAGCTGTTTTTGTGCACATACCTTTCTGAAACTCCAAAACTTTTCCTTGATCGTAGTAAATGTGGTAGGCAATAATGTGTTCACCGCCATCGTCCACTGGTGGCTCGACATCCAGACATATAATGGTCGACGATTTGTACCGAACGCTCACTGCACTCGGCGCCTCCGGCAAATCTGCAGCATACAAATTATTAATGCTGTTCTAAAGGCAGCAACGGCCTTTCTGTGTGACTGAACCAAGCATGAGGCAAGGCCACTGGCTAGGAATAACTTCGGTGCTGTTAGACTGCTGGCTGGGTGGAACGACGGTCATCCAGCCCATAGAAACCCCATTCCCTAGTGATTCAACGGATGGACAAGGATGACCAGAGGGGCAACTAACCCACCCACATTTACCTATAAAAACATTAAAGGTAAGGATTAGTATTAAAAAATATATGAAATGCCGCGTAGCCTAAAAACTTCTGAACCATTTAACAACAAAAATAGAAATTACAGTGTCACAGTTGTTAACAGTCAGGCACAGGAATTGATAGAGCAGCTGATGTCTTCAATCATCAGTTGAAGATGGCTAGCAGCGGTGATGTGACACCACATCACGTTGCAAGCCATTACAAAGTCGAGTCTCAGCAACACAAAAACATGGCCTCCAGTGGTAACAATATACATTCACAGAATTTTCAACATAAATAAATAATGTGCTTGACCTGAAAACAAATTGCACATCTATAAAGCGTAATTAGCACGATGATAACAAACAGACTATGAGATATTACAACTGCTTACTGGCCCGGCGCAGACTGATGATCTGTTCTCCAGTTCCATAGTTATTTCTTGCCCGACAGGCGTAGTCTCCAAAGATCCAGCCTTGATCTGCCTCACGTACAGTCACCTGAAACATTCCATAACAACCACCTACTCACTCGCTCACTCACCATCTGTACCTACTGATTAAATATGAATTATTGACCAGCCCTACAAAGATACCAACATTGCCTGGATATCTAGCAGTAGTTTCTGCTTGCAGAAGCAGAAATCAATAACGCACAGAACCCAAGAGTTTTGGAGATCGCCCCGAACTCTAAATAGTGTGGCCTGGTGGTGTGATGATTTAAGCACCGGACTTGCAACTCTATGGTCTTGATCTGCCTCATCTGTATGCTACAGTAGTATTAAACTTACTTTACTTATGGTCGTGTGCACGTGATTTAAGATAACAACCTTGGGCAAGTTGTGCACAGTGACCCTCTGTGACAGAGTAAGGAATACGTAGGTCTATGGTCGCACTGGGTGTGCATCACAGGCTTAAGTGGTTTATCCGACAGGCTCAAGGGAGAAGAGCATCATGAGTACATTCATCCTTGCGCCATATACGGCAGCAGTGCGTATTATTAGTCTTGTGAAGTTTGCAGAAATTTTTGCAGTTTTGAAGCTTGAATATGCTTCGCCGCTGTGGCATCCTACTCTGACCAAGTCCCAAGCAGAGCGGTTGGAGGCTGTTCAACGCAGGGCTATCAATATCATTTTTGGTTATTCCTCACC
>Ga0209782_1001014_pt1 | contig 13876 bp, 6 predicted proteins | sample WorMetmaBAHAMAS1_FD_187390 | JGI IMG/M metagenome (GOLD analysis project Ga0209782, IMG submission 187390) | Marine gutless worms symbiont microbial communities from Max Planck institute for Marine Microbiology, Germany - Inanidrilus... | ecosystem: Host-associated > Annelida > Digestive system >... | reverse complement strand
GTGCATTATAGCTAATTTAGGTTTCAAATTCCGATCCCAATTTACCGCACATTGCGGTCGCGGTGCATGTGGGCGCGAGGGAAGGGATCATCGCCGGGAAGAGTGGAGGGATCATCTCACACTATGCTAGCCACTGCTAGGCCCTCTTGTTCTCTGATTGGTCTCATGCTTATGTATTGATGTTACTTTGATAATGAATGTGCAACATTTGCATCATATGTAAATGTAGATGACAGCAGCAAAAGTGTCATTTATATATTGTCATCAAGTATTCCTGTAATTTGGAATGTACGTGGTGAGAGGTTTCATGATCTCCATGCTGAAATATGGGTATGATTGATTTAGTGTTTTACTCAGTTATCAGTAACATTCAGTGTCTTTAATATTCATTTGTTATTGGCAGACTTTTCTTCTAATATTCGTTTGAAGTAGTTTTTGATGGAGCGGCTGAAACACTAGACATATGTTACTAATGTTAATAGTTATTAGTGATCTAGGTTAGTGACTCAGTTTTAAGTATTCTACTTTCTAAGAAGTTAGTGCCAAAAGCTGGAGTAACTCCAGAAATAAGACTATTTACTAATAAAAAAGAAAAAAATACTAATAATAAGAATAATAATGCATAGCAGGTAGAGATTAAGTGTTATGGGTGAGCATGTGCTTTGCATAATGGTATCAAAGGCCGGCATAACTGAGTCCAGTTTGGCTTGCCTTCTCTCAGTATTCAGTGCACTAAGCATGGATCCATTTTAATTGGTGGTTGATGTTGGCGTGGTTGGCACTAAAATAGTTCTGAATTTATTATAAATTTCAGCACTCAACATGGTTGCTCTGGTGGCCGGCAAGTCATTCAGTTCCAAATCTGCTACAGTTATTGCCCAATGTGTTTTGTTTGGGACACGTGACAAAAGTTGGAATAACTGAAGGAAAGAAGATGACTTAGTATTGATATTATCATATTAACAAGAAATCTCAAAGTAACTAGCCGAATGTTGTACGGCATCCATATCCAGTCGGCCGTTTTCCCAGTTCACCGGACAGACACGCGGACCAACCGACCAACAGAGAGTCAGACACGAATAGTGTACACAGAAAACGACCTGTAGGCTGCTTACACTACAGATCACCCCGGTCTAATAATATTATTAATAATAACATATAGCAGTGCATTTCCATTCCACTGAAAGGGTGTAATTAAAGAGGCAATGGCAACATAAATTAAACCAATATAAATAGTTTTGTGGCTGTTATGGTTGTTGATGCCAGGTTTCAAACCATTCACGAGTGAACGTAGAGCGTCACCTCAGATTTGGCGTACGCAAGGCCGACATGCCATCATCTCTGTCAGAACTAGTGTCTTGGACGCGGCATAAATTTGACGCGTTGACAACACTGCGCAGTATTGCTGCTGCCAACTCAGTGACACTTCATGTCGGCATAGGTCTGTGTCAAAATCCATATTCATCATGACTTCTGTACAGTTTTTTTAGCCAACTCGGCTGACCGGCCTATATATTTTGCTTGCATTAATTTCTTCTTTCTTTCAATTAAGCAAAGCTATATCAGAATCTACTGGACCAGTTTTTTAATGATATTTTCAGCAAAATGGGAGTATTTGTTTGAATGTTATCAATCTGGACCAGTTTTTTTGATTCCTCAAGGGACATTGCCATGGCAACCAATTTTGGGCAAAATTGGTGAACTGACCTTCACTCTACACCCTGGCATTTTAAAATGGATTGGACTATCACAATGTGGATAGGCGTCTCTATAGTGCCAATGATCCCTCTACATTGTGTACAAATTTGGTGAACTTTGGTCCAGTAACGCAGAGATTACAAGGGTAACAATTGCACCTTTTTGGATCAGATGGCAAAAATCGGCATATTTAATGGAATATCTCAGCAATTACTAGACCGATTTTATCAACTTTTTTAGCATTGGTAGATGTGTATATGGGATTATAAAACTGCAATAAGTTTCACACTAGTCCAAAGGACGTTGCTGTGATAACCAAGTAATTTGTGGGCTTTTTGCAGATGTCGAAAGTGACCGCCTTTACTCTTTGCTCTGGCTTTCTGAAACGCAATGCAATATTGCCTTGTACATGTGCACATTAATAGCTGCACTAAGGCCTCTACATAGTGCAAAATTAGATGAACTTGTTTCAGTAGTTTTTGAGTTAAAGTGAAAATTGTGCTGCGACTTAGCCAAAATTTGAGATAGTCATTTATTTGACATGCTGGCATTCCGAATAGGTAGGAATATCACAATTTTGATTTCAGCACGTTAATGGGCAATAATTTTTCTGTACATTGTGTAGAAATTTTGTCATATTTAGTTGAGTGACTCCAGAGTTTAAGACGTAAGAATCTGTACGGCCGTCGTTGATAATTTTACTGTGGTTAGTTTATCTACATTTGCTAGGGGGTGAGGCAGTTAGGCACTGTGGTGTGCTTTCTGCAGACCACTCGGCATCAGAAACATGTGTGAACTTGAGTGACATGTCGAATGCGGACACATTCTACTCAAGATCTCAGAATATTCAAGGATGTGCTGCATCTGATGAGCCTTCCACTACCAGCAGCAGCAGCAGCAACAGGTCTCCTCTATCATATATGTTATGTCAGTATCACTGTGCGGCTTTTGGTCTTTGTTTGAAGTGGATTTTGGGGAACCTTTTTTCTTTCGCTGACTGTTGTTATCTAAGTGCTCGATGCACTGCTTCGTGAAGATGCAAATTGTCTCAGTCACATTTTGTAGAAGAACATGATGAAATTTTTATGGGCGTCGAACAACAGTAAGTGTGCATATAAGTTGAGTCAGTTATGCATTTATCCCGGGTGCATCGTTGTAGTGTGGTCGTTCACATCATAGAGTTGTCGTCAGCTGATGACACTCACCACGATGGCGCCGTGCCACGTGACGTCCTTGTCAACTTGACCTCGAGGTCGCGGACGTCGTCTGTGGAACATGCCGTGCTAGTTCTGAAGGCTGACAATCCAGTTCATTGGCACGTCAACATACAGCGGCTTCACTGCAGCATCGACGTTGTTGTCAGTAATCGCACGCACTCTCACTTACTGTATTTGTAATAATAACCAGCAGATTAGAACCCGTCCAGCCTTTGTCAAATGTCTGTCAGTCTCTCTGTACGTCTGGATGGTAACTTTGTCAGTCAAACAAACCTTGACCTAGATATTTGGCACAGTGGTTTGTTTTGACTTGTCCTAGGTGATGCTTGAAGGTTGAGGTCATATGTCAAAGTTCTCAACTAGGTTAAGATTATGAATTTATGATGTTCTTTACGACAACCAGCCATTGTCGTCAGTGACAGGGTGACACTGCTGGCGTCCTCTGGTGAATGTGATTAAATTAAAATTGTTGGTGAAATATTAATTTACTCGCTTGACATTTGAATGTTGGAAATATGAATGCCATTCCATAGTCACAAAATTTTCAAACTACGGTGAAATTTGCAGGTTTGTTGATTCATTTGTTTATTATGCAGCCCATAACTGTAAGGGTAATAATTGTACGTATATTAAACTAGCAGTTTGCGGTATATGTTGTACATAGACGGATGAGCAGGTGACACGCAGTGGTCTCACATCGGAGCCTATTCGTGTCATTGCTGAAAGTGTGGCCGCATACTCCGGCCAGAGTCTGATAGAGTGGACGTCACGCAAGTACGGTCGACCTCAGTCGTACACGCTAGCAGCGCTGGCCAATCAGCTCCAAGTCAACATTGAAGGCAAACGACGTACGTCGGCCGCTGCCGTAACACTTGTCTTTACTGTTGACTGCTTTGTTATGATCACATGACTCCACGAGTTTTTCCTGTGGTTGTCAAATGTCAGGTCAAATGATGTCCACACTGGCACACTTTGATTTCCTTTGGTAAAATTTGCCGTGAAATATGATGGAAATTAATTAGAACAAATATCACAAAATCATACCAGCAGAGAAGTTGCTAGTGTGAAGATGAAATTAATTTTTGTGTTTTGTTGTTAATTGACACAAAATGCTGTACCAGTTAATAAAGTTCTCTATGACTTTGTGGTGTATAGCTGTTTATTCTGTGAAGTGCTTGTACATTGTGATGGCTGTGATACTGTACAGGTCGGCATCGTCCAGGTAAGAAAGTCAAGGTAACAATGATGGTACAGAGACTGCGGCAGCTGATCAGCTCATCTCTGAGCATCTGTTGCACCAACGTCTCATTGGCGGTTGCCATACCGAGATCGGTAGTTGAGGTATGCTTTGATAGATAAGAACTTTGTCATCTATGTTGCTACAGATATATGAAGCTACCAGTATGAGATATTGTAGATAACACCATTGAGAATTCTGTTATTTTCTCCCTAACCCATTGTGCAAGTTGCCGCCAGTAACGGCCACTTCTTCACTGCAAATGCCGACTGACTCATTTAATGTTCATAAATTAGTTAATAATAATAATGAGACGACTTTTAATGTGCCGTAACATAGCAACGCTATTACAAGAGCGCATAGTGCCGTGCTTGCCGCCGATGATGAAATGTTAGTTAGCAAGTCTACAGTGTAAACTGAAATGTTGCTCATAGGACAGGTCGTTTGTTTGTTTGTTTGTCTGTAGAATTATGAGTTGTCTGCTGCCAGCTTCAGTCTGGCGAATGTATCGTGTGGTGCGACGGCCAATTCAACACACTACATCTTGGCTGCGGAAAGTTCTGACTGTGGCTCTTCACGCGTTGTGTCAGCGGACTCCGTCGTTCATCAGAATACTGTAAGTACCGTTCTGTGTGACTGGCTCACTGGCCTATAACAGACACTGTCCATGATGCATTTGTTTGACAGTTTCCAGCATGATATTACACTTCAAGTGATCTTTCATGTGACCCATTCTATATAGTATTAGCAATTTTGGTTGTTTAAGTTTTATCTAAAAGTGTATTTTACTCAACTGCTGATGTTTATGGCACATTAGAGACTGTTGATGAGGTTTATTATAAACATTAATTTGCATTTCGTTTGACACTGTTGGTTAGTTAACTGGAAGGACATCGGGCCCATAATAACCTTTGCCATTTGCTTCCGAAATTGTAGAAAAGTACCATTTTGCTATCAAGGTTCTTTGGCTTTTTGGTAGCAGTAGTTAGATTGATGGAAAATGTGAGGAAACTGTGGATGTGCTTAAATGAAGCAGGCTGTATATAAGTTAGTTAATTCCAAATATTTCAGTTTATTTTATATTGTTGTAGGTGTGAGTTCTGTAAGGGCCCGTTGCACCATCCATACTTAACTTAAGTAGTCCTTAAATCTTTAATTAACTCTGACTTAAGTGGAGACTAGTATAAATGCGTTGCATCATCGCCACTTAACTGCTAATGGCCCATTAAATCTCCACTTAAGTTAAGTGGCAAATTTTGGCCACTTGAAAGTTACATAACGATCATTATTTAATTATTTTGACATCCAAAAACACAGAACGTGAAAGAGACTTTAGCAAACCCACATTTACATTGTATAAGAATTTAAATAAAATAATATTACCTGAGTATTAATGAAATAAAACGATTTGAACACAGCATCTTTACGAACTCCATCTGGTCTATTTATTTTGTTGTTGTTGCTCGCTGCCTAGCAACGCCAGGCCACATGACTCAGCAGCGTATGGCTGAGCTATTTATAGATAGTCATTCAGAAGTTCGCACAGCCAATAGTAATGGTCATAACATGCTGATCTGCTAATAAATTTTTAAATCTGCACTTAGCTAATGGGTTCTTATTTTTTGCTGGTGCAACGCTTCTAACTTAAGTGGAGATATAATTGGCGATTTAATGGCTGCTTAAAGTTAAGTGGCCATTAGCTAAGTGACGATTTAAGTGAGGTTGGTGCTGAGAGTATCGCAAGTAGCATGTGTATGGTTTGCTGTTATGTGCTTGTGTCGATTGTTAATGCAGATTGTGGTGCGTTCAAATACTGGTGAAACCGCGGAGATCAACTTCCGCTGCGTGTATCCAAACCAGCCAGCACCAGTGGTATGCACTATGGCTGTTCTTTCACAGTCTGATGTAACATAACATTCGCTTAATACTAATTGTCATCGCAACCATCCAGAATTAAATTATTGACAGAGAATTTAGTGTTAGTTTACGCAATGTTAGTATGAATATCTATACAACATGCGGATTATGAAAAATCAGTATCGTTGGAAAATTTGGTTGTGTTAATGATTGTCATGTTGTGGGCGCGAGTACACAGATGGTGTGGAATATTAGTCTGGTCGGGAAGGTAAGACTGGAGAGCATGTTTAGAGTCGGTTTTGACGCGGTGTAATTTAAGTCGGTCTGTCATGTAATGTACGATACACGGACAACACCGTGAATGCTGACTGGACTACGTGACAGACGGCAGCAGAACTGTCATGTGACTGGCAGGCGATCTGTTTTAGTTTCACTCCTACACTAGCAGCATCTGTTACTGACCTGTGCATGTACAGATTGATGCTATGAACAGTCGTTATTCAATCAGAGACTCATTTTACTGAGAATTGTAAACACTGAATAACTTACTGGATTGGTTAGCATAGTGTGTATACTTGAGTGTGCTGAACGTCTTATCCCATCGAAGTATTAAGAACAGTTACAGATGTTGTTATTTGTACATGACATTGAGTATTGCGCGGGCTTGTCACGGTAGATTATTCACTCTGCCGCATGATGAATGTGTCTGCCGGTCTGTATATCTCATTAACCACGTGGTTGAACTGCCGATGTCCTCTGGTGATACGTTGTGATACATTATCTATATCTGGTTTCATGGATGATGTCATGATGTTATATAATAGGCCTGTGGAGGCATGACACTGCAGCAGCAGCCTTGCTGCAGTGTGTTTTTGGCCTAACACCCCTGCTGCATGGTATTGGTTGCATCCTGTTGTAGATGAGGGTGGTCAGCGTGACTGTATGAGTGCTTCGTGCGAGGGGTGACGGGATGGAGTGTGTGGCGTCATTAGGTTGAGCTGACACTTGCTGGGCGGTGATTAATGCGCAGTGTTTATCATGCTGTCGTACAGGCCAAGGGTACAGCGTCGTCGAATGACGCTGCCACGTTGAAACTCTTTGTCGACGGAGAAGAAGTAGTTCATTTTCCGGTGTCTGTTCACGGAAATGAGTTGCTTCAGATGGAAGCAAGCTTCCCAGCAGGTGAGCTGATGTTGCATAGGTTTTTGTATGTGATCCTTTCGTATAGAAATTGCACTGTATTCAGCGCGTTTTGTGTTCAACTGCTGTTGATAATATTGATGTGTCTTATGCAGTATATAACGTTGTCAGAAAACCGTGTTTTATTAGTGAGTATTGCATATGAATTATAGGTCGGAATTTAGTTACAGATGCACCCAGTAATCACTAAAACTGGTTAATAACAGTCGCGAGATGTGTGTAATGATGATGATCGGCAGGTGGAGTCATGTTGAGCAGGTGAGATGTGTGTAATGATGATGATTGGCAGGTGAAGTCATGATGAGCAGGTGAGATGTGTGTAATGATGATGATCGGCAGGTGGAGTCATGTTGAGAAGTTGTTCAGCGAACGTGTTTGGACCGTCGTCGTCACATGGCCGTCCATCACATCATCAGCTTATCCTGCCTGGGTGAGTGCTTCGACATTGCCAACGTCCAGCCAATAGTGATATGTCTTCTTTCTTTTTAGTTGATTTAACGAAAGATATCTGTGTTTTTCAAAGTACAGTGGCTACATTTTACACGTGAACCGGCCAAATTTACAAACTTCAGCTATGATGTTCTTCAGGATTTTGTGTACCAAAAATTGTTAAAACAGTTTCATTTCTGACTGAATTTCTTAGAAAAGTATAAATGGCATTGCTTTTTAGAAACAGTGTATTATTGCTACAATTGACTATTTTATGCCAGCAATTGATGATGTTAAATCTCGATATACACTCTGAAGTTCTGAAGTCAGCAGTTAGGTGCCGACCATTATCTAGTGATTGCTGTGCTTGCTAGGTGTCGGACGGCGGACAATGTGACGTGGCTGGATGCTGAAACTACGCGGTTTCAGTTCCGTTTGTCACGTGAGTTGATGAGTGAAGCGTCGTTTGTGAACGTTGAGTGTGACGTCAGCCTGTGTCGTGACGATAACACTCCCGCTACGGCTCTCCCGCAGGTTTGAAAACACTTACTTACTTACTTAATTGCCTGTTGCTGCTGCTGCTCTCTAGTTCCATCCCAAAATGATATCAGTGCGTTGGACTGTGATTGACAACAACAACAATACAAAGACAAACATCTTCTACATCCAAATCTTTTACCCATTTTAGGCGTACTGTTAAGCATGTTAAACTTACAGATCTTAGATACTGTTTGTAGTGTGTGAGCCGTGAACAGTTCTGCATCACGACGTCCATGACATCAGCATCAACGGTCTCCAAGACAACGCTGAGTGTTGGCCCGCTGTTGTCTCCACTCGGCAAGCCAACTGCTGCTGCTGCTGCTGCTGTGTCAGTAAATGCTGGTGACAAGGAAGACGGACATGCGTGTGATGGAGAGACGGTGGTGGTCGAAGGCGTCAGTTTTGCCGTTGTGATCGTCATAGCATTTGCTGCGTTCATTATCGGCGTGTTGCTGATGAGCAGTCTGTGGTTCATCTACGTCAAAACAAGTGAGTCCGCGCTGCCACTTTCTGTCTGCTTACAACTGTGAATGACTATTCAACCACACCGACCGTCATTGTAATGGCGGCTTTCCAGCGTAGTCAGATCTATGTTAGCCAGTACCCATCAGTATTCCTTTCTTCACTAACTACAGAGATAAGTGGATTTAAGTCACACAGGTGCTATTTCTGTCAGTGTTCAAAATGTCATTGCAGTGATGGAATAAATAGTAATTAAAGTAATTTTAATTCTAGTACTAATGTAAGTTCGTGTTGATTTTGGGAAAGAAATGTAGAGAGGCAAGGCAGAAACAATTGAGACAACACTTTCACTGCCCGGTACAACTATGGGCTGAATCCAGAGGTAAGGAGGGTTAATAGGGTTATGAGATGCGGTCAGTGGGACCTTGATCATCAGTCGAGGGCAGTTTATTATTTTGAGCAGAAATCAAACTGATAGGTTCTTGGTAAGAGTTCTTACCTTTGCCATTCAGTCAACGAATGAATTGACTTAAATAATTCATTGCTTTGCTACTCCGTGTAGCAGCCATTGTTCTAACTGAACGTGGTGGATCGGCTACTCCGCCTGTTCTCAATGAGAACTTCTTCAGCATTAGTAGAACCGGGTTTTTTATTGACGGGTGTCCTTGTCGTCATCATCATCGTTATCATAACATTATTTATAGTGTGCCTATTACAGACTGCTAGTAAGAACATAGGTGCATTACAGTAAAGGCCTAAAATAGAAGTCCAAATATACTAAAACATATGAAATCTGAGGAAAAATGACTGAATGTAAAAATAAATAAAAGCGAAAGTCTGTTGTCACGCAACTGTCGGTGCCAAAGCAGAACTGAAGGAATGAATCAAACAAACAAAGCATTAATTTAACACTACTAGCAAGTGAACCTAGAGACTTACTTACTTACTTAATCAACAACTGATTTCTCTCTTTATACCGGCCCACCAACGTTAGTACAATACTTGATCAGAATCTGCTAATTAATTAACAAATTAATCGATCAATAAAACGACTGATTGTGTGTGGACGTCAGGTCCAAAGCGGAAGAGTGGAGTGATAAGGTCGGCCGATACTAGCGGCGATGTGACGCCAAGTTCAACTCTGGGAGCACTAGCGGCCCGTCACGTGTGTGTCCGTTGACCAGCGATGACACCGTGCTGCAGATGTATGTCATTGCGTCCACCACACCAATCTGTCTAATTTGACTGTTGCCTGCTGTCGGAATCGGCGTCCGTCTGAGACGTATAGACGTTTCTGCATCAGTTGACCACTGCGCCTTTGACGGCCATTGTGATGCGTGCAGACAGCCGCTGTTGTGTATTGTCTCTGTCGTCGTCGTTAATAGGCAGCAGCCGGCCAGCCGGTGAGTTTTGTGTCATCACCGCCCGCCATGTTGATCTGACGATGTGCGGATTCCACGGCTTCCACGGCTGCAGTTTTTAACGATCTGTTAGTCGAGTACTCGTTGAAAATTTTACATTAAAAATTGTTGTTAAGTGATGTACAAAATTTATGTTTTGTTAAATGAATGAGACTTTTCGGTGGAATATCAATGGAACTTTTTGGTCTGACTGAGTGTAGATTAAAGAATAGATAACGACAATAAATACGAGTTGCTAGTCTTTGTTCTACGTCATTGATATAATGACATGACCACTTCAGGCACACAGTCATATGCTGTCAAAAAGGAGTTTTTGCTAGTAACTGTTGAATTACCAGTACTGGCTTTATTCGATTTTAATTCCTTTGTCAGCAGTTAAAGAGATACGATCAGTCGATTAAAACCTTCTTATCGTTGCGTGTCATAATAACTTCGTTTTGTTGTTGTCATGCCAGTCAGTCAGTCGTTCGTTGCCGCCGTAAGCAATACGTTGCTCGTGATGACAAGCTGTTAGTAGGCCGGCCAGCGGTCGTCTCACTCAAGAGGCATTTGCTGTTGTGTCATTGATGTTGCTTCTTATCGTCTCACTGACTTTGTTCAATTGAGAGTCCTGCGTAGGGCGTGCGGATGATGACAGTCGTGTGTGGTTCCTGTGAGGATGTGAAACAAATATTTTGGGACCCTGTCAAGTATGGGAAGTGTTATCAGATTACTGCAAGGGCAGTGTATGTGATTTTTTGACTTATGGTGTACCTCAACCAACAAAAAGTGAATCCAACTTGTATGAAATGGAAATGAGTGCATTCTATGTATACTGACTGTAATTAGTGTCAGTTAATCCCACGATTTGCTACTAATTTAGCGGCTCTCTTGTCACGGCTGAGCTAAATTCATATTCTGTCAGTTAGCTGCTGTACAAATTGAGATAGAGTGGGAATGTGTGTGTGTGGGGGGGGGGATGAGAGTGAAGTGTGCGGTGATGGATGGAGGTGGCTGTGAGGTTGGTCCTGATGCAGGTCTCTAGTTCAATCATGGGGTAATTCTCCGTGCCTGCTTGCTACCATCGTCATCATTTTGTGCATGTTTAGTATTATATTTAATGCAAGCTGTTAGGTATTTGATTGCTGCGTTGCTGTAGCAGTAGCAATACACAGATTAGTGGCCACGTTTGATGTAGTTTGGATGGCTTATATTGGCTTGTGTTGTCCGATAGAGTTGAAGAACATTGGTTTGTGTTATTTGTCATAAGAACTGTATTACGATACATAGTATTAAGATACTAGTAGGCACTAGGCAGTTAAGCATTACACTGCCTCAGTTTTGTGGCCATTCGTTAGGTCAATGTGGGTCAGCCAATCGAGTCGAGTCCTTCTGAATGAAGGGAATGTCTGGGAATGGTAGAATGAGGATTATTAGGGGCCACCAAACCATTAGTGTAAGAGAACTCGAAGTAATAACGCCAACCATCGGCCTTTTTCCACAACCAGACTTTTGATGGAAACCATTGCTCCCTTTATCAGGGTACCCCCACGTCCTTGAAAGTACTTTAAAATAAAGTTGGTCCTTGAAAAGTCCTCGAATATGTTTGTGTTTGGAAAATTGTTTTTGGGTTATGGAAGTCTATATTGATTTGAACTTTTCAGAATTTGGTGAAATGCGTGCCATTAGTTGGCTGTTTTGGGATTTAGCTCTTACTAAATTCAATTTTGGCCTGGTAAGCTTACAGTTCTATCCTAGACCTCTTAGATCTTGTAGAAACGTCCTTGAATTCTAAAGTAGCAGAAGAAGGGATAACCCGCCCTTATGCTAAATGTCGGACTCCAGTTCCAGTTTACCAGTTGAGCACTGTACTAATATACGTTGTAGCTAGGCAGTCCTGATCATTGTGAATGCTTTGACCAACTCGTTGATTGTCTCTGTAATTTAGTTGGTATGGTGGTAGAGTTACCAGTAGTGGTATTGTTGTGATAATTAATAATGTAAAATGTAGTCTACCTCTAATCTCCAGCTTTACATGTATAGTGGTATTTCCTCCGAGGCTACAAGCTTAACGTTTGCTTCGCTTGTTATTAATTTTTGAGGCAGAGATGTCAGGCCAGTGTGTGTAGATGGTGCCGGATTTTTTTTCTCTCTCTCGTAATTAAATGATTATTGAAACTAGTGCCGTTAATGGCTAATGAACCAGTTTAACTGCTTTATCATTTACAACTGTGTCACTGGTTTGTACGAAATAATATTTTAAAAAACACCAGTTTATCCATAGTGTTAACGGCGACGGATGAAAAACTGCACAAATCATTAAAAATGGTATTACCCACAATCACATCACCTTAATGTCAATGTAATGTTGATAATATCGCCTTTTTGTGATTTTATCACTTGAGTCCCTATAAATAAATAAAAAAAATTGTTATATTTTACCTATTTGTCCAGAAGCCGCATGGATGGATTTTCACCAAATTTGCACAGCAGTAGGGGTCACCGACGTAATCAGCTGTGACAAATCCTTAGGCAGTCAGTTAAGGCCATCAGTTGACTGAGCCAGTCGGTCGTCGTTAACACTCTGTTGCCGATAGTGCACAACAACTGATGTGCATTGTATCTACAGTTTTCTGTGCTCATGCTTGGTGTATCACTTAACAGTGGGCATTAATGTCACTGTTATCATTAACCCATTATATTATGTTGGAAGAAGATATTGAACTTGTACATAGCATTTTTGCTGAGTGTAATTAAGTGTTAATGTACATTGTGGTATATGTTGGAATTATGTTTCGATGGAAAATGATAAGATGGCATGATGCATGATACATACAACATCATACATGCTGGGCCAGCAGTAGTCAGTGTATGGGTCAGGTCATCAGTGACTGTGTGTGTCCGTGATGTGAAAGAAAAACGACTTGAGCTACGAACACGAAACTTGGTAGACACTAGGCATGCATTGACCCTGAGGTCAAAAGGTCAAATGTCAAGGTCGTGTGGTTATCAAACGCCAGTGTGGGAATGTTGATCCATATGACCGCTTAGGTTTTTGGTTATTTCTGTTCTGAGCACCGCCAAATACTTGCTTACCATTTTGTGTTCTCAGGTAAAATATGCTTTTTTGAATATTCAAGTATATTGAGAATTAACTAGAGCAAATGTAATGAGATAATATAAGTCAGAAGATATGCTAGTCTGAGAGGGAATGTGATTTATGTTGATTAATTGATGCAGAACACTCTATTGGTTAATAATATGATGACTGAAAGTTTAACTTTCGTTTATCCTGCTGCTTGTTGTCTCCAGTATTGTTCAGATATCTTTTTTTTGTTATAATTGAAGTCTGCTGCTTTCTGTCCATTTGGCTCGACACATACTGCAGATAAGAGAAGTATAATGAACACACGTCGACCGTCAGTAGCTGATGCGTGGGTGAGTAGGGCAATCAGTGGCGTCTTTGTCTGTGTCTGTTGTGTGTGTGTCTTACTGTGCTGTAAAAGAACAATAGGGCCTAGCAGTGGCTAGCATAGCGAGAGATGTTGTTGAGATGACCCCTCCCCGTGACCACAATGCACGGTAAATTTGGATTGGAATTTGAAACCTAAATTAGCTATAATGCTATAATGCGGCAATGCACTTCCGTCACAGACAGACGGACACTGACATCGTAGCATAAGCGCGAGATGTATATATTACATCTCGCGCTAAAAATTGAGTGATAAACTCCAAACTTGGTACACATATGGTTCATGGCAGCTGCAAGCCGTGCGAACAGTATAAGGTCAGTGTCATGTCGTCATCAAGTGCACTGCCAGCGTGGGTATATATAT
>Ga0209782_1001013_pt1 | contig 13887 bp, 4 predicted proteins | sample WorMetmaBAHAMAS1_FD_187390 | JGI IMG/M metagenome (GOLD analysis project Ga0209782, IMG submission 187390) | Marine gutless worms symbiont microbial communities from Max Planck institute for Marine Microbiology, Germany - Inanidrilus... | ecosystem: Host-associated > Annelida > Digestive system >... | reverse complement strand
GGACTGCTGTATATCGCAGTACGGCGCGCTTGAGGCCACGCACGTCGCACGCTAAGGCTTAGGCCTAAACTCCATCGGTTCGATTTGTCACCGTGTCTGTTGCAAACTTGATTGTATTACATATAGATAATGAATCGATTAAGTGGAGTTTGAGCATTATCGTTCAAATATTTCTTGCTCTGCCTAACAATTTGCTGTCAACCGACTCTCGTTGCCTGCATTGTAATTATACTTTGTGGGATGCATGCAATATGGTCGATTTTTACCGCGCGACGCTATGCTAAGCGCAGTACATGCCGTCGTCATGTATCTGTCCGTCCATCTGTCTCTGTGTATGTCTGTCACACTTCGGTATTGTGTAAAAACGGCTAAACGTAGGATCACGCAAATAATGCTACACGATAGCGATATTTTATAGTTGCAGAATTTCTACTGACAAGCGCGTCGCGCGGTCCCTCTGCCACAGCAGAGATACTTGTTCACATATGAACAGCATTGTATTAGCCAAATTTTTGCTCATTGACTTACTTGGGGGATGTAGTGATTTATTTCAAGCCACATCAAAACCAGTTCTGAGTTTGGAGTGGGGTCTAAAACCTGGGTTTTCCCATTGACTTTAGCATTGTCTTTTAACTGCATATTGCATTACTGTTTATATGCATGAAAGATATTTAAGCAGACTGAAGTGTTGGAATGATTGTAGTTATTTGAACATGCTTTTGCTTATATAAACTCGCTCTGTTTGCAGTGATTTATGATTCGTTAAAACATTGTGGGCACATCGAGCCAGAAAGGTAGATCATGAAATAAAATTATATTAACGTTATACTATATGACCATTTACAAAGGTGGTCTGTAAATGTCACCGTTATTGTGTAGCAGTAACAATCAGGTGCCATGAGTGAGGAGAAGCATTCATTATTAAATTGCAGTGTTTCCAGCGTTGCATCCGAAACATAATGTGGCAATGTTGTGATGTGTGCGCAGTACTGAGAACAAACAACAGGCTGTCACTCAGCTGTTTCACATTCTACAAAAATGCCATCTCAGAGCCGCCACATGAGATTGTTCGCAGTGCGTCCATTAAACGTGGCAGAAAGTCAGACATCGGCACTGATGCCTTCAGCTTGGCTTCGTCATCTGGATTGTCCATAGCAAAGCGATCACCAGACTCCAAAAAGCTTGTCTACCGAATAAAGCGTCGCTTTCTGCAAGATAGCATCAGCGGATGGTAGTCATACTGATTGTTGGTGTCTATTTGACTGAAACTGCTTTTGGGGTTGTGTTTCAACAGTAATTTTTTTTACCTTATGTCGGCTCTGTGACACACTACATGACTGACAATCACTATAATAATTTTTTTCTAGTTAGCATACGTGGCATCAGCCAAAATGACCTTCAAATGTTGCTAATATCACCAGCAGTGTCACTGTTCACTCAACTTTACATTCTGTACATTTGCATGGACTATTCCATCCACGAGAAAAACTTAATTTTTCACCACGCGTGCTGACATTCAGCGGCATCTGCATTCTGCCAAATATCAAATGCTTGCAGTACCACACATCAGTACTTGCGGCCATCGGGTCTTTTTAGTTGCCGGCCCCACTGTCTGGAACTCTCTCCCAGATTTCATCCGGAACTCGATGATCAGTGCAGACTCCTTCAGACGTATTTGTTTGCTCGATACTAGTGCATTCGGCGTGTTAGAGGTTCTTGATGATAACTGCACTATATAAATCTTCTTACTTACTTTATTAAAAAGAGGGTGCAATATTTTGCAAATGTACATACAGATATGTTGCAGTTTAAAACATAGTGAAAACCGTACTTTTATTTAGTTTAGTGTTACAGTAGTTGTCATCTAATTAACACTGAATTAAATTATGTTCTCAAGATTCTCAAGTAAATCAATGTTAAGGCCTGTTCCATGTGGTCACAGTCACACTGGTGTTAAATGTTATCTATTTTTGGCCTTAGTGCTTTGATATTGGTTGGGTGAAATGAAGAGCATCCATTCTGTAAAAAATTGAGCAGCAACGTGCTGATGTCGTCTATCAGTCAAAGTGCAAATGATATGTATATGGTCAAGCTGATGCCATTGCCATGCCATTGGGTGAGGTCAACTTCCGCTAAGTCTAAAGGCTTAGACCAAACTTCGGTCTAAGTCGAAACTTAAGACTGAATTTGACCTCATGATGGCGATTTGGTCTCAGACCAGACTTAGACCAAACTTTGGTCTTAGCCTTTAGACTTAGACCAGACTTAAGTCAATATTTAGGCTAAGACCATAGCTAAGCTGAACGAAACAGACTTAACTTGGGAATTCCGTGTGTTAAATGTGTATCTTTTGATCTTAAGCCCTTGGACTTGGACCAAATGCAGGTCAAATTAGTCTTAACAAAAGTCTAACGCTTTAGTTGCATTTAGAAGTGTGCCCCGGCATTTTACCTGTCATTTTACGTCAGTGATGACGTCTACGATGACGTCGTATACGGTGGTGTGATTAATAACCGTCATCGACCAAACGAACAGCATTCCAAGTCAACGTGATGGTGGGGTGGATTGGAAAATGTCTAAACCTAAAGACCTTAGGTCTGAAGACTTAAGTCTAAAGTCTAAACTGGACAACGGACTTAACGCGTTCAGCTAAGACTTTAGACTTAGCCGAAGTTGACCTCACCCATTGTATTTTCATCTTGTTTATTACAATTCAGAATGATTTTGCTGGCCTACTCAGATTGCCCTGGAAAAAGAGGTCGTTAAATGGGTGTCTGTGTTCATTGTTGTCTTATTATTTTGATTTTCATTACGACCTTTGTACTTCAATATGACGTAGTATTTGTGCCGTTTGTGGTTTCAGCCGTTATGCAAAGCGAAAGCGGTTGTTAAAACAAACTCTGAAATCAGAAGAGTGCTTATCGCGTAAAGCTACGTCAAAAATTACTACCAGCAGTGGTGGTGTCGGTGTTTCAACGTGTAAACCTGAGCCGCCATTAAACAATGGTGGTGTGAGTATCTCTAAAGATGAGCCATCAACTATCATCATTGTCAGTGCATACAGCTTGACGTCGTCTGCAGCTGACAGTATGTTTCATACAACTCATACGGTGGGCAGCACAACTCATGTTTCCACTGCACGGTCTGGAGCACCTGTAAAAGTCTGTATGTCTCAGTCGCGTGTGCGGAATGCTGAGTCGAAGATTTCCACGGTCATGCCATTTAGACCAACTAAGAACTTGCGTGTGCTGAAAGCTAAGTTAGAGACTTCCGCAGTCACTCACGCGCCGCCACTTATACGGACTAAGGACTGGCGTGGGTTAGTTATTCTTCCATATTTTGTATAGTATTTTCTTCAGTTTTATTTTCTGTTGTGCTTGTATTTAGTATGTAGCATATCGCACTGCTGTCTGTCTGTCATCTTATTTATGGTGCTATTTGTCAGAAAGTTGGTACGTGTGTGTGTATGTGGCATCCCTTCGAAGTCAAGTCAGTTTGTGGGCCAAGAAGTGATAAGGCCATTTATGATATGTAAAGGTTAAAGACAATTTAGATAGCATGATCCAGCCAGTTAATGTACAGTGGGATATCTGTAAAGGCCGTCTGGCCAATCGTCTAAGTTACTCACAGGTCGTAAGCCTGAGGAGAGGCGACTAGATGCCGGTCGGCGAGAGAACTGGCCCAGCCATGTACGCTGTGTGCTGTGCCATGTACGCTGTGACATAACGGCGGGGCATTATTATAGCCAGTTAATGACCACTGCCCATGCTAGCTGCCGCTGGCCAGCAGCTGCATGGTTCACTGAGCATGGACAGCTGGGCATTGTCACTGGTTACAGACCTAGCTTCTAGGCAGTTGACCATGTCCACTGTTCTGCAATACCTGGTTACGGGTCATTCGCACTGTACACATGTCCTCATGGACAGTGGACAAGCATGATATGCACGTGTATGTGCATCTCCGCTGCAGTTGAACTCATCGAAATCATTGACATCTGTTCACATGTGCATGGATCTGCATAGTGTGAATGGCGTCATTGTTTGAATAGAGAGTTTGAATACAGCAGATCTGTGCATAGTCTGCAGATCACCTTAGAACAGCATTCTGAGTTACGTCAGTGTCTTACCACGTTGACTGAGCAACAAGAAGGGCATCTGGCCTGTGAAGAGTTGCGGGGCTCGAAGGTTTTTTGTTGTGGCACCCATGCCAACTACAGTAACCCCGGGAAGAAGTAAGTAAGTATTTATTTGAAATTTGCGGTCATAAGACCGAATACTACACAAATAAAACAGTGTTAAAAACAATACGTAAAAAAGACAAACAGATTATGGCCGCTTAAGAACAAACTGCACTATCAGAACAAAAACTGTCCAGATTTACAATATCAGAAAGAAGGCTGTTAAAGAAAAGCTGTGTGTTTTATACGTGCTTGTGTTAGTCCCAGGTTCACCGGGAAAGTTTTGTATCTGTTGAAAATGATGTCAGAAAAATACGCCTCCATGTACACAATACATACTCGAAACTGATGAATGTTTGATGCAGCTGCTGGGTGATGTACTGTTGGCTGAACGTGAAATTGTATGGCATTTCTGTGTTGGATTCTGTTTGACTCGACTTTTGTTGCTGTGTGGCCAATGCTGTGGCAGGTCATCGCATCTGACACATCAGGTCTGTGGACTGAATTGTCCAGGCGTTGAAAACAAGTTTCCTTCTTTAACGTGCACTCAGTGCATGTCGATGTTTCATCCGGCTTGTTTGGGCTTGCCATCTGTATTGACTAAATTTAAATGCAAGGTATCCATTATGTTAACCTTATTATATTTTGTCAGCTTTATTATATTTTGTCAGTTTTCAGTTCATAGGCCCCTTTCACATTGGAAATGTATTTCAAAATTAGTTCTATTTTAAAATAAAAGTTTGGAAATTTTTCTTTCAAAAGTGAGCACATTCACATTGGAAATAAACTTTCGAAAGCCATACGTAAACAGCATCGCCAACACTTCGTTCAGTGTTTGTAAACAGTGGCCGATTGACCAATTAAGTGCTCCATAAGTGAAATTTCTGTAACAGAATTTTGCAAAATAGAACGTGGTCTAAATTGCGAAATAGAATTTCGAAATTTATTTCTTTCGAAAGTTGACTATTCACACCAGATATTGTCTTGCGAGAAAGACTAATTTACTTAAATTCCGAAATTAATTTCAGTGTGAAAGGGGCTATATAATAACTAGAAACATTTTACATCGCTAAACCACTGCAAAACTGGCAGCATGCCATAGTTTATGCCACCTCTTCCACGGAAAGAAAAGGGGAGGAAATGGGAAGGAAGGAGACGACAGAAAATGTGAATGGAGGGAAGGAAGGGGAAGAGGACTGAGGGGGCAGATGGGTGATCGCAGGGAAAAAGGTGGTAAGGAAGGACGGGGTGTGGAAATTGGGTAGAGAAAGGCAAGGAAGGAGAGGGAAGAGAAGGTGAACGGAAGGCAGGAGGGATGAAGTGGTCTACTCTTTTTAGCAAAATTTTACCTTTGTTGGTGCACAAATGCTGCTTGCATGACAGATGGATTACTTTTCGCTGTAGGCTATGTATAAATTTCTAAAATGTGATTTATGTCAGCATTAAAGTGGAAATGAAGTAATTAATTAGTAATGAGTAATTTATTTACAGTTTCCATTGATTGAAAAATGCACAATGTTCAGACATCTACAGTAAATGCTGATCAATTTCACAAAATTTTCATAATTTGGGGCTCTTGTGCCAACCCTCTTACCAATTTAGATCTAATTTGGCGAGAAACGGTTGACATATACATGCCAAATTTTATCTTTAATCTGTTTATTGTGTCGGCTTCTGGTAGCAAAAAAACTGCAATTTTTGAATATTTGGGGGCTATTGTACCCATCTTCCATTATTAATGATGGCAAAATTTGGTGTGTTTGAGTAAACCCACAGTCTATGCTTATGTACCAAAGTTTGTCTCGATTGGTTTATTCTATTGCCATTTGTCGGCGAGAAATACCCTAATTTTTATCGTTTTTCAAACTTCAGCATTTTGTGGTGTCACTAGTTGGCAGCATACAGTGAAAGTTGAATGTTAGTGCTATACTACATCTCTGTGTGTTCTATTTAACAAGATTTCAACAGACTTAGAACATCATGCAGACTTCAGGGTTTGTACACACTCTGGAAAGTCCTGGAATTATAAGCCAGCAGTTCTGGAATGTTTATTTTTGGTTTGAGTAGTTGCTAAGCAGATAATACATGTTTAATACATTGCCATCTCTTGGTTCAAACCAAGTATTAGAAATACCTTTATACTGTTAAATAATATAACCTCGGGTATTGCAATTTCGCTTCTTTTCTGTCATGCAGATACACTGATAACTGATTTTGTATCGTGCACTTTTATGAAAGTCCTGGAAAAAGAATTTTTGAGACCTGGAAAACCCTGGAATTTGGTCTTTGCAAGTCCTGGAAAAAAGCATTTTGATGTCTGTGCTAACCTTGCTGCAGTCCAGCTGCGATAGCCGAGCTTATTGTTGATGTGCTGTGGCCAGCGTCCTGCTGTGGTTCTGTGTTTACAAATTGTCATCTGTGTGTTTGTTAGCGCTGTTCTTATCTGTCGCGGCGGAGCACGGCAGCACCCGCTCTGTCTGCTGCTTCAGCATTGCCAACAGTGGGTCCAGTCTTGCCACTTCACCTAGCTGCTAATGGGACATCGAGACCAGCGCTTCCACCACCACCACTTGTTCCAGTACCACACCGTCAGAAATTTCTGCCAGTTTCATCTGCCAGCATTCCCCCACTACCTGCGCTGCGCATGTTGTCACCGTCATTTTCGTTAGATTCTGGTCCGGTGTTTTCCCCCATTTTAGGCACGTTTGCCCCTCGGTTGAACACAATGCCCAGTTGCTTGCAGGTGGTGCCACCGCCGACGCCAGCGTACATGGGAATGCAGCCGGCAGCTTCTATGCCGAGGTTAACGCAGATGACTGCATCATCAACATTTCAGCCATATCCATCTGCAAGACCCGCTCTTCCAGTGTCGAATTTTGTCCAGCCACCTACACTTCGGTTGCAGATGCATCCTGCTGCATCACAGTCTTTAGAAATAGTCAACAGTATTTTCTATCCTCTGGTGACAGCAAATTCTGTTCTGCCATCACCGCCGCTTCGGCAGCTTTTGCATAATACATCGCATCATTCTTCGGCTCCAGTTATACGGGCAACTGACCCAATTACATTTTCGTCTCAGAGATTTGTCCCACTTTTGTCAGTGGCAAACTCTGTTACTGTGCCACGCTGTGCCACGTCAAATGATTTTGGCTGTTTCAGAATTTCCGGGACAGGGTCAACTGTTGTTGGCACTTCTGTGTGCCATGCTGTCAGCACAGCTCCATTGCAGAATTTGACATATTCCAGTAGTTCTTCATCGGCTGTGTCAAGATCACGTCCGCCGAAACCTGTCACGATTGAAATTATTGACGACGATGATGATGATGACAGTTGCTTAGAGCAGCTGGCAGAGAGCGATAAGGTTGCTACCACTATGGCATTATCCACTATCGAGTCCCGCCCAGTTCCATCCACCACCGAAGTCGTCATTTCTTCATTACCCACAATTAGTACTGCTAGTAGTACTATAGATACCGAGAGAAACCCGGTTCAGCCCATCACTGAAGTTGTTGCTTTATTACCGACAGTTAGCACTAGTTTTGTGAGTGCCGTGTCATTCTGTGTTTGTCCGGCCACTGAAGTTGTTTCTGCGTCACTGACGGCTACTGCCAGTCGGAGTTGTCCTGTGCGTGTCGACTCGGGCCCAGTTCACGCTGTCACCGAAGTTGATTGTTCATTATCCACAACTAATGCTACCAGCACTGGTGTGCATTGTGAGTCAGGGCCAGTTCACCCTGCTCTCATTGAAGTCGGTTCTTCATCACCAACAGCTGATGCTACCAGTAGCACCATGCGTGAAGATTTAAGTCCAGATCAGATTTTCATCAATGTCGATTCTTCGTCACCTTCAGATAGTGCTGCCAGCGGTACTCTAGACGTTGAGTCGGCTTATTCTTTGTCTCCCACACATAGCACTACAAGCCATTTTGAAGACGTTGAGTCAGACCCAGTTGAGCCTGAAGTCATTCCTTCTTTATCCACAGTCAGCAGCAGTAATCCAGTGCCTGGCCATATGGCTGAGTTGGAACTTTGTGAAAACAGCAACCATTTCCAGCAACGGCTTGCTGAAGTTGGCTGTCTGCGTTACATATTCCAGTATCTCGACATCTGCTCTCGGCTGAATGCTGCACAAGTTTGTCACTGCTGGCATCGTGTGGCTCTTCAGCAGAATTTGGTAAATTTTGATTGTATTTCTCTCGGCATAAGTATTTCAGTTATTTTCTATTTTATAGTAATTCTCCAAAAGTTATTTTTATTGCTCAACTTACATTTTTTGTGTTTGATGTACTGTTGTAACTTTTGGAATCATTTTGTAATTTCTGGTAGTAAGTAAGTCATATCTCAGGCCACATTGGTTTGTGGTTTGCCGCTGTTGTGGTTGTGGCCTTCCGCCATTCCGTGGGTGCATCATGTATTGACATCTATGTCGAAGGCTGTGTGGACATAGTTGCAGTCGTTTACATTGATTATGCTTTTGATGATACCATTTGTTGGCATTGTGTAACTGTTGCACTATTGTATGCATAAGTTTGCCATATTGGTTGAGATTGACAGTTGGATAGCAGGAAGGGCAAGCTGCCTGTATCAAAAAACTAGAACTTGTGACTCATGGGTTTATTTTTTGTAAATATTCCTGAATATCGTGGTGATTTTAATATTAGTAAATAATCGTTTTGTTGAATTTTGTTGAAAATGTAATTACGGGTTCGGCATGAAGTAAAATTGTTTTTGAAGGTTTATTTTAATTTTTAAATTTTCAGAAATAGTTAAGAGTACAGTTATGGCAGGCCAGTGATATTTGTATCGTAATTGTCAATAAAGAACACTGATTGCATACCTCAGTGTACATAAGATTTGTTGGCAGTTTTAATATTCGTGAATTTTTGCTAATCTTAGTATTTGTAATATTTGCATACTTTTTTGTGTCCTGTATAAAACTACTTAGGTTATTCAAAAGTTTTGGCTGGGGAACCTGCATCAACACTGGAAAGGAATGAGCCACATTTTTCATAGGTTGAGTGAAAAACAGAGGAAGGGAATTTTGTGGGAGTAACCGGCCAACCCAGGTTTGTGTGGAAAATTACTGTTAGCCTGTTTCATTTGTGTGTGACGACAGTGGTCCTCTGTCCGACTGCGTGGCCTGCGTGTCACTGATTGGAGTCGGGCTGCTGAGCATTTCACTCGCGTATCAGCTCGTGTCCTGGTGAGTACGTGTGAATTGCTGCTGCAAGAAATCACGCTTTGCTAATTTTTTTTGTTGAACATTTTTTGACATATGTTTGCAGTAGTTCTGTGTTATTGTGTGGTGTATGTATGATTAATAGGGCTGTAAACTTTTTGCACTCGTTACAAGATGACTAAATTTGTGAAATTTACCTACCACCACAAATTCTTGAATTCTGACACATATTTGAGTAATTTTATAATTTATCCAATAATAGCTAAATGATGGACTATAAAATACCACATGAAATTGTATACAACTTTTATGTACAACTCACAGATGATGAACTTCAGTATTCAGTCTATGCTGTGACCAAGTTGCCAGGTGTTTTTTGCCACTTTTTGCCAGCTGTGATGGATTTTACAGCCAAATGGCACCAAAAATGGTAACTTTACGAACCCTGAAATGACTGAACTCTGGGATTATCTGACCATGAATGCAAGTGTTTTGAAAATGATTGAAATGTGCTGGCTAAATTAACATTATATACATAATACAATCACTCACAGTTTTAATTGATCTCCAGTTAATGTTTTTGACAAGTTTGTTACTGAAAGCAAAAATGTTGTTTTACACATGAAGGACAAATTTGTCTCTTTTCCATTGCTATAATTTTGACCATGAATTTGGTGTTTTTTGCCGCAATTGGCTGTGAATTTTCCAACTTTTGGCGACAGATTTACAGCCCTAACGAGCATATTTCGTAATACAGTTGTTTCAAATAGGTGTTTTTTCTAACTTTTGTTTATAGAGGTCAGCTGATTGATTATTTCTTATATTATTGTCAGAATTACGGTGAAACCCGATAGCAGGCAGCTAATGTTGCCTGACAGAAGTATGTGGTTTTGAGGGTGAAGTTTGCCTGGCCATGAGTTAGTCATAGCATAATTTATGGATTGTGTGGCCGAGGGGCTTTGACATTTGGCCATGTGATGTATACATGTAAGTTTGCATTCTGAGCAATTTCCTTGATTTAAATCTCAGTCTCATCCGACTTATCACTGTCGTTGCTTTTTTCCTAAGATAGTGAGGACAGTTTTCTAGTTTTATGATATCACTATTATTTATCATGTTTTATTTTAACTTTCTTTAGTTTTTGTAATTTTTAGATTTATGTTTGTTGAGCTTGTAAACTCTCAGTACGGGGTCACTGTGTGGTGCAGGACCTGCGAAGTCTGCATCAAGATACCGAGTCTTGGCGCAAGCTGACGTGCATATTGTGTCACCTTAATACCGTCACGGCGCTACATGTCGGCTCATGTCCTGTGTCCGTTGTACATGCTGTCGCTGACCAGATGTTGTGGCTTCGGCATTTCTCAGCCAATAATATTGCCGACCCTGACTGGTTCTTAATGTTTCTTTTGCTTTATTTTTGCATGTCTTGTGGTCACCAGAAGTCATATTCGGGCGATTAGCCAGCCACATGTCTAGCCACATGAGTTCTTGGATGCAAGATACTGGCTGCATTTTTAACTTTTAAATTTCGCAAGTGTAGTTGGAAGGTGAGCTGGAAAATGTTTATGGTGCATACCACAGTGTAAGGAAATTCAGTGGATTGACCTGCATTCGCTTCGTGTATTGCCGTTCAGATAATAAACATTCGCCGGCTACAATACGTGTATGAAAGTATGAACCGAAGTTGAAATTGTTTTATTAATTTAATTAATTTATACCTAACTCTACCGTGACCCTAACCATACTGACCGTAACACTTCTAACCATAAACCTAATGACCCTATCTGTAAATCGCCATGGCTAAAAAGATCAACAAAAACTGCAATTTGTACTTTAGTCCATTTTGGCGCTGGGCCTGATATGATCAAGCAAGATGTTCTAAAAATAGAACAATATAATAAAATAAAATATTGATTCTACCGGCGATTCTGTTCTCGTGAAATCATAACAGTTTTGTGACAATAACAGCAGATACGGTTATAACTGAAATAAATTTATTATATCTGACTAATTTTTTATTTATATTGACTACAATATGGACAAAACAAAAAGTGATCTTTTTATTATGAGTTGAATATTCTACACTCTAATGGGTCCTGTAGCCTCGTTTTCGGCTGAGGTTGGACAACTGTGCAAATTATCTAAACTGTGGTGTATACATACAAAATTTTCTTGAGAATCTGCCAGTCAGATAAATTTAAATTCAGTCTCCATCTGTATACATAATGATGACAAAAATCAAGTGCACTGTGTACAGGCATTTTTTATGTTGTTTTGTTGCTTGACAGGTCAACTGCTTCTGAATTGAATCTGTCAAGATTCTCGCATTTCAGACATCTGGAAAAGTTGCAACTTCGAGCGAATAATGGACTGACATTAGCTAATGGTTGTACCGACTTGACCAGTCTTGTAGGCTGGGTTCATTTAAAAACTTTGGTGAGCACGCTTTGTCTGACATTTTAGCCATTCATGTAAGTGCTTTATTGTTCATGGTTAAACCATTATGTACTAGTTGTGTACTGAAATAAGTACTACATAAAATATACAAGTACTGCCATAAATTTGTGTTTATCATTTTTACCAAGTGATAACATATGTCTTGAAATTCAGAGAATATACGTGATTGTTTGTGTTTGACTCGACATCCACCAAATATTTTTGTTTCCATATTTTTCTGATTTGATTTAAAATTGTGTTCTTTAACTGCACAGATGTATCTGCTTTATCGTATCTGCTTTTTCGTGTTTATTTACAGCTATGTAATATTGTTCCATTTAGTGTTTTTCAATGTTAGGTCATTGAGCCTATAATAACCATGCTCCAGTCTCTAATTATCTGTAATGGGGGGCCCAACCAAGTTACATGGAGTTTTTGCGGAAAAGGAAGCCAGTTAAGCACAAGAGACCCAGCTATAGTTGAAAGACTCGCACAACACTTTGTCAGTTCAAATGTTAACAGGATTGTTTGCATGATCCTTTGTTTACCTATTTTGTTGACACAGTATGTGTGATGGACAGACTGACACACTGATAGATACGGGCCCGTTGCTAATATCCGTGCTAGCATAGCATCACACGGGTAAAACATAAATGTAGTTAGTATGCTAGCCGGATCTAGTTGAAAGCATACATCCTATGGTCTGGTGTCTGTCCATCAATCTGTTTCTTCGACTCAAACTAACGCACCAGATGGCAGCACATGATGCGGACCGTGCGTGACACTCGGGCCGAATCCATTTTAAAGAATCGTGTGCAGTGGTGAGGCAAAAGAAACAAAGTATTCTGTTCTTTGTGCTTGTAATTTCTTTACCATTTATAAAAGATGTTTGTTACTGGCTGGACACCTTGTCAACCAACCAATGGCTTCACGGCACTGGAGTGAACCTGTGATTACTTGTAATTTTCTGATGAATTGATGATGTCGTTGTTGTGTAGTCGCTGACGTCGCTTCGCAATGTACCTAGCCACAGTCTTAACTTCATTGGATGTCTTGTGTCGCTCCACACGCTGGAGATTGGTGACTGCTTTCAGTGGACAAATGAGGTATACTGCTTGCCGTATAGGTAGTCATTGTTCGAGTAGGCTTCCCTGATTTTGCATCTTGTCCTGTGACCTGATTCAAAATACTGTAAAATCTTCAGTGCAATATGAACAATTTAGATTTTTACTTACTGCTCTCACAGAGGCAGTGAGTATTGTAATCAAGAACTCATAAACCTGCCAGTTTTCCTGGTAGCAGACTGAGGCCTGAGTTCGAACAGCACCACGGCTGTCATCAGCACTTGGCCGTTGTTGTTATTATCACTTGACAGGATGTCGAGATCGAGTTAAAGCTGCAACAGGCACAGAATTCTCACTGTTATTGGTGCCATCCCACAGATGACCATGGCTGACATCCTGAGAGTCTGTGTTGAGACCGGTAGATGGTTTCATAACGTGCACCTATAATTTATATAGACAGCTGCAGTGGTTCGTGGCGGGGTGTACATCCAAAACGGCCATATACCAAAACGGCCACAACCAAAACGGCCACAGGCTAAAACGGCCACAAAGTGATACCAAAACGGCCACATTTACCTACAAATGAAAAGTAATTGGTCATCATTTTTTATAATTACAGCTGAAATGTCGACCAGCTAAATATGTCAACAAGTTTATTTGGTCACTTTATATTTCGCTATAAAACTAAAGTCTAAAACTTTCGTTTTAGACCAAAAGTCTGGTCTAAGACCTAATTAATTCAGAGGGAGGCTAAACTTTAGTCTCACGAAACAACGCCTGCAATTTAGCATCTCTGTTGGCAACTGACACACTTGGTAGTTAAAAAATTGCTGACATTGTCTGATGATATCAATTTTATTTGTTTTAAATAATTTCATAAAAACGATTGACTACAAAATCCAGTGATCTGAGATCTGCTTTTTTGAGAGGACAAGTTTAAAACTTACTTTTGGCATGGTTTAAGTGCTTGGTCTTATAATTCCCGGTTTGTCAAGGGAAAATTATTTGTTCACATGTTCGCTGATCTAATG
>Ga0209782_1001012_pt1 | contig 13889 bp, 8 predicted proteins | sample WorMetmaBAHAMAS1_FD_187390 | JGI IMG/M metagenome (GOLD analysis project Ga0209782, IMG submission 187390) | Marine gutless worms symbiont microbial communities from Max Planck institute for Marine Microbiology, Germany - Inanidrilus... | ecosystem: Host-associated > Annelida > Digestive system >... | reverse complement strand
GTTTATCTGTGTCTGCGCACCTCCGTAACTGTTAGACTACTGCATCCCGGTTGCCGGTGCTGAAACTCTGCGTTCTTCCAGCTGTCAGCCGCTTGCAGTATTGCACTTTTGGCTCAACACTGATGGCCATTGCCAGCACCTCGGTCTAGAACTCTCTCTCGGATTTCATCAAAGACCCAACAATCAGTGTAGACTGCTTCAGACATTTACCTAAAACGTATTTTTTCGTTCGATACTAGTGCATTCAGCGCATTATAGGTTCTTGATAACTGCACTATAGAAATCTACCAACTTACTTACTTACATGCCTGTACAGGTGAATGTTATGAACATGGTATGTAATTGCTCTGTGACTCTTTCAGTACACTTTCATCCATTGCACCAAGATGTCAGCCTGCTGCTGAAGCAGCCTGATGTGCCTAGAACAGAGTCTACTTTTCCTGTAGTCCTCCTTCATCCAAGCTCGGCCTTCTGTTACATGATCGTGCCATATCTAGCTCAGAGTTGGTTGATTCGATTTTGACATCTATCTCGGCCTTTTTTTATATCCAGTAATCTCAGGATCGGGATCTCAGAATCCTGGGACTTCACATTGCTGTAAATTCTTGGTTCTCAAAATTACCTCATTCACTGTAGGTACCACACCAGCTGAGGTATCGGTAGGATGATCCCTTGCATCCATGATGTTGTTTGTTTTGTGTGTGTGTGTCTGTCTGTCTGTCTGTGTGTGCTCTTAAAAGAAAACAGCTTGAGCAGTCAACCGTACAATTGGTAGACGTAGAGTCCATGTCAGGCCCTCTCCACGTATTGAGTTCAAAAGGTCATAGGTTAGGATGAGGATGACTGCCCTGTTGTTTGGCTCTGTGCTGAGAGTATGTTGTCGTTTGTAGGCTGCCAAGCTGGAGGAGGATTTTGCCGACACTGTAGGAATTCTTCTTGATCTCCTGCAAGCGTACAAGGTTCATACATTACAGCTGTTTTTAGTCGTCATCCTAGGTCCAGCTGGTTGGTCTGGCTGTGTGCAAATTTCCGTAGATATATTAGACAATTGTGCGGGTGGCAGTACAGAATGGCTATATGCAAGAGTGAATGTGTAGGCTTAAGTCTTCGAATGTCATTTATATGTTGTAGTGCTAAAATGTAGTCAAGATTTCAGTCGGTAAGAATTCCAGACCTGGCTGTGCCTAGATTATGAGCATTTTTGTGAATGTGATTTTCATGGTTTTGTTTGCTTTTGACATCACCGCAACCAACAATGCAGCCATTGTTTGCTGTCAGAAATGCTCCCAGTGTGGGGCAGATCCTAGTAGACCAACCAGATCTTTGCTGATGGTGAAGACATATCTCTGAATTATGTCTTCTCTGTGTTTAATGCTGTCATTTTGTGTGTGTGTTAACACTGTTGAAATGTCGCCATGACCGGACCACGGCTTTCCTTCACGGCTCTTATTTACTTAATACACATGCTGATAATTGAAGTCTTGCATTTTTTCCATCTTACATTGGCCATGTACCGTAAACATATATCCACTGTTTGAAACTTTTATTACTGATATGTTTTGAGCCAAAAGGTTTACAACACCATTTTAGTTTTCTTTGTAGCTGGAATCAACTCGTGTTGATCAGTATAGGCCAATGTCATGGCATGTGATGCTTTAACATATTTTTTGGTTTTGCATAGTAACATTGGAGGTAGGTACCTTGATTAACTTTTTGTCTAATGAATTTTCCTTTTCCAATTGTTGCCAGCCTATGCATCCACTTGGGACTGACATAAACTTTTGAAAGAAAGATGTTCTTTTGTAGCAAAGTTTTTTGTTGCCCTTTATTTTGTCAGCCAGTGTAAAACCTTCATCTTTATCTAAAACCACCAGCGGGAATCTGATGCTATGTATGTCATCACTTGATATCGGGCTGTTTTATCTATAATTACTTTGCTTCCGGCATGCAGTATGATGTACAGCATGCTTACACGTCAAATTTGTGTTTGGATTTTGGAGTGCTGAACAGGGCCCCCATAAACTCAGGGACCCACACTCTGAAAAGCTTTTTCCTGGTTCTTACAAGCAGACGAGCATAATGCCCTGACCCAATATTTGTGTCAGACGTGGCCCCCAGATTTGTAAAAACCCCAACTAGTGGCTAAGTCGACGGTGCATTACATGTAGGACCTGTGTGAGAGGCATGAGAAGGGAGTCGTTAGCGAGCATCAGAAGACGATGCAGAAGCTGAACCAGTACAAGAAGAAGACCAACGCGGTTCCACACAGCCACTCGGCGGTGAGTGACACTACAGCAGCTGTGCTGTCACGTTAACGTCAACTGCGTATTGTAAATAGAAATGTGTCGAGCTGAACCGACACTCATTCTAGCTCCGCCATCTCCCAAAAAGTCCGTTATGTGCAGAACAGAATGAACTTATTACCGTTGTTGTTGTTGTTGTTGTTAGTTCGTCCCTGGGAGAGGTTGTGAATATTGTGGTAACTATGTCTGTTTGTTTGTCTATCTGTCTGCTCACATATCTTAAAAACCACACGACCAAATTTCATCAAATTTTTAGCAGATGTTGCCTGCGGCCGTGGCTCGGTCCTTTTCTAGCAGCGTGGTGTACTTCCGGTTTGTGGATGATGTCATCTTTTCGCGTAATTGGCTTGTGTGGTGCATCATGTGTGTGCTTATATCTCGATAGTGGTTCTACCTAGACAAAAAGTAACACTGATAAGAAGTCTTACCTTGTGAGTAATTGAAACCACCAGAATACTGCTTCAGTGACCAGAAGTATCCAGAAATCGTGTTTCGGTACCTTTGGACTTTGCCTCATAACGACATAACTTTGACACACAGCTGTTACCGACATCGGGTAGCATAACAGCTGAAACTGTACTGCATCGATTCCAACGAAATTTTGCTTGAAACCAGGTATTCATCGTGGATTGTGCACGGGGGAAAAGTCTGCTGCTATCTGTTAATCAATCAACTAGGTGTCGAGATCAGTAAATTAGCAAAATGTAACGAGTGGCGAACACGAGAATAAAAACACATAATACACACTGAGAACATGACAGTCAGAATGCACGTGCAAACAGAAAATATTTCAAGTTCTTTGAGAAGACGTGCACAGAGGAGATATGTCTCATATGTAGTGGCCGTGTTGCTGTGTTTGCTATTTGTCGCGCGCTGGAACAGCCGGAAGCTCTGGAGCGGCTCGAGAGTCAGATACTGCAGCAGGAAGGTGAGATCAGCAACATGGAGAACCGCGCCTGCTTTGCGCTGCACTGCATCCAGATGGAGACGCAGCTTGTCTACGCCAACATGGAAGTGTTGTCGACGGCGATGGAGAAACTGGCGGAGCACGAGCGCGTCGCCCACAGCGAGGTAGCAACAGCAGTCGGTGTTGTCAACAGTGACATCTCGTTCAGTTACTTTCTGTCCCTTGCTGTCTTCAGTTTAATAATGTCCCTAAAACCATTTCATTGGCCATTTTTGGGTGTCTCTGCATTCACCAGCCCCTGAAAGATTCTCATTTCCTATCTGGCAGAGGGTTGTCAGCTCAGTTGGCCTGTGTGGCTCTCTACATATCAAGGTGGTCAGCCGTCCCAGTATTAACCAGGCCTGACTTGGAGTAATTTTGTTTAAAGTAAAGTAAAGTAGCCAGGTATAGAGGTTTGCAATATGCCTCAGTGTTATCGGAAGTCGTGTTGCATATGGGATCACACAGTGTTCATTATTCAATTCAGTGTTATCATGTGACTTCTGCCACCTGACAGAGGTCACATTCATGCCTTTACCATTGCTAAATAAAGCTGGTACTCAATTAGCAACCCGGAAGGGATGCAAGGCTTCATTGACCTAGTTGGCTTGGTTACATACCGAGGTGGTATACCCATCCAAAGATGGTCACCCATCCCAAATCCCAATACTAACCAGGCCGGATATACAGGGTACACCAATGAAAAACAATCCCTTGGGAAAAATTCATAATCTGTGTAGATGTAGCCGATTTTTTCCAAAAACAGTTTTTTTACAGTGGAAGATTCTGGCCATATATGCAGCAAATTTTGTTACAATATTTGCTTTAATTGAAAAATTTCATCTGTCTGAACTTAAAGGTACATTTTTAAAGTTAACTACTAATCAAACTGAATATTCTGATGTAAAAGTAACAGCAAATGCTCCAAATTGATACACCAATAGATTATCATGTATGAGGCACACACAATGCTGGAAACCTGTGAGAAATTCTGACCAACGTTGCTGAGCTGAAAGACTGTTTTGTTGGTGATGTGGAATGATTTGCAGGAAGAGTTCGTTGATATTAAGGCAATCGTATCATTTTGCGAACTTCAATCATGTGTTGCTGCAACTGGTGGACATTCTTATCTCTCTGCATAAATACTGAGTGAGCTATAGGCAGCTGACTTTCATAATTGAAACGTTTGAACTGTGTGTGAAAAGCAGTGCAAAGTTTGATTTGTTATTCGTGAATATTGACTTCACAGTATGCATTTTTACTGAAAAAGTGAACTTCAAAGTTTCAACTGCTGTAGCCGTTCTGTCTCTTCACCTTTTGGGTACGATACAACCTATCTGTGTTGAAAATGCCGCTAATATGTCTCTCTGTCGGGTGATTTGTTCAGCTCGCCGGCGTCTGGGCGCAGATCTGCCCACTGTTAAGCAGTGCTGTCTCGCATACGGCCGGTGGAAAGACGGAACCGCACATCTCAGCTGGAAACCGCATCGCCACAAACAACAACATTTCTCCGACCGGCCTGAAGCAATAGTTGATACGGCCTTTTTGTTCGGTCCTTCTCGTCACTTAGCACCACCATTTAGCACCTCGATTGTACCACCACACACTGTGGTTGCGTATTATTCACGCACCAAGTGCATGGTATGCTTACACTACGAATCACCACTCGCGGCGTCGTGTTACGGTGTTTCAGCTGGCATTTGGAGTCGCGTCTTTGCTCAGTATTATTGCCTTATCATTTATAGCTGACACATTACTGCGCACTATTGCTCCCATTTTTACTAGAAAACTATATTTATCGTACATTCTGAACAGCAGCTTTTTTTCTGTTGGATATCATCGAATTTCTTTATACTAGATTTGTAGTGACCGTTGTACGGAAGAGCCAGAAAATACCCTGGCAGTATTGGACCATGTTTTACGTGGGAAAAACCATTGCTTTGCGCTTATCGCTATGGAAAATTTGATACGTCAACTACTTATACAGCATGATTTACCAACCAATAGCTGCTGTCAGTTTATTGGAATTTTCAGGGATAATGATGCGGAGTTGCCTGCAACTCATTAACATTAGAAAAACCGGCATATGGACAGACAGACAGACAGACACACAGACAGACAGGGACAGATACCAGACCATTGCTTTGCACTTACTGCACTTGATGCAGTCAGCATCATAGCTCATTATAATATAGCGTAGTATAACCAATAGTGAAAAATGGAGCAGTATCGGACAAAACGGTGACGATAAGAGATACTTTTATTGTAAATTCATTGATGTTTTTGTGTGCTGCTAATTGTTTAAATGTTTATGTTTAAAAACACAATTTTTAATGTTGTGCAGTCCCATTCTACAGCTTTTCTAGCCACCGGAACAGTTCTGGCTGGACATTGTTTTCAACACCATGTGGCTTAACTTGAATAGTATCAAATTGCACATGTTTTCTGGTGCAGATTTAATTCTGAATGCAAATTTATATGTACAAGTGACCAATGGCAGCCAAGTCTTTAGTATACTAGTATACTTTTTAAATACATATTATATATTATTCTAATATATGTTAATATATGCACTGTACGATATATCACTAATGCTATAATATCATCAGTATGTTGGTAACAGAGTATTAACTGTTAAGCCGTTAACATGAATAATTCATTTTTGTATATCTGCATTTGATATTGTTTGTACTGGGTTGCACAGTGATGGGCCATTGTATCGCACAAAAGGTGCAAGGTTGTGGTTGCGACACATACAAAATGTTAAGGAATATTACAACTGACACAATATTTTCTATCTGAGAAGTGGCAAGGCAGCACCATTCCAGTAAAAGTTTTTGTCATATAATTTATTTCTTTATGGTGACTTGATGGTTAAACAGTAAATTTGCACATACTGTCAGTTCCTGCATCTACATTTCGTTTTGTGTGCAACTTTTCATAATTTTGAGGAACTACGGTGCTTGTTTAAATTTTGTGAGTAATCAAAATGCTCTATTTATCTTCTGAGATGCTCCAAAAATCCATCACTTGGAGCCATACAGAAGTTGATTTCAGAGGAGTGTGCCCCATCCCCCAGCCCAACCCACAGTTGGAAGGGGATATCCCATCCCAACACCCACTCCGCCCTTACCCCCATGATGATTTAGAGTTTTTAAAGCTTTGACGCCTCGATCCTCGTGCCTTTGGTGCTTGCGAGCGCCTCTGAAAGTTGTTTTTGTTGTTGTGCCCCTGAAAAGTCACACTGTATGCTTGCCTGTAACTTTGCCTAATACTGACCAGTTTTAAAAATTCTTTGCCAATAAAGACTTGGCAGTGAATTTGTGATAAAGTCGATGTTAAAGAGCCCAGCATGCTTTAAAGATTTTGACGTGCAGTGGCCAGTGCTGTATTGTTTTGCTCCGTATACTGTGGCCAGTATATCACTATGTTTGTGATTCATATCACTTAGATTTGACGAGATGCAGATATTCTGCTGTAGGGCATTCCACGCTGTGTCAGTTTCAGGTTATATTAAGTAATTATTCACGCGTAATTCGAGCCTCGTGTAGTTTGACTGGGTCACATTTTATTGTGATGTCTCGTGCCGTATTTATATTTCATGACGGATCATCCATTTCATCACATCCACACAAGACGACTGCATCCAGTATTCCAATCTGTTAACGTGGGGGATTGAAAGATCATTGTTTACTAAATTGGAAACTACAATTGAAAACTTTCAAGAGAAACAATTCTGTGCTGCGATATCTCAGATTCTAGTCTTATACCTTGTATAAAGAATTACACGCTGGTATGCTGCCAGCTTACGTGGTCAAGTGCTTTACGAGCAGTAAATCACGGATTGGATATTTATTGACTGCGAGACCATCTACGGAGAAATTGTTGTGCATTTGATTATGGGTTTTTGGCCCAGCCCATGTGCCTACTACAGTTCACGACATAACGTGACTTGTTTGTGAGTGCGCCGCATCCAAAATGCAAACTTTGGACACTTCACAGCATGACGTCGTTGTTATCAAATGGCTGGGATGAAGTAGAATTTCTAGATGTCGTCTTTTGCATGATGTAGTTTGGTTAGAGCTTGGCGAGCGTGTGTGTGAGGTGTCATTGTTATGTGTTATCCTGCAAATTAAGTTGGGGGCATCAGTCCATGAAGAACAGCAACACATTTCCAAATTGCGACAAATTTTGGGTGACACACAGTGAGATTTCTACCTAAAAATGTAACGACTTGAAACCAGTGGAAGTTATGCTATTTTGTAACCACCATATTCTTTGTATTTACCACATTGAACGTGCCAATCAAATAAATTACCTTCTTTCAAGCCAAAAATGTTTTAAATTGTTGGCAGTCATGGCTCCGTCCTGTACTCAAATGAGTGAGACTAGGACTTCCCGATTGCTGGATACACGTTGGCGCCAACGATTGGGAGAGTGATGTGGCGAGAATGTTGTCGTCGCAGTGGTGGAAGGTGTAGAGTGTAGATGCATTATTATAGCAGCATTGTTGTGTGATGTGTGGATGCAGCATTACAGGTGGTCAGTGAAGGTCATTGTGGGCATGATGACCTGAGGCCTGCCGTTGTTATTGTTGTACTTGATACTTGAAACATGCCGTGATTTTGTTATGCACGTGGTTCGATCTGAGGACAGGAAAGTTTATGATGTGGTACTAATAGAAAGGAACCTTTGCTTTCCCCTCAGTTGATCAGCTAATTTTCATATTTCCATGCATGATACTCTTTTTGTGCTGTATTTTATTTTTCCTGCATTTTCGTTGAACCTATGCGGGTCTCTTATTGTTTTTCGTATAATTTGTATTTTGTAGAATGTTACTAGCTAGCAGCATATGTTGTTCTTTATGTATTCCTGAAATGTATGTATACATATTCAATTACAATCTGTTTATAAGCTTTGTTATTCACAACTTTTTGATAAGCAGTATGAATGTAGTCGAAGTATCAATCATAACTATTCTTATAATATACTGTATCATATCTTTATCCCAATTAGTACAGTTATTTTTAAATGGTTTATACATTCCTTATTTGGTCTCATCATCCGTTCCAATTGTCTGATATTGACATACACTGCCTCTTTAAAGACTTGTTATTCTTGTTCAGAAATTGAATATAAATTTATTTTAAAGAGCGATAAATTTATTGGAAAGTTTGTAATGATTTCCATTTGATTGTTGTCGTGAAAATTTTACTAGCTGACCACAGTAATGGTTTATGTCATGCTTGAGGTTATTTTGATGTAGCTGTGTGTGATATTGGTGTGGGGAATATTCTACTGTGGATTGACATGGTCTTTGGTGTCAGAGTTACAAGATGCAGCTGCTTTGTACTATCTGCTGGTTGAGATCTGCCGCGGGAAAGACGGACCTCGCGAGGGATTTGGTTTTGAACTGCTTTTTTGGCTTTATGCTGCTGTTAATTTATTTACAATTTTAAATTCAGGTCCTGCTATTTAGCCAGTTGTCTGTCGCCACCACGCAGTCAGCCGTACCAGTGGTGTCTCTTCGATTGTTAGAAATGACAATTAACTACATGGTAACTGTAATAAATTGTAACTGCGAAGCACACGCATAGATACTGTAGCTACTATCTCTCTTTGTCTGTCTCTCTGTCTGTCCGTCACATTTATATTCTGTTTCAAAATAGCTCAACATATCAGCCCATCAGATTATTTTCTGTATATGCACGTCTGTTGTACCTTTGTAGGTAAATTTGATTCTTTGAGTAAAGTGCCAGTATCAGTGTTGGTGTGAACACTACCTAGTGTCTAGAGTGCTGTGAGCAAAGCTGTTAGTGACCGTGGCATGCCTATAACTGCTGTGGCCACAGGCGACTCGTTGCTGCCAAATTGAATGCTCAAGAAAATGTGCAATGACTCGAGAGACGTTTAAAGTTACGTTTCAAATTTTTATTTAAAATAAGCAATTTTGAAAAAAGTGCACAGTTTGATACCAACCCAATGAAGCAAAGTCTGACCGTACAGATGCAAAACTACACTCACGTTCAGAAATTGTTCGAGTCCCACTCATGGAGCTGAGAACTGAACTAACAAACTTAACCTTTATTGTTGATATTGCTCAGCGAACTTATGAACTCATTTCGAAGGACTGACAACCAAGCTTCTGCTATTGACTTTTTGACATGACATTTCATTCAACACTGACGTATAACTGCGTTAACACGTTTTTTGAAATCTGCAAAACGTTAAAAACATGTTCTCAAACATTGGCGACATACAGCAGGCCGTTTATCAACACCGGTATTTATGTTGCTTTACGCTCACTTATCTTTAGCTCGGGCCGTTATTGTATCAGTGACAGTAGTAATGCACTTTTGTCACCAGTGTCAGTGAATTCATTCATCATTCAGCTTGCAAAAATATCACCGACTTTATCAAAAGCGAAATGCTAAATGTGCAGTAAAACCTAAGCAACTAAATCAAACGACACTTTTCCTGCATGTTTTGTGCGATGGTTGATGAACGTTTAGACATTAATCGATCGTTCTCTCAGGTCAGGTTGCACCATTCATACTCAAGTAGTCCTGAAGTCTTCATGCGTTTCACTGGAGATTTTAAGGACTACTGGAGTTAAGTGCAACCAAACCTTAATGCACTCGTCTGTGTAGTATCCATGCACTTAAGATCTGATGGCATTCTGTTGTGATTTTTTGATGTCAATCTGTTGGCGTGTTTCGTTTTGTGTTGGTGACGTCATACTCTGCACTTGAATGTATAAACTGCATATCAGCATGCACTTAAAGAGTTCAGCATTTAGGATAACAGCCTGTTTAGTTTTTCCTCATTGACTGGGGTCCATTTAGGTCCGGTTTTTCCACAGCAAATTAATCTCCCGTTAATTTAATCCGGCATTAAATCCGGCAGATAATGATCAATTTACTCAGATGTCATTTTTCCGCCTGCAGTTCGTCATTTAAATTGTCCGTTTAGGACGATTTAATTGACGAACTGCCTGTGGAAAAACGACATCTGAGTAAATTGATCATTATCTGCCGGATTTAATGCCGGATTAAATTAACGGGAGATTAATTTGCTGTGGAAAAACCGGACCTTAGTGAACAAGGCTCCTTGTACATTAGAAGTGATTTTAATGACTGCACACAGTATGCAGGGCATGGGTGAAGCCATATGTTTTACATGTATATTGGGGCGTTGCGTTGCAGTGGGATCTAGGGATGAGCGCCTAAGCCGCTTTCCTGTATGGGGGTCTGTGGCTGTCCCCAGAAAATTTGTGAAATTTGAAATTCAGATTTGTAAAATTCAGTTCATGACAGCTGATGACTGATTATGTTTGGGGGAGGGATTACCCAAAAAATTTCTCATCAGTTTTGCACAAATCCCGTAGATGGGTCCCGTCTGGAGGCAACTCCTGTCTGTTGCATATACTGCACTATCATAGCATCACGTGTTAAAAAACTCTGCTGATGAGAAGTAATTTGCTGCTGTCTTGTGTTTGTTCCATTTATTAGCATTTGTGGCTTTATCTCCTGTATGTTACATATAGATAAAATATTTCTTGTATCCTATACACTCCAAGTTGATGCCTAATTTGCTCGGTCAGTTTGTTGTAAAGGTAAGGTAAAGGTAAACTCGTATAGCAGTTATGCAACTAGCCTCACGTCTGCGGGAACTCACGTGTCATGTGTCATTACACAATATTACCTGCCACCCTGCTGAGGTGATATTCCTGCCTTTATGCCAGCCAATTAAAGCTGGTACTCAATTCTGTCACTGTAGACAACATATCTCTAGTCGTAAATTTGTCATCATTTAGTTCTGATAGAAGTACTTGTCGCTGTACGTATCTTGTGTTTGTGTGCTTGACAGTTGTTAGATACACAGTTGCTGCTACACACTTGTTGCTGTTCAAGTCCGGTGTGACCTTAGTGTGGAGATTTAAGAAAAAAATTATGCTCTTTTGAATCAAGTCTGTTTCTGTTAGATTCCTGGGGGATTTGTAGTATAACAAGTTACTCCATTTTTACAGTATTTATACTGACAGCCACCAAAATGCTTCAGTTGTATTAGCCAGGTTGCACTCATATGTACCCCCTTCTAATATGTGCACATCTGAGTCTGCCCCTCCCCCTCTAGATGGCACCTTCATTGGTTCTTTCATTTTTCTCAGGGCTTGCCCCTGTGACCAGCACACAGACCACGCTACCAAAACTTCAAGTCATGCCAGCATAGAATAAACAGCATCTTGCACCACTTGCAGTGCTGCGGGCTGAAAAGTTAGATCAACACCCACCTTTGTGGATTGAGGGAATTAGACTAAATTTATCAACTTATTTTTGCAGAGCTTTTCCCAATGTTTTGCTGAAATATGTTTAATTAAATTACAGCCCTGTTATGAATATTGTTAACTCACAAACTATACCTTTTGTGGAGTGTGTGCCATGTTATGTTCAGTTTTTATCACCGCATATAACTCGGTGTGTCTGTTAATATTCCACGCCACTCACCCAGTTAGTTTTCTGACTGTGTCTTGCGATTTATTTTTAGATAAAATGATAAAAATGATAATCCGGTACTACTAGTACTGCTACTACTTCTGTATTAATGGCCAGTTATCCACGTGAATAGATTAGATAATGATGGAGTAGTAATTTTATAAGTAGAATCAGTACTTTGAAGTTTTGAACACTTTGTACGTCATTTTGTGGTTGTTGTTTTAGTGGCTGATATTACAGGTCTTGAGGCCCAGTATTGTGATAGACATATTTACACTTGAGTGTTAAAATATTATCAAAGAATGCACTTTCGTGAATTCATGTTGCCTTTGTGTTTGTACCAATAAAATCCGTCGACACACCTGATAATTTATATGTATGCCTACCGGTACTGGTATTAGTAAGTATTTAACCACAGCATAATTTAAGAGTGGTCGATGCTGTAACCCGATATCACAAATTGCCGATTTTAACTTACGTACCTATACTATTATTTCTCACGCTCATTGGGGGTGACCTAATCAGAATTTTGCCAACGTTTTTGGTGTCAGAAAACGAGTCCATAAGTACTCTTAAGCAGCGTTGTGTATCTGATCCTGTATTGGCCATTTTGACAGAAAACCAGCTTATGTCAGACAAGCAAATGCAAGTAAAAATTAATAGTTTTACAGTTACAAATGTAACTTATAATGGGTCTATATTATCACTTATCAGTGTCTTGAAAACATCAAAACTTGTTTATGAAAAGTGGGGCTTTCTTCAGGAGCAAGATCGTTTTTTTCATGTCTGAGTCTACATCTCAAGTGACGTTAACACTGCTTCAAACGACCAGGCTTATACAGTATACACTGTCTCAGTCTCATAAAATTACTGACATAAACATCAACCAACGTCAACGTTGAGATTTTTTGCGGAAACGTTACGACAACGTCCGCACTCAGATACGTCGTTGCGTAGTTGTGTTAACATACGCTGACCGACGTTGGCAGAATGTTGCTGGGATAGTGTAGCAGTCAGGTGACAATTTTGGCAGTCATAAATCGCAGTGCTAGTCGCTAGTTGCAGGGGCGGTTTCAGGGGCAGCACGCCCCTCAGTCAGATGTCTTGTCGCCCACTAGCCCCAAAACGAAATTTTTGTTGAGGGAAACTGGACATCTTCGATGAAAATGCTGTGATTATCAGTCAATCAATCAATCAATCATTTATTTGCTCAGGATAGATCTAAATGGTAATAAAACATACATGTAGCAAGTGAGCAGGACAACAAGGCTATTTCAGCACTAATAGTTGCCCTTAAGACATACACACACATACACCTGCACATTCATACACAGTAAGCTAAAACATATAAAGTTGAACTAATTTAGTGTGTGTGTGTGTGTTGTGTTGGTTTTACATCAAAAATGCATATATGAACATACGACCAAAAACTTTCGGTGACCGCCCCCCCCCCTGGAGATCTTGGCCTCCAAGTCCTCCTTTCGTAGGTGGAGGAGCTCTAGAACTGCCGGTGGCTAGTTGTTGGTGACGATACGAATGGAGCACTGGCGGTCACCATCCACTGACGTCATTCGCCCGTCCACCTGCTGCTGTAGCTGAACGCGCAAGAACGACTTCATCGTCTGTGAAGGTTGATTGAGAGTCGACCGGCTGACGACGACCTTCGACTGACAACCGGACATCGTGGTCGCAGCGACAACTTCAACGTTCACCAGCTCGACGTTATCCACCTCGACAGTCGACACAAATACAAGCACACGGCGCTGGAAACAAACTGCTGAAATTTTAAACAATGCAAAACTACGAATGATGTAGCCTAAACAGTTGTGTCAAATCTAATATAGCAATATTTTAAAGAAACCAAACTACTTAAGGTCGGGGGTGGTTCTAAAACAGAAACAGAAACTGCTGTCCCAGAGGTCTGAACCCATTGCCCCCAGTGGAATTTCTCTTGAGTGTAACTGGACATCTGGTATGAAAATTTTGTTAATCATTATAATGTTTTTTGTCAGAAAACTGAATATTTCAACATAGACAAAATTTTCCTGGTGACCGACTCCCTTCAGAGACCCCTGGTCAGCCGTCCAAGGTGAGATGCTAGAACTTCCCCCGGTTAAGGCATGAAACATGCAGATGACAATATAC
>Ga0209782_1001011_pt1 | contig 13890 bp, 12 predicted proteins | sample WorMetmaBAHAMAS1_FD_187390 | JGI IMG/M metagenome (GOLD analysis project Ga0209782, IMG submission 187390) | Marine gutless worms symbiont microbial communities from Max Planck institute for Marine Microbiology, Germany - Inanidrilus... | ecosystem: Host-associated > Annelida > Digestive system... | reverse complement strand
TTGCATATAATGATGCCTTTAGACAGCTATTGCAAGAACCTAGATGGTGCAGTGCATCTCAACTTTTTGTGAACAATAATGTGTCTTCATTTGCTGCTAATATTCGTAAATTGGTGTATTCTTTGTCGCGATCCTTGAATGCTTCGAACAATGTTCTCGTTAGTACTGCATTACGCTCTCATCTTCTCGTTAGTTCCCCTGTTTTTAGAAGGTGGCGTAACATTCTCTTTTAACTTTTAGTTTTTATCTGCTATGTTATTTTTTTCCATTGTATATTACTACATGGGCTTCGAGCCTGCTATTGAATGTGAATAATAAATAGTAATAAAAGTTTGAAATTACCCCAATATACATCCCCTTCTTTGCTGTCTTCACTGCTTGAATATTCATGCTGCACACAGCACCCACCACACAGTAAACTTAATACCGGAAATAAAGAAAGTTACCATCAAAACATCAAATGGCTGCCCATCTCAAGAGGTTCAGACCAAGTTTTTATGAAAACCAGGTTGTTTAACATGTCAGCTGACATGCACAATCAAAGTTGACTTTCAGTTTCCTATTTTTTACTGCACTCAAGTAAAAGCCACGAATCTGGCATTTCTCCAGCCTACATCCAATTGTGCTCCCAAAGTCAGCATGCTATGCATGTTATCACTAACATTATCAAACTGAAACCACCATTGAGTTGATTCCTACATTAATGCAATTACTGGAGATAAAATCAGTCACCTTTTCTTGTTTATCAGCAGCCCGCTTTCACTCGCACTAAGTCATTAATGCACATGTGCCTCTGTCAAGGAGTATAACTAGCACTGATCACAGGGTAGAATTCTACAGAGCACAGAAGTACCATTTCTACTGCAACATGCTATACAGCATATCATGCTATGAGCATGAAGTCAGATGTCTGTCTGTAACATTGGTGGATTGTAATCGCATAGAGCAACGAAAACTGGAAATCAGCAGACATGACAGACGGTGTCTTGGCTACCTGCATACCAAAGCTGATTTTTGTATTTGCCATCCAGAAGTGCCCAAAATTGCCTTCAGAACCCATCGAATTCACTTCCAGCGGCTCACAAGTTGCGCAATCTCAGCATCTAATGAGCTCCTTGTACCATATATGACTGATGACTGTAGTCATATCAACTGCTAAGTACCTTAGTATCTTCGTCGTTGTGGGGAGCACCGTGCACCGGCGTGGAAGACTTCACTGGCGCTGTCAGCTAAATGCACAGTTGCAAACCCACTTTTCATGCAATCATCTAGTAGCAACTATGAGTGGCAAAAACTTATCAGGCTGTCATTGTCCGGCCCTCAAACAGACCGCTGGGCAGGGGTGGTGACAAAAACTGGTCCACATAGTGGCCAGCATGTGCAGGCAGTGCTTGAAAGTGATTAGGAGTTGAACGAAGTCTGTTAAATGGGCAGAAAGCCCCGGACAGACACCCGGACATGCCTGAATGGGTCCAAACCCCCCAGGTGAATGCAAAATGTGATGTAGTGATGAAATTATCATTTTTAGCACCCAGACAGACACACAAACACACACACATACAAGGCATAACCTATAAATCCTCACTACACGGGCTGTAACTATGAGTGGAAAAGCTTATCAGACTTATTGAAGGCCACACGTGTTTAATTCTGCCAAAACTTGTACAAGTCGTCAATAGTGTTTGAAAAGTATGGCACTAAAATTACTATAATACAAGTATATCGTGTCGACTTTCATCACACAGGCTTGGGTCACACTGTCTAGGCATTATGGATTCAGAATTTCTGGCCTGCACTTTGGCCGAGTACCCAATCATCCTCTTTAATGAATATTTGTATGGTTTACTTCGGGCTGTACCTACTGCTATGCCATAATTCCTGAGGATCAACAGGTGTAGAATTTTTGTAGCTGGATATGCTTCCAGATGCCAACTGGAGAAATTAAATGGACTTCGTCATTGTTCATTAACTGACTCCTGAGTTAACGGACATTGCTAAAAGCTTTTTTTTAAACTGAACAAGGCAATCCGCTACATAAACGCAACAGTCCCAGAAACCAATAAATGAGGATACATACGCCACGTAGAGTGGCAAGACTTTGAACCAGAAAACGGATAGGATTGGTAGCGCTGCGTATCACGTCGACAGCCTGGTCATGGGTAGCGTTGCGCAGGTCATAGCTGTTCACCTAAACAACAACCATTTTACACAGTGATAAAGACCTCAAAACACTCTTCTTGCAAATACGATAAGTTTCAAATTTATGTACAACAAATTTAAAATGGCCACTATTAAACAAATCGTCATATCTCAAGAAAGTTTCATCAATCACTACAAAATTTGGCACAATAATGCACTCTGGGCCTCCAAACTGTAAAGGCAGTTGAAATTTCGAATTTTAAAACAAGAAGCATTTGAAAAATGTTGGGCCCATTCACCACAGCGAACCGTCGCACGCCGCATTACCATTCACCAGGTGTCGCTATTGTCGTGTCGCACGCCGCCTGCGCATCGATGTCCACGACGACGACAACAACAATGCGTGACAGAAGGGACCGCTATGGCCCCATGCAATGGGCCCAACAAGTTGCTATAGTAACGGTAATGATAGCCCGCACTGCTAGACCGTTAAATTGTATTTGCCAGATGGCGCCATATGAAGACATATCTCATACATAGTTTCTTTGGCCTACATGAGTCAATAACCTCCAAACAACATCTCAATCACTTCATCTGCTTTTGCACAGTTCATCTAGTTATACATTTAAACTGGCAGTTGACAGATTTAAACATCTGGTGCCTGTATTTAAAGTTTTATGCCAATGATTTACAGTTTACTTTAACTTATGCCATTTTAGAGATTTAGCTTTCCGAACTTTATACAGACTGCTTCCATTTATTTCTATAAATCTACATACACGCACCTCAAGAATACGATCCCCATCCTTCAGTAGACCGCTTGCCCCAGCTGGACTGTCCGGCTTCACGTGCTTGATGTAGATTCCAGAGACATTTCTGACGGGGTCTGATGAACTCTGCCCATCAATCTGACCTCCTGTTGCAGCAGCCGCAACATTACGCACTGTGTATGTGTGTATACAGAAACGAGCTGCTACAGTAAAGTTAGCCGCAGCCCACATCACTGCCGAGCTTGGATCACCCAGTCCTATTTGCCAGGTGGCAGTCATATATGCCCGATCTAATACGTGGTCCCTAGCAAGTGTTCCCACAAATTGCATCTTGATCAATTTAGCCATTCTTGCAGGGCACACCCATGTGACTGACATAGAGACAGAGATAATGCTATGTAATGACATTCGCATGAATAGTTCGCATCTAGTACTGCGTGCAGTCATGATTAAATTACTCAAAATTAGGTGTGGAACTCTACATCCCCTCCACTCCCTTTCCCTTCCCTCCTCTCCACTCCATCCCCTTAGAAGTAGAACCCCTTAAATCCAGCTAGGAGGCCTGGGGAAGCTCCCCCAGCAGTTCTGGGGCAAAGCTCCAGCCGAATCAAATTTGAGGCAATTTAGCTTTAAAATCTGACCTCGTGTGGCAACATTTGAATGATTTTCCTAAAAATCAACTGAGCAAACAATTCATTGTGGACCATCAAGACGAATCCATTTTGCAATAGGTGGTGGAATGACAATTTCAGGTGGTGGAATGCCAAATACGAGTTGCGGAATGTCAATCCATCCAATTCTGTCTGAATGAAACTACTGCTTGCAGTGCCGGTAATGTGGGCTAGTAATATAATATAAGGTTAAATGGCGTTAAAAATTAAAATATTTTAACATCATCATAAACACGGCAAACCTCCGACGATGCTGATTCCAAGACTCTCGCCGGGTCTTCTCACCACTTCCACCGTGTGAGGAATGGCACATGGTGACGACACTACTTGCTTGTCGCTGGAAGCCTTTGTACTTGAAGCCGGCAGAAGCAGTGGTGACATGGTCAATGGTGATAGCGGTAAAGGTCTGAATGAATCATCGGATCCCTCTTTTGCCATTGTACTAACAAAACGACAACAAAACTGGTTTCGTGACGTGATGCAGTGCTGCAAAGCTTACAGTGTCAGACCCACATTAATCACAAGGTCGTGGGTTCCACTTCCATGTAACTACTACCGTGTTTGACTGTGCCTACATCACTAACCTGTATAGTTTGGTGCCAATCAAACAGCTGTAATGTTCTGTAGTTGGCAAGTAAAAACAGGTTTATAGATGTGGGTGGCTGACGAAACTGCATAATTTCTCATTAACTTGCCATACCCAAGATATTTAGAGATAAATATATCGTGTGCAAGTGCTATATAAATCCATGTTTATCATTACTGTAATTTACAGTAATGTGATCTCTAGTTAACACATGCCATACTTGAGTATCTTAAAAAATGAGTCCATTATAAACTACTATACAACTGTCCTCTTTGCTTCACAGTGCCGGCGCCATTTCAATTATATTTCCAGTGCAATGAAGAAAAAAGCACGAAATTAGTATGCACTGAAGGGTAAATACTGCAGTGAGATTACAGCTAATGCTAGCACGTAAAACAGCATTATGTAAACACTACAAATGCACTCGCTGAGAACATTTAATTTATTAACATTGTACAGGAACTAACAATATTACATATATTGTAATTTTTATGCTTGTGAAAACACAACAAGAAATTATTTAACACTTCAACTACAGAGATTACAACCATGTATAATAAATTTGAGAATGGCATACGTGGAGGCTGCATCTAGACGTTGTGCAGATGGACTTTGTTTAACTTTTATGCCATCATTTTCATCTACATATGCAGTGGCACCCACACCTGTATATAACATACAGAATAGTTGACATACAGCTCAACTAACACACAACATTAATGCTCAACAGTATCTGGAAAACTACAATCTGTATAAATCCCATGCAGGCATTAGGCCTTTAAAGGTGGCATGGCCTCATGGCAATGTTGTCGATCACATCAATGACTGTTGGCGGCAAGGGCGTCGATCTCACAGGATTATTGGGGGAGGACATAAAAGTCTGGGGGATGAAGTCCTCAGAAGCGGAGCTTTTATTGTAAAACTACACATAATATTTGCATTAAAATACAACAAACAACAGTTGTTACTGTTACGGGATAAAATAAATCTAGCCTAAACGACATCACTTCTAAAATATTCGGGGGAGGGGGAAGAGGGGACATTACCATGGACGTCCCTTCATAAATATTGGGGGGACATCCCCCCCTGTCCCATAGGGATCAACGCCCCTGGAAGGTGGGTATACCTTGTTGATATGTAATGAGCCACTCAGCTTCCTATCCTCAGCTAAACCTGCTCTGTGGCCGAGAGGGTTACATTAGGTGTGGCATTGCATGTCCATGCATCACATACTCTGAATTTTTGGTTAAAAGTTGAGGAAGAAAACCCGAGAAAAATAGCTAACTAAGGGTCACATGAGAAAACCACTTTTTAAAGGAAAGGAGAAAAAACCTATCAACAAAATCAAAATACTTTCACCCACTGCCACCTGTTGCTAGTACATTAAAGCTGCATGCTATTCAATGTTACACAAAATGCACATATTCACTGGAATATAACACCACACAGCACATATAACACAGCCACATGGTACACATGTTTTATTCCACGTACCAAAAAATATTGTTCGTATATTAATTTCACTTTAAATCATTACCACACTCCAGCCGTTAACAACTAGTATCCTCCACCCCTTTTCTCCAGATTCTGTCTTGTCCTGTAGATTTAGTGTGCCTGTTGTTTATTTTTTATTTTTTTCTCGTCTTATCAAGTTATTCGGCTTTTGAGCCGCAAGAATGTCAACAAATATCTCTATCTGTACATAAAAATGCCATTATAAAACAAACCTGTAGTGGCGAAGGTGTTTTCAGTAAGCACCGTTGTATCCTTAGTGATTTTGGTATCAGATGTATGATTGATACGCTCTACCAGCTTCTGTGATGAGTGAGACCGAACTGCCGTCGTTTTGACATTGTTATTGCCCTATCACACACACAAAACAAATCAGCAGCAACAAACAAGTGAGTTGATAAGCCCACAGTTTTCACTATGTATTGGTCTTATTGCTGGCCTTCAGTGCTTCGAAACTGTTGGCTTGGAAGAGCACCTGGACTGTAAAAAACTGAGTGATAAAATGCTCACATGATTATCAGTCTGAATCAAATAAATGTGATTACTGTATAGTCCAGCTAATGCTAATGCCACTGCTCAATTGAAATCCGGAATGACTTACCTTTCTGGTGTCACATTACCAGATGTGACTGAAACGAGGCTATTAAATGTTAATTGTTTGGAATATTTAATAACTGTCTTATGTTATTCAATATTCCACTGTAGGTGGTTAACAGCATGAAGGGCACAGAGCCTGTCATGCGAAAAGATTTTTGCAAGATTCCTAACCAAAACACATTTATATCACACAACACAAATAATCCCGGATAATCCAACATTTCCACATCGTTTCTGGTAAATTCTATTAAGGATAAACTGCACCAGAGTAGTGATTCAACTGTCAACATAAAAACAGCTCTTCCGCTTCCGTCAGCAGTTCAGTGGTGGATCAAGAATAGGGTAAGACAGCGGGCAAATTTCTCCAGTTGTACTCGTATTCAAGGCTTCAAATTTTGTTCCATGTTCTGACACCATCGGTGAAGAGCATGCTAACAAAAAGGTTGTACCACTTACGTCCAAACAGTCTCCTTCAGAACTAGTGGAGGGAGGTAACTGTGGGAATTGGCTAACTGAAAATCACCGGGGAAAATGGCGGTAAAATAGACTGGTTGTAACAGCCGACATACCTGGTCACAGTCGGTGTTGCTTTCACCGAACCGTGCCGGCTTCAACGCTCTCAGCCTCACAACACCTCGCGGCGTTCCTGTCAGAGCCTGCACGGCTTCATCGAGCGTCGCATTAAACAGATTGACATCGTTGACAGCGATGAGTCGATCTCCCGGCTCAAGCTGGCCATCCTGCTCGGCCGCTCCGCCCGAAACCAGGCTGCGGATGATGATCATCTGCTTCCCCGGGTTCATCGTGTCCTGAAACACAGTCAGCGCCTGAACTGTCGGTATACTGCACACATGCAATGCACCCTGTGGTTCGGTGCATAATTATCGACCGCATAGCAGGGGAGATAATACATTTGATAATGTCCATGTGTGTGTGTGTGTCCGTCCGTTTGACTGTGGGCACTCTCCTGTTTGAACCGTTTGACTTTTGACCGCAATTTTTGGCATGAGGGTCGACCTTGACCTTGGCTAGCCTGGGGTTGTATGTCAAGGTCGGAGGTCAAGGTCAAACAGTGAAAATTGTTTACGCTCTCCCATTTTAACCAGTGGTGCAGAACAGGTCGATATTAGGACTCGGTATGCCGAGTTCAGCCAATGGTAATTGCGAATGACCATTACCAGTCCATTGGAATTGACTGTTTGTCAGTAATCAGGGGGCGTTCAACGTGTCGCGAGTAAGCGGTCGATCAGCTTTAATTAAGTAATTAAAGCTGATCGACCGCTTACGCGCGACGCGCCACTGGCTGAACTCGGCAAGCCGAGTCCTAATATCGATCTGCTTTGCACCACTGGGTAAAAGAATGCATAGATTACAAAGTGGAGAAAGACCAAATAACCCGGAGGGAGGTTGCAGAAAAAGGCTGGTAGACCAAACAGTTAAACACGGAGGATGAATTGGACTGTAGTAAGTAGAGGAAATTAATTTAAAATAAAATATTAATATCACACCCTTCAAGATAGAGACGAGGAAGGTTTCATACCCATAGGGAACAAGTAAGGAAATATTTTTCCTGGTCCTGGCTTGTACTAAATATAGGTCAGTTAAATGCGTTGTTTGTTATGTGTTTATTAATAAGACTACATGTCCTTGTCCTTGACATCCTTGCTCTTGGCATTCACGTCAAGTCCTTAACTTGGGAGTTACAGTCCTTAGCCGTGGTCTTCATGGTGATAATAAAACCTTCAACAACGCTGCACATTTCATACAGACCGGGTCGTCAAGAATGCTAAAGCCGAGGTTGCCATCTCCCTTGATCAGCAGGACTTCGGTTGGCTCGCAGCTCCAGATGTTGAACTTCGACAACTGTTCAAGGGACTTGGACCTGGTGCGACTCAGCGATGCCGAAGCCGACTCTGAGGCACTTGTCAGCGACTGTTCAGACCGTGCCTTTCCGAGTCGCTCAACTGTCGACATCTTATCGTCCACGGAAAACTTACGACGAGCGCATACGATGCGCACGCGCTGCGGAAGGTCGCGCAGAGAAGCTGCAACTTCGGCACGCGAGAGTCCGCAAAGGTGACAGTCGTTTACCTGAGCATACACACGTACAGATCTAGTCCACAAAACCAAAAAAATCCAATCTGGCTTTTTGCGATACTATGTGTTCTCAGTCACAGCCTCTTTTCCAGAAAAATTTAGGTTGGATGGTTCCTCATTATTAGCCACATTGTAGTGACTTGATATACCCGGAGACATTCTTCCTCTTCTTTTTGCTGTTCTCGGGTATTATGGTTCTACTGAAATTAATGGCTTATAATTTTTGAAATGGCTCCAACTAGGCCTGGGGTTATTATAGAACACCAACGGAAACTCATACCTTTGTCCACGTTTATGAAACAGGCTGCCAGCACGTCTGCACCAGTGTGATAGTCTCTAGACAATTTAAACGGTTGCTCAAGACTCATCTGTGTGGTTCTTGAGACCGCGGCGCTCTGTGACATTTTTGTTAGGAGCGCCGTGTATAAATCTTCTTACTTACTTACTTCAACTTGCCAGCCAAATGTAGCCATTGGTGTGCTGCTCCGATGACCAGGAGTGCAAAAAATTGCTTTTGGAACCTACTGACGTTAGCACGGTAACACAGCTACTCTATTACCCACACTTTGGTCTAGTTGTCCTACTCAATCTGTTTCTGATCTCAGCATCTTCTTGAAACAGACCAACTTGGCACGATCCAACCAAGTCACTGAACGTCCCTGTTGCCTAAGTCCATCTAAACCCAACTACAATCATCTAGAATCATAATCACCAAACTGAATGATTCCAAATGCAACAACGGCTACATCGCACAGAACTAATGCAACAGCACGACACTTACAGCCAACAGTTCATCGTCGACACGGATCAATCCAGTCTTTCCTACTGGACCGTCAGGTAAAACATTTCTGATGAAATGACGCGAAGGTAACTGAACGCTCAAGTCTTCACCTCCGGCCATGCTGTCCAGGTTTATGCCTAGCCCACTTTCCGGCTTCTGCTTCGACACGTCGGCCACCTACATGCACAGTTTTCTGACAAAAGTTCTTACTGGCAACTTACAGTCAACTTCATTTGAGAATGATACACAAATACAGATATTATTTGTACATTCAGTAAGTGTTTTAACGGCTGAACTGCTTACCACAATGTCATATTTAGGCCCAACAACAGACTGCCAGAATTTCACAACGTCTTCCTTCGGTTGTACGACAGCTGCAACATACACAGTCCCGGTGCCATCATACCAGTCTGTTAACAACAAAATGTTTTAAAGCATCAGACACACAAAAAAGTTGCAAAAAAACGAAAGAAAGAACTAAACCTGGTACAGTGTTGATACGTGTTACGGAATCTTGATCAACGTTGTTCATGAACACAGAGTCATGTACTGTCTGTACGTTTGTGTACGGTGATCTTGAACCGATGCCTAGAGCAAACAAACAGGCATTTTAGCATGGCTTCAGCTACATAAACTCCTGGCTGGAGCAGCACACAGCTCACAAAACACTGTTCTCTTTGCTATTGTCTTGATTGGCCATTCATACACCATTTATATTGAGTGGTAGGTGCCTCAAAGACGTTAGAGACTATCAACAGTTAAGCATGTACAACTTGATGCATAAGCTTTCCTTCCACACTCTCCATCAAGAATGACATACGTGGCTGGAGTGCCAGCATACTGCTGCGCCATCGCGTCAGAGTGAGACAGACAGTTTGTCCGGTGCTCCGCAGTACCTCCAGTGCCTGCTGATTGTCAAAACCATCCAGCGACTTGTTGTCCACCTACAGCAATCAAAACACACTGTTAATCTCCTCCGAATTAGCAGCAGTTGGCTACTGATATGTGTCTGCTGCTGGAGCACATGCACCGTCCCAAACTATGCACTGTTAATCATCACTGTCTTCATCATCTTATGGATAAAAGACGTAACACCACCAATATGTTGATAACAGCCATGTTGCCATTAACAAACCTCAGACAGTCAAAACGTACAGTAAAAACGTGATTTTTGGACTTCCGGTGAGGGGCAGTTTTGAAAGAAAATTAAATGGGCCATGGCACCCGGTCAGAAATCTCCCCACACTCCCCCAAATAAAATTTGTGGTGAGTGTAACTGGACATCTTGTTTAAAAAAACTTTAGACTAGTCATTATATGTTGATTTTATGTCAAACTGCATATCCGTACATACGACCAACAAAATTTTACCGGTGACTGGCCCCCCTTCGAACCTTGGCCCCCAACTGGCCCGTCTCCCAAAGTGCTAGAACTGCACATGCTTCTGGTCATCAGACAAAATTTGCCCGACGCTGTTTTTTAAAAAGTTTTTTGGGGGGAAGAGGGGGCCCTTTTGGAATACTTGCACGTGGGCCCACTGCAACCTTGTTACGCCACTGGGCCCCCAACTGGCCCCTCCCCCAAAGTGCTAGAACCGCACATGCTTCTAGTCATCAGACAGCACAAAGACGGCTGGGTTCGACTCACAATGTGTGATTTCCTAGTGTTCTGTAATTACCTTACATTGTACAGTTCTGATCTGAGACTTACATGATACTGCATGGTGCATTTGCATTACATAACTAGATTATTATTATAATTATTATTTTAAATACAAAACCATCCATCCTCAATGCTAAGCAGTCTCTTGTAAAATCGCTCACCCTGACAGTAATGTAAGGCATGTGCTTATAACACACACACAAATATATTTTAAAATAAAATAAGTACGTTATTCATCCAAAAATAAAAATGAAGAAAACTTACAGCAATTATCTGATCATTGACCTGAATCCTTCCATCAATATCAGCTACGCTACCATCAGCGATGCCACTCACAAATATCCGAGGTTTGCCATCTGCACATAAAACAGGGTTTTCATTAGCTAAATATTAAACAGTCAACTCAGCATGCAGCAAATTAATTATCACGGCAATAATTTGTTTAACAAATAAATTATCACCATAAACACAAAAATTCTGAAGCACAAAATTCTTCCGATCACAAGAATAAAGTCACATGTGAACGAAAACTATGTACGAAACTAGTTAACACATTAATCTGCCACTAACCATTACTGCAGAAGCAGACAAAAACAAACCAGTACAAAGAATTTTTATCAGAAATAAAGTGAGAGAGAAAAAATGTTGTTAAGGCAAGCTAGAAAACAAACCTGTCTGATCGGTGTAGCCGGCAATAGTGATGCCAAGACCGTGATTATCTTTATCAAGCTTCACTTCAAACACTCCAAGAACTGGAGACGACAGCGGCTGCACAGTTGAATGATCGCCACAATGAACTTGCAACATTACGTTACAAAAGTATGAGCTTAGGCTTTATGTAGAGGTGTTGGCTAAAGTGGAGGAAAAAGGACAGATAATGAAAATCATCCATCATCAGATTTGACATATTTTGAGGCATCAGAGTTTACAGTTAGATATTATAGATGGACAAATGAAGTGAAGACTTAAAGGAGGAAGAAGGAGGATGCAGATGTGACATATGTTAACAAAAGATGGTTATGCAGCATTGAAGTGAATAGCTGAAGACGATTGAGATGTCGTCATAGAAAGTCGTGTCAAAAACCTGCTCTATAGCAGAATGCTGGATGAGGAGGAGGATATTCACATTATTGTAAGTATTACTACTTGTGCCAAAAGGTTCTATTCCAAAACAACTGAAAGAACAAGGAAGGAACCGATGTAAACCAGCTAACCCTGGTTCAATTAGGAAATGTCTGCTAAACCAAAGGTAATGTTCCAACAGATCACAGGGAAGGAGTGCATTAATCTATCTGTTAATGATTTCGAATAGTTCTTTGTTTTCTTTAACTAACCTTGGCCTAGTTTTACAGAGTTATCCAGGTCAGGTCATGTCTTCAAAAACAGAAACCTCCTCTCGTTTTTTTTCAGTAAACCAGATTTGCGTCCCTTCACATGACTGATGACGTTAAACCACTATGCACTTCTAAAAAAATATAATCATTCAAAAACAGCAGTACAAAATTGATATATATTTTACTATAAGCCAAGAACTTATCTCCTGTCTATGTTTTAAGTTCCTGACCTCTCAGAAATCAATCTGTGAATCAAGATAAGGGAGGTTAAATGAAAAACTAAGTTTGAGTTTGCTTACGGAGAGCGTCTGGAGATCGGCAGAAAGATCGGCATCGGAAGACAGTCGCGAGAAATTCATCATATGGTTGAGGTATGTCAGATGTTCGTCCAGCTGATCTATGGGAATTACCGGTGCTGCAGCGGGGTCGGGAATATCCGGCATAGAGTCGACATTACGCGCAACGATCATGCGCACATGAACTCCGGACTGACGCAGAACAGTCGCGACGTCCTCCGTTGTCAGGTCTCGCACATCAACGTCGCCGATCTGAAGCAGACGGTCTCCGCTCTTCAGCCGCCCATCCTGCATATGATACAAAGGAAGGTATTGACGTGTATCAGAAATCTAGCAGGAAGCCTGCTTAATCTAATGCACAAAACAACATTAACTGGAAAGAACTAATGATAAGAATCTGATAGTGAATTCGAATTTGGATTCAGTGAAAAAGTGCATTCTATTAACGAATCTAAATCTGTATTCGGGTTCGTGAATCCTGCTTGAATCCCATTTCACTTACAAAATGACATCGGCAATGAGTGCTAGCGATTATAAATGATTTAAGAAAGACATTTATGGCAACAACTGCGACAAATAATCAGCATATTTTGGTAGTGAATAGTTAAAATGTGCAAAACAAGAAACAACTGAAAACAAGCAACAGTGACATCATATTACGCCACTATTGTATTTGATCTGCCCTTTGAATCCCAATCTAGATTCACTATGTATCCGAATCGGGATTTGTTTAATCGAATATCCCCTAGTATCAGAATCAGAAAGCTGACGAAGAGGAATCAATAATCAGTTAGTTAGCAATCAAAAGACGTTTATCCTGGTTTGCAGCAAAAAAACTTCTGTACAATTCAGTGGAAACCAGTTAAGCAGGTTCATTTTGAAAGTGGCTATTAAATGGTGCGAAATGTAACGAAAAAGGATGCATCATTTCTTCAGATGTGTCTTTCACGTGCTAAAGTACAGCACGTATTAAAAGAAATCATAGACACAGAGATTTGCCTGCCACACATATGTTTAACTGACAAGTGGAATGAACCATAACTGCCTCACCTTCCAAGTCACAAAGCATCACCAAACTTTATCAGTATTCATTTTCTCATTCTGCTGAGGACAGGATGCCAAGTTGGCTTGGATGCTAGCATATCAAGCCTTATACCATGAAAGGTCACCGTCTCATTAATACCGAGGCTCAATATAAATTCACTTTGTTGTTGTGTGCAACACATTATCATCAAGCCAAACCTCCACCTCAGAATTCTAGATGATCCAGTCTTGTATGCTACAGTGAATAAATACTGTCAAAACCAAACTGACAAAATAAAATGAAAAAAAAACAAACTAGAAATGCGTGGCAAAGCCTAGCGTATAGCCCGATCGGCGCCATAGTGTCGCCCCCTAGCGAATACTTGTGAAAAACACTTACTCACTGATCACCCTATGTCTAAC
>Ga0209782_1001010_pt1 | contig 13894 bp, 9 predicted proteins | sample WorMetmaBAHAMAS1_FD_187390 | JGI IMG/M metagenome (GOLD analysis project Ga0209782, IMG submission 187390) | Marine gutless worms symbiont microbial communities from Max Planck institute for Marine Microbiology, Germany - Inanidrilus... | ecosystem: Host-associated > Annelida > Digestive system >... | reverse complement strand
GCCTTTTCTATCGCAGGTCCGATGGCCTGGAACACACTGCCAGACAGCCTCAGAGACACATCACTGTCGTCATACTCCTTTGGGCGTGCCGTGAAGACTCTGTTTTTCTCGTCTTACCAGCGCACCAGCGCATTAGAGGCTTTGCAATTATGCGCTATATAAATCTACGATTGACATTGACATTGACATTGATAGTATGTTGTGTATTCTTAATGTCGAGAGTGTAACAGCTGAAACTGCTGCAACGATTCCAACCTTATCTGGCTCTATGACGAAGATCAGCGAGTACACATTGTGAGTTGTGCAATGGAGGCAAAATCTGCCATCTGTGATTGCTCTGTTGTACATGCACTGGTGTCAGCGAGTTGGTTTAACATGTGCATCCTCCATCCTACCAGCAGTTTGAGAGTGGTGCGAAGTATTGTTTCTCTCTCATATCTCAGAAACCACATCACCAAAATTTACCAACTTTTTAATGCTTGTTGCCTGTAGCTGTGGCTTAGTCCTCCTCCGATGGCATTGGTGGATCACGAAATGGTGCATGAGACAATGGTTGATAATTGGAGTCAGTGCTTCTGAGTTTCTGTTCAGTGTTTTGACACTGATGATCCGATGAAAAAAGAGCGCAACTTGGCCATGCAAAATGCTGCTTTAATTATACCAATAGGTTCTCTTTCGAAGACCTGGCCAAACCTGGAAAACCCCGATAATTAAGCCCAGTCAAACCGTCCGAGCGTATATGTTCGCTTTATAGCATGGCAAAAACTTTCTAGATGTCGATTTGTTTCTTTTTGCAATAAAAATGATTGTAACTCTAGAAACCTGCATCTGTCTATCTTTATGTGCCTTCTGTGCTGCATCACAGTGCGAGTTACATGGCTGCATTGCAGTACATTATGTACTGGTACTTTTGGTTTTCTTAATGATGTTGTGCATAATGGGTTTTATCACACTAGGTGCATTTCACTGTGCATAGCCTAGATTTAGTTGTGTGTATTTTGTGTGTTTTTTTCATACTGCATATATGTTGTGTTATTGTCAGCACAGTGGGGTGGACCTAGTGGGATTGAAGCCCGGTCCTTAGGACTTCTCTTCCTTCAGTGCTTTGACACTGTTGGTTGGGTCTTTTGACCCATAAAACCCGTCCCTATATGACCTATAATGTGTTTGGTGGGACGTTAAATCTTGCTCAACTGTGCATAATGGCCAGGCATGGGCAGCCCAAAAAGGTTTATGCTCAAAGTTACTCACCAGGGAGCAGCGTCAGGGCAAAATCTGATGTTTGCAATTACGCTGTTGTCACTGGGAGCATTATTTGCTTTTGTAGGATAAACGCTGCCGACAATGACTTACCCTGGCCTTTCACCGTCGACACTTATCCGTCTCTGGTATATTTTCCGGTTCACGATAAAGCCAACAGCGTTTCGTATCCGGCACACCTCGAGCTGACACTGCCCAACCTGATCCAGTTTATCCGGAGTGCTGCCGGACCCTCAGCCGACATCGGAGTGTGCTCGCGGACCTGCATATGGACTAACCTGCGGACGACGGCCGCTGCTGTTCGTAAACTGCATGTCGAGCGGCTTTGGTTGACGCAGACGGTTCGTCACGTGCAGCAAGAACTAGCAGCGATGTTCGCCGATACATTTTCATTGGGTGGCGATTCTGTCGAAATGAGTTCCTCTGCTGATGAACCGTTTGGATCGGTGTCGTCACTTGCTGCGAATAATGACAATGTAGATGATACTGAAGTTGTCGAGTCCGGTGACGCACGACGTGATCTGCCAGGCATAGTTTCTGCCAACAACAGACCAACGCAGACATCAGAGGGTCTGTCTCTGGAGGAGTTATGTGGTCGTATCGGTAAATTGTGCAGTTACGGGCAACCAGACGCTGTTCATCCTCAGCATTTAGTTAACGACGACATGGAAGAAGATGCTTTCGGTGTCAGACGACGGACATGTAGTGTGGAACGTGTGCTGCGCCTGCGCGACCTGCTCGCGGTTCTCCGTCGTCGCTCGTACCTCGCCGAAGTGAAACAGTCTTTCCTCCGACACAGTTACACCAGTGTCCTGTTACCGGCAACCGTCCGTGGATCACACCAGCTTGCACGACGAAGCTGGCGGTCCGTCCACCGTCACAGATTCATCTCCAGTTTACGCTTGCGTGGATACCGCGACTACGTCACCGGCTGGGATATGGGCTCTTAACACGACACGAAATGTACAGGGTGACACTAAAAGCCGAGCCGTCGGCCACCCGGTGTGAAAAAAAGTGCCATATATTTCACAAGATACAGGCAGCACTTAAATTTATGGAACACAGTTCTCGTACTTTTAAAGGTGACGCCTTTTACCAAAAATTACCAAAACCATTGCTTCCAGTTGCAGTTTTTGATCTCAGAATGCACAAAACCACATTTGTTGTTGGAGTTTTGCACTCTTCCAGATCCCCTGGCTGAATTAGGGGAAAGATAGGCAAGGAAAGGGAAGTCATTGTAATGGAGGGAGAGAAAAAAGGGGAAGAGGAAAGAGGAGGTAGGGTATTTCTCTTACTAGTACTTATTATTTTACAATTTAACCATTGGGTACAGGGTAACCGCTTGTCTAGGAAACTGGAAAATGTCAAGTAATTTGACAGCTGTCATGGAAATGTAAAGAAATTTCGCAGTGCATGGAAAATTGTCACCCTGGAGGTTGTGTAGTTCATGTTCGAGGTGTGGTTAGATTTTTAGTGATAACTTTTTGAAACAAATTTCCTGTCAAGTCATGGTAGCAAAAGTATTACAACAAGTTGTTATACATCACTGCCAAGCACGGATCATTTAATTGTGTTCGCCAGGTGGCGCCCATATGTACCCCATCAATTACATGGTTTTTTGGGCCAACACGAGTCTGCCGTCAAATGGCATCTCAGTCTGTTTAGCCATTTTTGCATGGCTTACCAGTGGGAACAACACAGACAGAGAATGTCAAGAACAGTCTGCATCTAGCATCGCGTGCAGTGCTGGCAATGCGGACTAAAAATTAGTTAGCATCTGCTGCAGTTATGGGCAGGAAAATAGTGACACCATTTGGACTCACGATGGCCAGTGTCTTGGTTTTTCGTGCCACCCTATATTTTCAATGCACTTTTTGTTTTCGGTTCATTGTGCTATCATCACATGACTGTGATATTATGAATGCTAACAAGAAGGAAGGGCGGTATTTATTTTCCATCGTGCACATCACATAGCTGTTGTCTTGGAGTAATGATAAGTGAAATTTTACAACAGAAGATTGCGTTTGTTAGAAATCGGCAAAAGTACTACTATGCTGCATTATGCTAGGACAAAGTGCGTGTTGTATTTTAAGTGTAAAAATGGTTGATAAGACTGTGTTTCATTTTCTACCTACCGACATGTTATAATGGTGTTTTCCTGTTTAACATGGTGAGCCAGATCCTTCAATATTTTATCCACTGAAAGAAAACACCAGTTATTTGTGACTGGGATTTTTATGGGCCAGATGTTGTCTCTATACAGTTCAGTGGCCTGTCTCAATCCTCTCTGCTATGTACCGCTTGACTTATATTAGTATGCGAAAAATACACCGTCTCTCAAATGCTGGTACTAGTGTGCATCATGCTGCCATATAGCATAGCAAAATTTTGAAAACGTGACCTCCATGTCCGTGTGTCTATAACGTTGGCTGACTGTGATCACATGGTGCAACAAAAGGGGAAATTGGCACATGACAGGATTGGTCGATGTCGTGGCTCCCTGCACGCAGAAGCCGATTTCGTTCAGAGCATCCTGTGATACCGAGTTCCATGGAGAAAGACGAATGGGGTCCTGTTTGGAACCAGTTTGTTTACAATTTAAGTTGGAACAGACAGTTTCATGGTTACCAGTAAATTGACTAATATAAGTTAAAGCGGCACATGTCGTGCTGTCTCGTCAACAGATGGGTTTTCTAGTTATTTTTCTGTAGCTGCAGAAATGATGTTTGGCCCAGTGTAAAATATAAAAGGTAGCGAGGCGTTGTGCAGTAGGACTGGAGTAATGCTACATTCCGGAATGTACTCTGTCGGAGATATACTAGTCACAAATCCACGTGTGACCGACGTTGCATTTATTTATGCTCAAGTTGAATTTTGTACATCGTCGCCATATGTGGATGTTTTGTGTTAACGTATTGTGAAGCATAACCTTGTTTTCCAAATTCCACGGTGCCTGGAATGTTACGTTACGTCGTGCCAAATGCATTTCACGTGTGCAGATGTCAAGGGCGGAAACCTAGGGGGGACAGCGGGGGACCGTCACTCCCAACTTTTGTGGTAGGGAGATGTAGCTACCTACAATTCCTGAGGTCAGTGGGGACGTTGTAGTCACGGTAGGCTAAGTCAAGCGGACTCAATGCGCAGAAGTATGTTCGTGGTATGGCACAAAGCATTTTGCTGCAGCATCCCCCCTAAAACTCAATTTTTTTTTCGGGGGGACAAAAAAATTTTTTTGGCGCTTTGTGCCGATTCTGTACCCCCAACATTAACTGCAGGTTTCCGCCCTTGGCAGATGTAGCAGTATTAGTTGATTACTGCAGAAAGTATTGATGAAAATACTTGTGTTTATGATGTGCATAATTCGTAAAACGTAGCTTTGATTATGATATTGTCATTTAAATGTCACAATATATGCTACAAGCGATAATGGCACTTGAGAATTACATCTTATAGTTCTAGTCTAGTACAAGACTTAACTACACGGGTGGCAACTATTCGGTAGGATTATCACGAAGAGCCCCCCGCCATAAAATATGCACTTTTATTACAACAATTACAATTGTTTGCTTTCGTTATTTTGTTTACATCTGGTCCAGTCAATAAGTTGTTGTAGTCAATTTTCACGGCCTCATTGTGCCCGGTCTCTGTCCCTGAATACATGCTTCCAGTTGACGGCAGTCGGCGAAATTTGAGGTTTTTCCTTGCCAGATATTTAGGGGTATGGAAATTTTTTAGAAAGTAGCCTAGCTTTTAAGGCTTGACGTCCCCACACCAAGCCTTTGAGCAAATTTCGTGTCGATCCGTTGAGGGGACGGCTGAGATACATTGGTCTAGAAACAGTACTATGGATAAACAGAAGCCGTTTCCTGGCGGTCGGCTAACAAGTTGCTACAATAATGACAGCAACATACCGCATCGCCACCGAATATGGTTGGTTCAATCATATTTGCCAGGTGGCACCCATAGTTATCCTATTTGATAATTGTTGTTTGGGCTCATGCATAGTGGTTGAAGTGTCACCGTGAGGTGAGAGCCTGAGATAATGGAATGAGGGGTATGGTATGGTATGGTAAGGGCTGTCCCCCTTCCAGTGGGGTAGGGTATGGAGAGGAGCTGTGTATTATACCAAGAAAAATTTTTCAGAAGTATTACTCCTAAATGGTGCATTCTGGTAAATTTTTCATACTGTTTTTGGGCTGCATGTGCATTGTGGAGGGCCAAACATTGAAGTGGTGGGGCTAAAACTTTGGTGGGCGCTTAGCCCCCTCGCGCCCCCTCTGTTTTAACCACTGCTCACGATAGACTTAGACTGAGTTGGTCTGGTGGTGTAATAGTTAAGGCGTTGAGTTTGCGACTCAAGAGGTCGCGCGCGTTTGACTACCGTCCATTTCGCTGCCAGCTAACGACCTTGGTCAAGTTCAAGTTGATCATACATGTGCCTCTGTCACCAAACAATATAATTTGTTACCTGTCAAAAGGTAGCGATGTTCTGCGGCTGGGAAGGTAACCGTGGATCTGTTGTCGCACTGGCCATGCGTCACAGACGAGTGGTTCATCCACCTGCAGGCTTGAGGCCTAAGTAAGGAAGATAAGCACGTGGGCGTTCGGGTCGATACTTGATAGCTTAGGTCTAACCATGCAGTGATGGGACCAAGACTGTAAGTGCGAAAATAAACGGGTGGCAACTATTCGGTAGGATTATCACGAAGAGCCCCCCGCCATAAAATATGCACTTTTAAATGAGAATAAGACGACGGGTTCCAATCACTGTGGAGTACAGACCAAGACGAGATCAAAGGCACTGAAAATACTCTCTCTAGCCACCTCGAGACCAAGACAGTGGGTGAGGTCAACGTTGGCTAAGTCTCTAAAGGCTTAGACCAAAAGATACAGAGTTAAAACAGGGAATTCCCAAGTTAAGACTGTTTGGTTCAGCTTAGCCTTTAGACTTAGCGGAAGTTGACCTCACCCAGTGTCTGGGGTCATCGCTGGGTGCTTACAGTTCCGCTGGACTGTATAGCGACAGAATCCATGAGGGGAAGACACTAAACTTTCGCTGCATTGCTACAACAATGGCGACGAAGGATGAATATGCGAGATAGGAAGGAAGGCAACAAATGGAGCAAGGACGAGGTTACGGTATACCAAATCACCGCATATGTCAACTGAACGGTTTCTCTGCACTGATCTTCAAAGCCATTGCATTTAAGCTCAATTGCGACACGCAGAAGCGAATGCAATGGTCACGTTACAGCGTCGCTCGGGGCTAATGGATATGTAAACTTGAGCAGTAGTGAAAATAATGCAGCTCGCAGCTGTTTGTGCACGACCGCACACCATCTCCGGCACCGTTAGTTACTGGCCGTCCGTTCAGCTGCATTGATTTGCCATTTATCGTTTATTTCAGAGAAAAGCCCAGTCGTATACAACGCGCTGCGACGTAACAGCCGGTGGTTGTCGGGATGGATGGTGTGTTGTGATCGATGACTATGTACACCGGATGAGTTTCCGTCTCGATACAGTTAGAAATCCACCTCAGCGTGACAGTAGACTCAGAGACGAGGACAGAAGATTGTGATGGGAGAGGGACGCTACAGAATACAGCCTCTCAAGTCATGGCGTATGGCGACCACCTTATAGCGCATGCCTATATAATTATAGTGAGGGTCACGGGCTATGCCCCAGAGGGACAAACTCCCCCTGAAACCAATTTACAAAATAACTAGGCCTATGTAGTAGAACGTCGATTTATATAGCGCATTATGTGTGAACACACCTCTAATGACTAATACTAAGCTCTGGAGATTTTGACTTTGACTTGATTCTGACTTTTTTGTACTTTTAGATATTTCATCCATTACTGCTGAAGTTTAATTGTTATATTATGCCCCTGTAACTAATTCAAAAACAATTGGGAATGTATCATTGTTTTTGGGTGTGAGGCAATAGTACCTGCGGTACTCGGGGAGGCTTAGCTCCCTCTGGCCCTTTTATCTTCGCCACTGAACAGACCTCACCGACCCATCCGTTTGAACCGACATTTAATGAATACTAGAGCTTCACTCCAGCACGCTTCTCGCGCGCTTTGACCGCCGCCGCCCTGTAGCAAGTGCGTCTTCTTTTTCCTTCCCTTTTCCCTGCCGATAATTTAGTTATTTTTCGTTAATTTTACTTAAGTATTTATTATACTTTTATTCAGTGCCGTCACTTTACGCCAGCATCAGTATACTAGGCCTACTGATCAAGTTTCCGAGAAAAAAATTAGTATGTGATGCAAGTCGAAATCAAGAACACAAAATTAATTTCCAAGTCCGTAAAAACGGACTCGAGTTTCAGAAGTCTGGTAGAATGTGTGCATGATGAAATGCCGTTTTAAGACAGGCAATGATACATGGTACAGGCTACTCGACCCACCCCGTCACACGTTGCATGAAGGACTCGTCTAGTCTTGGCGCCCGACGTCGACTAGCATCAGACGGAACCAATACCACGCAGCAGGGGTGTTTGGAGTACCGACAATGCAGCGAAGCTGTTGCATGTCGTAGCGTCACGCCGTCATGGTGCCCATTAGGCATATTGAACAAGACGGCCTAGCAGTGGCTAGCATAGCGCGAGATGTTGTTGAGATGACCACTCCCCGCGACGACAATGCGTGGTAAATTTGGATCGAAATTTGAAATGTAAATTAGCTATAATGCGACACTTCACTTCCGTCACAGACAGACAGACGGACACTGACATCGTAGCATAAGCGCGAGATGTATATATTACATCTCGCGCTAATAAAGGTGACGTCGCTCCAAAAACCGGAAGTACATGACGCATTTCAACGCCGCCAGAGAAATCGACCGAGCCACGGCCATAGGCAAAAGGCACAGAAAAAAAATCAGAAAATGCGGCGAAGTTCGCGAACGCGTCTGGTTTCTAAGTCATGCGTGCGGACAGACAGACAGACAGACACACACACACACAGACACGCTAAATCACAATACTACAGTAGGTCTACAGTACAGTACAGTAGTTCTTTATTGAACACTGACACACGCAGCGTTTTACGAGTAATGTAAAACATAAAACAGACACATTTATAAAAAAGAATCATTAGAACATAACTAAGCTAGCAATAGTAATCATACGCTAGCCTGCATCGCCGTCTAGGTCGCCGCATGCTGCTGCTGCTGCTGCTGCTGTGTTCATCCGGACGACGCCTCAGATACGGCGACAGTAAGTGGCCTCGGCGGTTCTATAGTTAATCATCGGATTGCTGGCGGTGGATCAGGTAAGTGGCGTTCAGTGTAGGCGCCGATCCTGTGCGTGATGCTCGCCGTCCGACTGACGTTTCGATGTTTTGATCCATTCATCCAGCTGTTGACTGCGCACTCGGCGTCGTCATTCGATTAACGCGTCATCATCGTCCACGCCTCGCACGTGGTAAGTATAGGCGGTCGGATACGTCGACTATTTAAAAGTTATAGGTTAGTTAGTTTTTCCCTCGTTGCTTTAGAGGCCTATTTGTATAGGTTCAACAGTTACTATAGATCATTGCTTTGACTGATGAGTTAATGACTGCATCTGTCATTTATCTGCACTGAAAATAACCTTTATTTATGCTCACATCGCCGTGGTTAATTTTGTTTTTTTTCTTACATACGTTGCAGATCCAGTTTAGTGGAATTCATTCATATGACCTATCTCCGTGAAGCGACCCAGTTAGCCATGGCTGCGACTAGTGAGACAAGAGAGTGCGCGCCACCAATACGTCGTTCTGATTTTGTCGCAGCGACGGCGAACTGGGTCGCTTCATAGCGCACTCACTGCCGCTCAGTTAAGGTGAAATGAGGTGTGGTGAGACGAGATGAGATGAGCGATATAAACGCTCTTTTAAAGACCAAGACTGTTGCTGCAACAATCCCATCAAGGCAGCAGCAGATAGGCTACGCATCTTTCACGTGTTTAAATTCTAGTAGTTTATACGCCGCGACAAGTTGCTCAGTATATCAAAAGCGAAACAGTCTTCAGACTTTTAACAACACCGAAATTCACGAAATTGCGGTCCAGGAAAATCCTGGAGAGAGAATTTATTAGCCACAAAAGCAATAAGCATAGCAAAAATCAAAAATGTTTAAACATAGTGGCAGGCTACCAGATAGGCAGAACCTATCATAGCTGGTCGCCTGTATATCTGTGATTTGTCGTGTTAAATTATTACTAAATTATGTGCATGTTATACAACTGTCTAGAGTGGTATAAGTGAGTATTAACGAACTTATACCACGATAGACAGTTGTATAACACGCTTATTCCACCGTCGCACTAGTCGCCAGTGGTAGGCCTACAAACTTGCACCTGTATTTCACGCTTGAGTAGATCCGGGAGTTAATATATGTAAGACGGCAAAAAAACAGGTTGTCCAGGACGGTTGGTAACCCTACATGTAGTCTGTCGTGATGTGGCGTTGCAATTTGCGTGATAAGCTTACGTTTCTAACCGTTTTGCTAGATAACACCTACTTGTTACAGACGGGCAGGCGGTCGGACGGACACGGCGACGTAGCGTACACAGCGTCGCGCGGATAAAAATTCAGGCAGGCCAGCTTGATCGAGAAAAAACCGCTTGTACGCGGCGGTCCGGACAACGCCAAATATAAAATCATCGCGTGTTACCGGCCAACAAATAGGGCCGTTCCATCAGCGGCGGCGGCCCAACGGAGACCGGCCGTCTCAGTGGAGGATATTCCGTGTCACGCCACGGGCGAATATGGCGTCGCGTGTAAAAAGCTTCACGTTACGCCGTGTTCCGTCTCTCCGCGGGACGGTCGGATATGATCCGGAAATGTGATCGACGCTTATCGCCGTATGATGTGATTGTCGCCGTAAGTACAAGATTGGGACACAATTCCCGCACCCACTTACGGTGTGTCTCGCTGAGCTTCGACGGCAGTTTTGATTGTTCCCTCCTGTAGGACGCTAGAGTATATCGAGGTGATGGAAAAATTAAAAGAAAATTCGGTAAAGTTGTCAAATCCGGTACTTTATTCCGCCACTCAATAATGAAGCACCCAGTTTGAGTACACGGTGCAGCAAAAAGTATATCCCTAAAGATTTTTGGCGTTTTGTCAGCAACAGCTTAGAATTTTATTATGAAATTTTTACGCATTTATTAACGGATCATAGACGTACATAGCTGTAGCAGTAGCCGCTAAATATCTCAAATTGCCTGAAATTTATAAATGTGGCATACGAGCTATAGCTTCTCACAAATCCGAAGTAGTTGGTAATCATACTCCATGCTCTATCTGTGATGAAAAATATGTGGTATGTTTTGGACCCCCTAGACAAAAATTCCAGGCTGCTCCCAGCTGTTTCTGGGAACCACTGTGCTAACACGGCATGGGCATTATCGTCACATGCCGTTGGTGCGGCAAGTCCTTCGTGTCGTCTAGAATGCAATCCGAAAAGAAAGTTTTGTTTGCTTAGCTCCATGCAGCGAGAATTATAGCCACACCTGTGTATACATACACTCGTATGAGAGACAGCTCAGCTGCCGCGCGTCGGAAAATGCAGCTGATATTCACTGGAGCTGTGAGTGATCGCTAATGTACAAACTCCAGCGGTCCGATCTCAATTTGTTGTACAACTATAGTCGCACACAACGAGTCCACAACGCATCGAACTAACGGAGTTTGAACCGATCTACCAGTCGTCTGCACGCACACGGCATTGTCGACTGAGCTGTTGACCGTTGACCATATAAAATGTAAAAAAAACGTTTCTACGTTTATAACGTTGCAAAAAAAATTTCTGAACGTTTTCGTCATAAAAAGACGGTATGAATGCAAGATGAAGTACTATTTTCATCGGTATCTTGCATCGATTGCTACACGTTGCTTTGCCTTTCAATCACACGTTCAAAATAGATGGGCAGTGCGCGTGCAAAAATTATAATAATTATCACATTGTAGGCCTAATGTAGCCTATACGCTGTTATTTACTTCACGCATTCATCTATCATCTACACGGCGTTTCCATTCCCGGGGATTTGCGTTTATGTGTTGAGGGCTAGAAGCAAAAGGTTTTAGACGTTTAACGTGATTTTTTTTCGGGTGTGCTATTCCGCTGACACAACCGCGGTTTTTTTTCGTAAAACGGGTATGCAACAAATTCACAGCAAATCGATCCAGTGCATGGAGTTTGGCCCTCAGCAACTACGGTTGATAGGACACTGTACGAAACAGGCTTCAGATATTTGAATAAGATGTTGAGGTGGATAAACCGCTGGCGTTGAAGTTTCCTGTATAGGTAACCGCGGCGTCTCACACGAGGCCCAGCAGCGTGTCCCCGCCCACAGTGTCCCACAGTGAACGTTTTGTACGTGTGCGTTCAGAGGCGGACTTGTACTGCATGGTCGCCGTCATCGAGACATGCTTGTGACGCTACGGCATTTCGTCGTCGCCGTCAGTGTCGTCGTTTAGGGCGGTCGACCAGCAGACACCGGACGCTGACGAAATGGACGCCTGGAGCGGCGGTGTCCGGGCCGTCTTCGTCGTTGGCATTCTGCTGTGCGTCGCCGTCACAAGTAAGTGCAACTCACCTTGTCTCTCCGGACACCTGCTTGCAACAGGACGTCGCGTCGCACCTTTAAATTACGAGAAACCACGGCATTTGCGATTATTTAGCACGCTCCGCATGCTTGTCGAAAGCGCTATTACGGCGAGTTTGAGATTGCAATTAGTGTATCTCCGTCGTTGTTAGTCAGATTATCACCAAGTTTGGTGAATGTGTAGGCCAGTAGTCCAGTGTTTATCGCTATTGTTTTTCTTTTTTGACATAGGAACGCGGTATGCTGGGAAACTGGGCCAGGTTACTAATTTTACTACAGTGTGTGGCAGTGCTAAGCACTGCGTCGATCAGTACATGGTTTTGTTTTGCTACTGTTCGCTAAAAGGCGACACCGCTATGTCGGGCGGGCTATATGCTAGGCTTTGTCATGCATTTATAGTTGAAGTTAAAACCGTCCGCAGATCTGAGGTAAAATAAAATAAAAACGAGAAATGCGTGGCAAAGCCTAGCGAATAGCACGCTTGGCGCCGCAGTGTTGCCCCCTAGCAAGGAGTAGTGAAACGAAACCGTGTACCATCTGGCGAACGTGCAAAGAATGCACGTAGTATCAGTTTGCCTTCATTACGGCAATATTATTTGGTTGCCATGGTAACGTCCCTTGACAAATTGGAAAATAAGGTACAGATCCGTCATCATACTTTCATACTGTGAAAAGATTGCGAAAATCGGTCCAGTAGATCCGGAGATATTCGACGAAATACGCCAAACCACGACGTGAACACGGAACGCAATTTCCATTCGGCTGTTCTCCGCCGAAACTACTGGACCGATCTCCACCAAAATTTTACACGATATAGTGGCATTAGTGGCGCTATTTAATCATGCATACATACGGCGTTATCACATTCCATTTCTGAATGCCAGAGCGATGAAACTGCGGAGTTTTCCATTTGTTCACAAAATCGGTTGCCATGGCAACGTCCCTTGAGATATCGAAAAAAGAGGTCGAGAACGATCATTCACACCCAAAACGCTTTCATTCAGTGAAAAGATTGCGAAAATCGGTCCAGTACATCCGGAAATATTTGACAAAACACGCAAACCCCGACGTGTACACGCAACGCAATTTCCGTCTATTATCTTGTTCTCCGCCGAAACTACTGGACCGATCTTCACCAAAATTTTACACGATATAGTGGCATTACTGGCGCTATGCTAGCCACTGCTAGGCCCTTGTTACCATTTATTGCGGTATAGCAGCCAGATGTATCGTTGGTATACGTTACGTACATGTGGTTGCAATGCCGTGATCGCCGCTGGCAGTCTTGGCGTCCGTCGTGTGGATGATCCCGCGGTGGTGGTGGTCAGTGAGGTCACCGCATGTACTGTTGAGGCGTCGCCAGTATATATAGGGGAGCGTTCATATCACTCATCTCATCTCGTGTGACCCCATCTACATCTCACTTCAGCACGTGCCCCGCGAAGCGACCCAGTTCGTCGGTGGCTGCGACCAGTCAGAACGCGAAGTGGGTAGCCCTGTCCCGTCCTTGGGCAACCGGGTGGAAGTTCCGCGGGGTCGGATCGGTTCGGTTTAGTTCGATTCAGTTCGGCTGAAACGAGGTCGGACACGAGATCGGATCGGATCGGCGATATTTTGAACCGTCCTCTCGACCGAGACGGCGTAGATTAAACGCCGGCGCTTAATGCGATTATCACCTGCGGGCGATATAATCTCATTTTCGTCGACGGACGGACGGACGTCGGACGATTTCGGTGAATGGAAATCGATTGTCGGCGGCGGCGCAGCATATAATCAAGCCATTAGTAGGCTCGCCGAACGACGTCGGTGCGCGTGAGATGACTGTAACTCGGACTGATCTCGTTCGAACGTATCGTGTATGTATATAGGCCTGTGTCGGCTAAATTCCACACGGGCACCTGCAGTTTCCCCGCAGGGCCGGATTTAGCTGGGGGGGGGGGCTGTGGCCCAGCTCACTTGGAGTCACTAAGTGGGAGACTGTAAAAGCCTAGTCACACACACACACACATATCACGAACGAAAAAAATATGAAGGG
>Ga0209782_1001009_pt1 | contig 13904 bp, 5 predicted proteins | sample WorMetmaBAHAMAS1_FD_187390 | JGI IMG/M metagenome (GOLD analysis project Ga0209782, IMG submission 187390) | Marine gutless worms symbiont microbial communities from Max Planck institute for Marine Microbiology, Germany - Inanidrilus... | ecosystem: Host-associated > Annelida > Digestive system >... | reverse complement strand
TCCCCGTCTACCCATGTGCGATCCAGCCTTGAGTTATCAGAAGTAACTTAGCTCAGCATGTTGTCATTCAAATAAAGCTGGAAATTGCATTTAATTCACTGTACTTACATTCACACCTTTGCTTGCTGTCTTTGTTTATTTGTACCCCAACAACACAGCTTGAAAAGACATTAAGTAATGGTACTTATGGTTTTTTTAACAAATTAAAAATTACTTATTCAGTTCAGATTAAGTTTAACATTAATAGTGTTTATATTAAAGATTTTAATTATGTTTATTCTAAGTTTTAGGTTTTGCATTATACCTTTTAATTTTTAAGTCGTCATTTCCAAACTTTGTAAGTAGGCACCCTTTCCGAATACATTCAACAGGTAGCAGTTATTTAAGTTTACCTAAAGACTATGTACAGTGTTTATTTTTAGTCGCACCTCTCGCACGTTGCGAGACGCGGCTAAAGTAGTAACGCTTCTGTCCATCTGTGACACAAAAAAAATGTTGGAAAGGACCGAAAAGGTAATGCTTTTTTCCAAGCTGGTTTGACCGATCTCGATGAAATTTGGCATGATGGTAGGTCTTAGGGGGTAGCATCTCCTAAAAAAATTTGGTGAACTTTGTCCCACTTTTTCGGGGAGCACAAATTTTTTATTGTGTTAAGAGCCCATAGTATTCTAGTTTTAGTTAGTTGATTTAATTATTAACTATATTTTATGTCTGTAATAACTTTATTGTAAAACATTTGAATCTGACTAAGTAATATGGTTGTTGCTGATTTATTTAAAACTTATGATGTGATTGCAACACTGTTATAGCGTGCTTCTGGCATTCCCATGGTGTCGTTTAGCACCTATGTTAGGAAGCAATTTAAGTGTAATTTTTTGTGACAATTGATATGTTGTAGTCGAACGAAACCGAATTGAAACAGTTCTTTACGGTATATGGTGCTGTCAAAGACTGCAAGATCATAGTTGACAGGGGTGGCATCAGTAAGAGGTTTGAATTTGCCATTAACTATTGCTGTATAATGTGAAAGAATGTATACTATTACTAAACTCATTTCAGTACATTCTGTTGAGAAGCTCCAGTCACATCTTAGTTATTAAAAGTTTACCTTGTAATTACTGTACGGTAGGCCCAAGTTGTGTGAATTATGCAAGATTATGTTACCGGTATTGCATTTTGATTATAACGTGGAGAGTTACAGAAATATTTGTCCAATGTTTGTCCAGGCTTTTTTCCTTAAGAATAATTAGAAAGAAAGCATGTCTGTAATGGGTGATAGGTTATGGGGCCTTCATGTCAAGCCAATTTGTTGGGCAGTTCAGTTGACCTGTTTGGATTAGGCTGTGTGTCAAGCAGTATATTTAATTGTGTACTGAAGAATCTTAACTGCATAGTTAACTGCAAATGCTTCTTGCATTTTTATCATGGTTCATCCATGGAGCAAGGATCTTGTGATTTTGACATTTGAGTATGTGAAGTACAAAGCTTATCAGTATGTTGCATTATGTGAGATCACTGTGAAGTTCGTATAGTTGCTAGTTAGTGTATTCAGTGTATTTGACCAGTAAAAGATATTACCTGTACTGCTTTGATGCTGTTGTTTGTGCAGCAGTAAGCACATCCGGCCTGTAAAAAACTGATTGGTGGGGTGCTGGCATGGTTATCTGGAGAAAGGTGCAGATTTGCATATGTTCCAGATGGTGCCATTGCCACCTATTGTCTCTTGCTGCAGTAAATCCAGACTGATTTTACCGTTCTGGTCTCGGCTCACCTGGGTAGTCCAGACAGAGGGCCGTTAAATGGCTGTTGTTGTTGTTGACCAGTAGAAGTTAGTCTGACCTTATAACCTTTATCTTTGGTTTTTAACTCTGCAAGTTCTCAGTACATCATAGTTTGTGAGTCCGTCATCATTAACAAATTTGTGTCAATATGGTAGCAGTGCGTGACCAGTCGTTCAACACCAGTGCAGTGCTTGGTTATTTTTTACGACTGTCCAAATAAGTTTGTGGTTGTCAGGCAGTGCTTGGCAATTTATTACACCATGGAGTTGCTCTCGGTATTCTGACTTCCAGGTCAAGGACAGCTTTGTCCTAGGTTTAATGCTAAAACTGACTAAGTCGCAGCAAGGTTTGGTGGCTGCTGTTTCCAGACAGATTATGCCAATTCCACCCTCAGACCATTCTTTGTATAGCCCGTCTTAGCCACCTGCCCTATTGGCCTGTGTCCATATTGGGCCTATCTACCCAAAGCGACTTCTGGAGACTGTTTGTAGAAATACCGAGCACTGATTTATTGGCCTTATAGAAGGAAACCTAGGTGATAACTCGATACAATGCAGTATAACATCTTTTTTCAGTTATGGTGGGATGCTTTTTTTATATCTTTTAACTGATGGCAGTAGCTGCCGTTCTTAGTTTTGCAGAGATATTTTTTTGATGCACTGTATTTTTAAAGCCTGCCGTTATATTGTTGTCGCAGCTATGGATTTGTAACCTTTGAAAATCATGAAGATGCAGAGAGAATTATGAGAAAAGAGGTTTGATTGCTGTCTGTGTAACTGTTGGTGTGTAAAGATGCAGAGAACAGAGAGTGTCGAGTTCTGCTGAATTAATGTGTAGCACAAATTACGCTTATTGAAGACATTCTGATGTTCACATTTGTGTCGTTATGAATGGTAGAATATTATTGTTCACAGTTTAGCAGAACTTGAGAGTATTTTACGTACCATATTTTATTTTTTCATACTATTCACAAGTTTGATAGGATTTTGCTTAACATTCTGATTTACATATATAGTATACTTAAGTGACTTTATGTTAATTTTTTTCCATATATATGACTAAGCATTAGCTTTTGTTGAACAACACTTCAATATAGACGTGATTGTGAATTCAAAAAAGTATGAGGCTAGTGTATTAATTATATTTTTTAGGTTGACAGTTTGATTTTCAAAGACCGAAAGCTCAACGTGGGACCGGCAATTCGAAAGCAGGTTGTTGTTTTATTGTGTATTATTGCAGGAATATTTTTGTAAAAAAATGTTTGCTGGGCAACTTTAATTTGTCTGGTATTTAGTTAGGACACTCTGCACTCAAAAGTTATCCTGTTTATATGGCTATCGATGTAGCTCAGTGATCGGTAAATTGTATTCAAATAGTCAACAGATCAAGGTGAAATTGGCTCGAATATTTTTGTGGGTCTTGGTCTGTGTCATATTATGTTAGGTGTAACCTGTATCATCACAAATGTGGGGTTTGCCCACCTTTATCAATACCCAAAAGTACTAAAGATAAACACTCCTTTTTGGTGTCTTTGGTTTGGTCTTGTTGAAACATGAACGTTATTGCAACCTTCAAACAACGTTTGGGGATGAGATGCCTGAAACTGTTGATGTTTGTGTTAGCTATTTAGGTGAATTTTGCACATTTTTTCTCGGCTGTTCTATGTGGAAGACTGTTTTTTTTTCAAAAAATGAGTACGCATCTCTGAATCGCATGTAAAAACCATAATGTCCTTTTTTCCACTTTCTTGTCAGAGGAGAGGTATTGTCAACATTGTGAAGATAGAAGTATGTACACACAAAAGCAGATAGTAGTTGACGCTTGCCACCAAAGAAGGAGATGATGTTCCCATCGCATATCTACTGTGTTAACTTAAATGTTTTTGATATCTTGTTAGTTTACAGCACACAGTGATAATCATAATAGTAATAATCACAATTTATCGTGTGAGAGCAGGTTTAGTGTTAAGATGCACTCTGAAGCAGTGGCAGTACAGAACATCCAATTGTTGTTTGTTGTTATCGGCAAGTGGAAACAGTAGAGTGTTTAGTCGAGATTTAAATGCTGTTAGTGATGAGTTTTTAAGTACCATCCTCAGAAGTGAGTTACAGAGGATAGGTGTGAATGATGGAAGCTGTGTTTAATGATGTGACTTAGGCATAACAGTTGTAACGTCTGCGTGAACTATCGACACTGTTGTTACAGCATGGTTGCTTGACTATGTGTTTTAGCAAGCATTTCCAAAGACATTTGGTATGTATATTTTACATTTCAGTTTTAACTGGGGTAATAAATTATCTGCATCATTTGTTGCATACAGAACAGAGTTATTCTTGTCTACACCATTTCATAGATAGATGGTGATATTTCTGTCAATGATCCAGTGTGTCTACAGTTAGTGTATGCTGTGGCTTGCCTAGGCTGCTTTGCATTCCAGTGGACTTGGGTGTTAAATGACCATAATTTGGTGCAATTTTTATGAACTGGATTTTTTACCTTTCATTTGCTTTAGTTTTAGTGAAATATTAATTTATAGTGGTAGTGCCAGACTAATGCAGGCTTTCTGCTGGATGCTGCAAGCATAGGCCTAATGCCATCAAAAATATTTAACAGAATGCTCTTGCACCAGCATTTCGGTTGTGATGAAACATTTGCACCAGAGCGGCATTCCCGAGCTTAATTATTTACCGGAATGCCGTTCCAGCACGACTACACCCATATTTTATAATATGCACAAAGACAGGCAGGAAGTAAGTGAATGTTTTTTTCTGGCACCAACTGACCTAGATTATTCTCGGTAAACTACCATTAAATGGTTTGTTGTATATTTCAGATCAGAGTCGGTCGCCATCGTCGGCAGGCAGTTTGCAGTATCGTAGCAGTGTTCCATGTATCATTCCAACGGTCAACAACAATGCAGTCACAGTCTACTGCTCTCCTGATGGTTGCCTTATTCCATCTGCCCAGCCACAGGTACCAGCATTTGATTTGATTTGCCGATTTGTCATTATTGATTGAGCTTTATTATATTATTGGCTGGCTATATCATTTTAGGATGATTACCACTCTGCAGAACCTAAGCAGCTTTAATTTCATATCTGCAGAAGGTGGTTAGGTTGAATAAGTAACTAAGTAAGTGCATGGCATTTATTTGCACACAACAAATGTACTACATGTTGTTAACTATAGTCACGTTATAAAGTATGCAGTTTTAAAATAATGTGGAACAAGATAACATAAGCAGTGACTTTAAGTTTCTCAGGCATTATACATGTTTAGAGCTAAATTGACATTTAATCGATGGATTAATCTAAATACTGCAGAATGACTTATTGTTGTGGTAAGTACCTATAGTTAGCATTAGTCTAGTGATGTTGATTGAGACAGAAGATGAAATTTTTGTTGATGTAAGATGAACTAAAAACAAACAAACAAACAATCTAGCTTTTACTGTTTACTGGTATGTAATAAAACGAAGCTCCACTATTACAGATGAATTGCACACTGCTCATTATTAGCTGAAATCTTGTCAAATGCTGCATAACTGTACAAAATTGCATTTAGAAAAGTCGTTAGTTGAATGTAGTCACTCATGGTCATTGAAAATCGCATTATTTGATAGGCTGTATATCACTTTATATGAGGGTCTGTGATAACAGTGTTAGTATTATTCTGTAAAAAATAACCTGTCAGTATATTTACCCCATGTTGAGAAGCAGCCAAATAACTGGTGAACACAAGAAATCAGATTTCATGAATTGTCAAAGCACAAATAGTATGTTGTACTCATATGTACATGTTGGCGATTGTTGCAGGGGATCAACTATCCAGTAATGATCAGCATGCCATCATATTGTGCCCAGTCTCAAGCACAGTATCATCACCAGTCACCGGTACGGCTCATGGTTGATGAACGTGTATTTTTAGGTTGCGTCGCACTGTAGAATATGCGGCCTGTTCTTACCGGACCGAGTTCTGTTTTCAGTCTGTCTCTCCGTCCATTGGTGATGACTGTGAATTTTTGGAGAAATGGCTGATTTGATTGAGAATCCGTTTGTGGTGGTAGGTCAGATGGGTTCAAGGAACCATTATTAGGAGGGCATACAAATCTCATGGGAAGGGGCAAATTTTAGGGATAAACGCGGTGGAACAATGTAACATATAGGAAAAATATGGCATAGGTCATGCAGAAATGGCGAAACTGAGTGAGCAGCCATTTTAGATGGTGAGAGGGCCCAAGGAATCGGGTATTAGAAGGGCGTGCACATTGGTGTCACCTGTCAAATATGGTGAACGATTATGTGCAGCGACTAACTATGCGTGGGTCTCCAACGGTAGGTTGCGTGCAGTCTGTTGCCAAATTACTTAGGGCAGTTTTGTTGTATATGTGTTTGTGCAGACTGGAGTCGCTTGACAAATGATGTTTGAGAGTCTAATTAATTCTGATTCCAAATGTGTTACTGAGCTGCATATTTTTAGCTGTGACATTGTCGCGTGGTGAAAGCTGCTTATGGGCACCTTCATGTCATTCTTGACCTTGTTATTGTTGGGGATTATGCTTTTGGCTTACAGCTCAGCTACGGTTCACCCAGTTGTAAGCCACTATTAGTTCCCGTAGAGGTGAAGGCTAATTGTTGCAAACTGCTATGCTGTGTAACTTAGTTTACCTTTTTACTGTAGAACACTAATAAGAAGTCGTACCTACTGGATTAATTGGAACCATCGGTGTACTACTCCAGTGACAGATGGTGCTAATGTGCATGCCCATGGTTCCATGGGCCGGGCCCATCAAATGGCAGCTTGGTTACTTTAGCCGTTTTGGCACAGCCGATGCCACATTTGTCCTAACTTGGTGGTGTTGACTGGTATTTTGACTAAACTTTGTAGAAGTGTTTATGGGGCGGCTGTTGAATATGACTACTAAACCATAGCCATAATTTATGGCTGTGGTTTATTAGTCATATTCCATAACCAGCCTGCTCTGACTACTGTTTATCCGAACACCACAAAATTTGCCTTCAGGTTAACAGACTTAAAGGTTTCGTGTACCCTGTATGTCGTTAGAATGGGTACAAAAGTGGATTTTAGTACACAGATAGGATATAGCAAGTATTGGTTTTAGAGCTACCCAAGGGAGGCATGATAGATTACATTACACACGATATACTACCACCTGTTGTTTGTTTTAGTTTTAAATTATGTATTATATCTGCATATTGTAGTGAAAAAATTATAGTTTATACTTTTGTCTTACTCTTTTGTGGGTGGGTTTTACGAATGGTTATTTTTGCACACATGTTTTCAAACAGTGAATATTTGTGTTTAACTACTGATATTGTAGTCCTCAGTATTTCATAGTCTGTTTCAGCAAAGGTTGATTGAACTCACTGTGAACTCACTATTATAATGCTTTAGTTTTCTTCAAAAAGGCAGACATTTATCTGGTTTTTATTATTTAGCCCGCTCGGGCTATATATTTTTGTATTTTTTTGGTGAAGTTTTTTTGTGTTATAGTTCAATTTGGTGGTGCCGGCTCACCTGTTAGCATTTATTATGCATTGACTGCTATATGCAGTGTTCTTTTAATGGTTTGCAATCTTAAAGAGTGAATATTAATTGGGCCTTTATTGTAAAGATCAGTAAGTAGTGTGTAGTTGTTCTGTTGTTGAAAGGTTCTTGCATCTCCGTTGCAGTGGGGCAGTGGAGCTGGCCAGTGGAGATGGGCATTTCAGCAGGTCTGTCAGTTCACTCTCTGTTGCTTTGTGTTATCATTGACATGAGCCGGTCACATCCTCTGCTTGTTATCGACCGCATAGCGGGGGAGATAATACGTTTCGTAGCGTCCATGTGTGTGCGTTGTGCGTGTATGTCCGTCCGTTTGTCCGTCTGTGTGCTTGTGTGTCTGTTTGTCTGTGGGTGCTCTCCTGTTTGAACCATTTGACCTTGATTTTTGGCGTCAGGGTCGACCTTGACCTTGACTAGCCTGTATTGTAGGTCAAGGTCGTAGGTCAAACAGTGACAATTGTTTACGCTCTCCTGTTTGAACCAGTGGTGCGGAGCAGGTCGATATTAGGACTCGGCTTGCCGAGTTCAGCCAATGGTAATTGCGAATGACCATTACCAGTCCATTGGAATTGTCTGTTTGTCAGTAATCAGGGGGCATTCAACGTGTCGCGAATAAGCAGTCGATCAGCTTTAATTTAGGTTTTGCATACTTACATGTATTAATGAGTTGGCTTTATTTTAAATATTTATACATGACTGGTTATCTGTCTGGAGTGAGGTACAGACTTGCATATGGCGCAGCTGATGCTACTGCCACTCACTGTCTCATGCTTCAATAAATCCAGATGGTTTTACGTTGCTGGTACTGGATCATATGGGTAGTTAAATGGGTGTTGTTGTTATGCTTTATTTATTTTATATATTGTAACAAGTTCTTTTAGTGTTTTGTTGTTGGTTGGGTGACAGAGTGGGCATTTTTTCCTCTCAGAAACCCTTTTCCTGTCATCCGTGAAGCTGCTGTTATGGAGCAAATGGAGGAAAAAAACTGAGGGATCAATGCTGTATTGGAGCAGTGCTCATTAAGACAGAGGATTATAAGTGGGTAGTGTAATGTATAGTAAGGTAAAACAGCCGGGTATTTATGAGTAAACAGTCACTTCATGGGCACTGTACAAATGCCACAGAAGCGTGGTCACTAAAAACAAAGTTACTATTGATATGTGGCATTGTTGATATGTGTTGGTGTGTGGACAGTTCAGTGCATTAGTGTGACGCAGTGCAGGTTTGTTACGCTGATGGTAGGGATCGCCAAGTGGAGCACCTGTTATGCCAGCATCACCGTATGCGTATCCAGTGCATCAGATGCTGCCAGCTGATGTGCCGTTGCCGCAACCAGTTGGAGAAGCTGGTCTCGCTGGTGCAGCAGTGATGATGCAGCCGAGTTGCATTGAGGTAATTAGTTGCTGGTCGTTATGGGCAGTTCTAGTACCTCGACTTTTCAATAAGCAAGCAGTGTTTAAAGACACTTTGCGTGTATTTCTATACACGAGTTATTACTACTTGAATGTTGCAATTGTTTATGGTAATACTATGCCACGTTTCAAAAAGAGCGATTACACCCTGATTTTTATAAACAGCTTCGTCAAAAATGAATGGATTTTAGTATAATACACCTAACCTGTAAAATGTAGCCACTGTACCTTGTGAAAGGCAGACAGCTTTAATCTGATGTAAGCATGTACTAAGTAAAATGCATTATCAGTATTTTCAGTTTGGCCTACGTTAGGTGCAACAAACTTTTCACTGAACGGTGTACTTCAGTTTGTGAAAAGCCCGATTGAAAACCGAAAATGTACTTACTTTACCGTGCAATTCGTGAATGCATCAATGTGAGGTCACTAATATCAGGGTTCCTACTCAGCTGGAAAACCTAGAATTTTATGTTAGACCTGGAATTTTTGGTATGGTAAGTCGATTTATGCTGGTTTTTACACAGTAACAGCTGAATCGCGTACAAGTTAATTCGTGTTACAAATGAAGGAATGATGAATGTCTCATATTTTATATATTTTTTGGCTGCGAACAATGACCGAAAGCACCTGAAAAATTCTAAAATTGGACTGGAGAACTCCTGGATTTTTAGTCGCGCCTCTCGCACACCGCGAGTCGCAACTTAAGTAGTCACGTTTCTGTCCGTCCGAGACATAAATTTTTTTTGTCCGAGGCGCAATGACCACTCCCCCCTTTCTCCAAGCTGGTTTGACCGATCTCGATGAAATTTGGCATGATGGAATGTCTTAGGGGGTATCATCCCCTAAAAATTTTGGTGAACTTTGGCCTACTTTTTCGGTGAGCACAAATTTTTTTTGTGTTAAGAGCCCATAGAGGCGCAACCATATACCGCTAGGTATTCTAGTTTCTTTAAAAAGAGTGGGAACCCTGACATGATGGTATTGTTAATGCATTTTAGTTCATGCTGGTTTCGATCATATGAAAGTTATCTTCCTTTGTAACTTTGCACAAGGAATAGTGGCAACATTTTATATGTGATTTGTATAACTTTATAAATATCGATGTGTTGTTTTTTGGGGTTTTGCATACCAAAATATTTCTAAAATCTGTTCACTTTTGACTGGGCCATTTTTAAACAAGTATATCGGCTAACACCGATGTGACCCACATGACGGTGCGTAATGCCCATTCGACTGTCGCGCAGTATACAGCGCTGCATGCTGAGTGTGATCATTGCCAGCTGGCGATCTTGTTGCCACGTCGGCCGTTGCAGCCGGGTGTTGGTGTAAACAGCAGACCAACCGCTGTTGCTGTCGCGGTGCTCTTGCGCGATGATCTGCATGCTGTGGCCAAATTTTTAAAGTCCACAGTTAAGAACAAAGTTCCCTGGTAAGGTACCCTTATTTTTAAAGATACTCTAATTTTTTATAACAGTGTAGCACGGGTCAAGGGAAACCTGTATGCATATAGCCATTTTGACACAATACCGGCATGTGATGAGACACACATACACAGACAGACACACGACGACAGCTAATACCCGCACTAGCATATGTCGTGCGGGTAGAATTCAGTGCTTTTTTTTTGAAACACGGTAGGCATGTTTCATTCAGTGATGTTATGTGTGTTGTGTGTACAGCCATTGCAGTACTATAGTAGTCCGCAGTACCCGAACACAGCATTGTGTTAATCGTCTACATACTTAATGCTCGACAGAGGGTGCCTTACATTGCAATAACGAGTCATCCACGGTGCTGTAGCGAACACCCATCTAACTTGAAACTTGACTGAATCGACTGTGCATACTGGGACTTAGACACAGTGCTGATTTCTCCTGCCTGGTGGATTGGCAGCGTGCTTCAATTTGTGATCATTAAAGTGGATCTCCTTCATTTTTATGCAAAGTGTGTTAAAATCTTGCCACAAACTTGCAACTTTTGGCATTGTGTTGGCTGACTGACCATATTACTCGTAATGTTTTAATTGTATATTTGTTTGTCACTGGGGTATTTATGTGTCTCCTGTGGCATTGATAATTTGTCCCATATTATGTACAGTCGTCTGCATTTGCATTTGTGTGTGTATTTATGTATTCATGCAAGAATTTACAGTATTCTTCTTTAGTTGTAAATGTATCGAGTCTGTTGGCTGGTAAGTTGTGTATGCTGCATTTTGGAAATGAGTGTTTACTGTAGGGTCGTGTTATTAATGTCGCAGTATAATGAGTATTGCAATACTTACTGTTGTACTTTTTCAGAATTGCAGTAAATGTTGCAGTACTTTTTTAGCCCGATCGGCAAAAGTTGCCGAAAGGGCTATATATTTTGGAATACTTTTTTCTGGGCAGGTTCTGATGCAATAACACGTTCATTTAGGCCTACTAAACAAGCTGCAGAACATTTTAAAATGATGGAGAGATCTGTTTTGTGTTTGATTAGTTAGTTTATATTCACACATAGTTCATTGCTTATGGTTAGGATCTGTTTTTGCTGATTCTAACCCTAATTGGTTCTAGTCATGACTAGTGGCTGGCTGAGCCTGTGGGCTCACTCAACCTAAGCACGGAAAACATGACTTCAGCAACACCACAACGTTCAATGCTACTGATCATAACAACGAACTAAACCGTGCAAAATTTTTAATGTTATCTGATGAACCTTCACAATCCTTAATGAAAGTAAGTTCTTTTCAAGTCATATAATATGTACAAAATATCTTTCAAGGTAAACTCAGTAATGTTACAAAACTCTCATAGTGACTTCCTACTACATGTATTAGAATATTAGAATGTGCCAATAAAAAACAGCGCAAAGCATTTATCTTTTCCTTTGAGAATAGGCCTACTCGTTCTCTAAGGCAGATGCAAGAGGCGTCTATAGTGGGTTATAATTTGTTTTTGTTCATTTCGTGTTACTGTATTTTTGTGTTTGATGATTTGTATTTCACTGCTTTAGTTGTTACAGGTGTAGTTTTGTGTTAGCCTAGGTTTATTGTATTGCTATCGTTTTTCTCTTGGCTTTAATTTTAATTTTCTCAGTGCTAGCCAAGAGATTGGCTGGGAAGAGCTTTCCAATAAATCCTATTTTAGTGTTCAGTTGGACATTAAACCTCAACTCAGTCAATCAATCAATTCACTGATTGCTTAATTTGCTTTTACCGTTGCAGTTTTGCAGGCAACAAAAGTATTTAAAAAGTATTCCAAAAAGTATTGCAATGCTTATTGTATTCTTTGTTATGAAAGTATTGCAATGTTTTTGATTATTGTTGGTAACAACGCTGATGTTTCATTTATGTATGTTTATTTTGCTGTAAATAGTTGTTTCTGGCCTGCATAGTGCCATTACTTCGATGTTCGGCGGGTTTTAATGGGATTCCTTCAACATAGATATTGAAAGCAACTTCAAAAACTGACATGTTTACATGACAGAGTGGAGTCTTGTTAAGTTTAACCTGGCATTTTTCTGTGGCATTTGTAATGAGATAGTGGATTTGTGTCGTGTTGTGATAAGTCATAAGATTAGATTTTATACGTGGTTATTTGGGGAAATGTTTTATATACATGTATACTATTGAGTACATGGCACACATTGCCTCAATGCTTTCACTGGTGTATAGATGCGATATGTAAGTATTAGTGTGTGCATGTCCCAGACTTGTCAATCCAGTATTTTCTAATTTTAGTGCTTTGAGTAAATAGTTTATTTATCTGTTTTTCAGATTCAGTTTTCACTGTATATATGGAGTCAGTCTGCTTTCATGTGCAGTGGTCTGCATTGCCTTGTAGGTGTATTTCTCAAGTTGTCCCATTTGAGCAGAAAGAAATTTTCTGAAGTAGTGAGTAACCGTTGTGAACATTGTGTATTTTTTACAGGTGCCTCGCACAACAATATAATTTCTACAAAATGTAATTATTGTTCCAGAAATAAGAAATCGTTGTTTTTTTTCAGGAAGAGATGCCGTTGGTATATCTTTTAAGATTCTGTGCTGCTATAACTTGGGCAGGCCCGTAGCCAAGGGGGGCAAAGTCTTCCCCCCCTGCTAAAGCCGAGTGGCCCCTTCCCGCTCGATCGATTGAGTGGTCTTTTACGAAAAATGTAGCTTTTTATGGGCTGTTCTGTGGGCTTCAAATATGCCAAAAATGCATTGGCGCGAGCCCCGGGACCATACTGGGGGAGCTCATGATGCTCCCCAGACCTCTTAGTCGGTTGGGGAAGGTGACACCAGTCCCAATGCCCCACCCCCCTTGGCGACTTCGGCGTCTCAATTCTTGTGCCTTTGGTGCTTCAGTGCTCGTGCCCCACACTGATTTAGAGATGGCTACAGTCCTTGGGCATACTGCATATAGTAAGTAATGTGTTAGGAGAGGCAATTTTAAGCTGTGACCATTGATCTGTATGTGTGCACATTTAAAACCCCCAATCTGAAATCCATAAATATTTGAATGGCTGAACCAAAAATTTGTCTAATCCAGATTTGCTGAATTTACATGCAGACTCAAAAATAAGCTGAAATGCAGTAGTTAGCAAGAATTGTGTACTGCAAAATGTTCTCTGAAATTGACAGTTTACAAATCAAATCACATTAGAGATTAAAGTGCAAGAAAGAACTGGATGCAACAGCATCACCATTTGCTTAAATAACACAACCGGTGTTGTGGTAGTTTTATCACTGTCTGATATTTGGGCGTATTATTCAGATATCCAAATATTTTATGGCAGAAATATTTGGCGGCGAATCCAGCTATGAGCACTGGCTTGGGGGTCTATGTGCATTTTGCTAATTGCATCATTTTTAGCGCAAGATGTAATATATACATCTTGCGCTTATGCTACGATGTCAGTGTCTGTCTGTCTGTTTGTCTGTCTGTGACGTTTGTGCATTGTAGTCACAGGGTGCAATGGATCCCGGATATATTTTCATGCTTGGGTAGATGGATGTCTCTGCTACTTACTGACAACGCCTCACCCGGATCGTCGGATGGGATGATGCCGGGATTTCTGGTGGAAGAGAGGGGGAGTATGGAAAAATTGGTAATTGTAGCGATATCACTTATTTTACTTACCGAGAGTCTGGACCGGAAACACGTGACAGTTTTGTTTATATTAA
>Ga0209782_1001008_pt1 | contig 13907 bp, 5 predicted proteins | sample WorMetmaBAHAMAS1_FD_187390 | JGI IMG/M metagenome (GOLD analysis project Ga0209782, IMG submission 187390) | Marine gutless worms symbiont microbial communities from Max Planck institute for Marine Microbiology, Germany - Inanidrilus... | ecosystem: Host-associated > Annelida > Digestive system >... | reverse complement strand
GGATTGGATTTCACCAGGTGAGCCCCCCCCCACCTCATGCTGACCGCTGTAAGCACTGAACGCAGCTAGGTTCATTTTGTAAATATTATCTGGATGATAATGATGATAAAGATGATGGTTGGTGTTGTCAATTATTGAGACACATCGCGATACAAAACCATCTGCGCGGTCGTCAGTTTATCAATAATGTGTGCAATCTACATGTCCGCCGAGTCGCCCGCGCCGCACGTGACTTGAACGGACAAGTAATGACGTGATTTTCTTATCTGTCTTTATACACAAACGTAGATCTTCGGCGAGCTCGACAGATAGACGACAATACAGCAGCAGCAGCAGCAACAGCAGTTACCCAGTGATGTAGTGCAATTGATTTCAGTCAATGACAGGCTGAAAGCATAATTCGCAGTACATCATTTATATGTAACCGTGTTAACAAATGAAGAAACCCACAACAGAAAGAAATAAGTTATTCATTTATTCATTCATATTTGTGTAAAATGTTGACATAATGTAACAGAAATTAATTTTCGTCCCACCCTAGATTGATACATAAAAGTCACACATTTTTGCCCCACATAGAATGAAACCTTGCCATGCATTCCCAGGGTCGACAAAAATTTTGGTAGCACTACCACGATTGCGCACTGTGCCAAATTGCCACGTGCCATGATCGCACTGTCTCCAGTACCTGCGCCCGTCAAATTACCGCCATTACTTGTCACGTTTGAACTTTGAAGTCACATGACCGTTATATGCAACCCAGCATAGTCCCAATAATCCATTCCTGGTTCCTTCTGGGATATTTGTGCGCCCAGTCTAAATTAAGGGCTATGAAAGGTCACACAAGGCCCGACAGTTTCAGATGAGGTCGTCCATGAGTGATAACAAGACGATGAGACTTTCTTTACATCTGTTCACGGCCGATATGATTGACATACGAATTAATTAACTTCGTCATTCTTGGCGACAAAGCGAAGGAGTCCAGTATAGCCTTCAAGCACTCTGTTCGGCTGCAAATTGCCTCGATTATTGCCCAGTTACCAGACTGTCGCAGACTGACGCCGATTCAGCTCACACCGCCCGACGTGACTCAACTCGACCGTCAAGTTACGTCGTGTCGGGAGGTGTGAACAAGGTAGCAATTCTGTCTGTCAATGCAATTCAATTTTATCATTATTTTTTACCACAGAGTTGTGCTGAAAACGAATGTAAGGGCATGTTAATTTGCTATCTGCATTACATGTGAAGAAAGCAAAAGAAACAGGAACCAGTGCACCATAACTGGTAACGTGGAATTTACTTGTAACAGAATCTATAAAATAATGAACAGAACAGGCATAACACACCAGTCTGTACATCAAACTTTGAGAATAATAAGAGTCCAGTCGATCAATAGCATAAAACACGTCAACTCATCTAATACGAAAGCACCTGGAGTATTTACATTCATCAGCTTAATGCATAGACCGAAGTGATTTCATTTTGTTAAAAGCTTTGGTAATTTAGAGCGCACATAAAACAACCGTAGGTCCAGAGGTGTTCGTATGAAATGCAGTGCGATGCAGTTATAAAGAGATGTGGCATCTGAACATCCTCGATTATTTTAAGACCAGACTTTAATTCATGGTTTTGTAGCCAAGATTTAAAACAGAAGATAAACTCATTTCGAAAAAAAAGTTTAGATATACATGGACTAATTTGTAATACATGTGTAACTATCAGCAAAATGCGATAATATCCCTAAAGAATGTGTGAAAGCATTGAGAACTCATCTGTGCATAACAGTCTAATGACAACAATGACAATAACAAAGTTGTACATAAACTTACGGTATAGAGTGCATGGACAATTATTACTCAGCAGACCAGCCAGTCCAAGCTCTCAAAATTAACGGTCAAACCACTACAGTAGCATTGTAGCCAAGAATTAAAACGATGCTACTAGCAGAAATATTAGCCCAAAATGCATCACATTGGCATCGCGCCACTTGTTGCTTTAATGCTTTATGTAGTTTAAGCGTGCCAAAAATAATGGAATTTCATGGAATAATTCCATTGTTACAAACAAAATGAAAGGTGTTAAGGTGGTATCGCTAAATTTCGCTCACGCTGTACAGCGGTAGTTGTTTTTACTAAACAGCAGCAATTAAAACAATCAAACAAATATATAAAACAAGTATATCCGCTAACGCCGATGGACCGCGCGACGCTGCCTTACGTTTAATCGACCATCGTGCTGTACACAGAGCTGAAAGCGAGGCAACAATCGTGCGTCCATGTTGAAAGCACTTGGCCACGTCCATCGTCGTCACCAAGTGTTCGGTTATATGTGCTGACGTGCACAGTAAGCTTATAGCATAAATTATCGTCAGCAGTCGTCAGCACACGGCGGCAGGAGCTGTCAACAGAACTCAACCGCCCATGCACGGCTTTGTTGCCTGCACTCAACTTCGGTTGGCCTGCCGTGGAGAAATTTTTCTCATGTCCAGAGTTGCGAGGGCAACAAGATCACGTGAGCCTTACCACGCTTCCCGGGTTGAGGGTATTTTGTCATCCACACGCTAGGACTTATGATCAACCTCTATAGCAAATTTGAAGTTTCCATCTTTACCCGTTACGGCAACACGAAAGGCAACGCTAAATGTATAAAATATGGTAACTTGGGTGGTTAAGCGTCACCCAATGTCATCGGCAACATAACCATTTAATGGAGCGCATACGACTTTCTATTGAAGTTTAATAGAAATCATGCAATTTATCTTGTACTGTTATGGAGTTTATGCAAGTTATTTGTCGAATGTCGCCGATTTTAACTTATCAGACCTGCGTTTGGCGCCGCAGTTGGGAATAAACCCGTTCGAATTTCGCAATGATATATTTTACACCAGTGTCCATGGGCTATCGTGTGGCGTTCTTTGCGTGATCTTACGTTTAGGCGTTTTGAGACAATAGCGGCTTGTGACAGACGGACGGACAGACACACGACGGCAAATAGCATAGCATCGCGCAGTAAAAATTAATTTTTAAAAATGGATTTAAAGAAAATACAAATTAATCATCAGCTATTGAGAAAGTCCAGAAAAAACTGCAGAACAGTGACTGCCACATGCTATAATGAAAAGGCGAGAACTACGATGACAGGAGTATAATGAACTAATGACGGCGACGAGAAGGGTCTCTCTGTGGCCTAGTGCGGTCGTTGAACTGCAAATGAAATCTGTCTCCAGCCGCTGATCAGCCTTTCCGTGAATATAATCCGCGTTGTTGTCATCCGGATACTGGCGCCAAGGACGCTCTCGGCGGACACTTAAGTATTCCGCAGTTGATGAGCTGAATGAGCGCTGAATGATGCGTTGTCGTGACGCATTCAACTATCTTCATTCACAGTCGAGCCTCGTCTCTGGCGATGCATACATGTATAATTATATCTTCAGAGATGGCTTCCGCAAGAAGTTTGCCAGAGATGCAGAAAGAGGATTATCAAAGGATTATCGTTATGCATTACAGATGTCCGACAATCACTATAGGGCCTGTCAGTAAATAAAGAATATTTATCCCAGATCCAGCTTTACTCGATGTTTGGTGAACTTCCGGTGTTGAGCAATACGGTTCTAATCATAACAGTTTGCGTGAAAGTGGCAAATTCTACATTTTTAGTCACAAATGAAAGGACAAAGTAGGCTGAGTTATCGAGGTATTATTTATACAATTGTTTTGTAAGGTAATTTTAGATTGTTGAAGACTAACCGTAACACGATGCATTAAATGTGCATCGACGCCTGTACTAAGCTTACCGTCTTTCACCGGAAACATATAACATATGCTGAATTAAGGTCATGTCGCAAATAAACATATAACTGACGCGCCCTATTGTGAAACTCAAGAGACATTTGCATAAATATATACAAGAGAGCCTAGCACTGGCTAGCATGGCGCGAGATGATCCGCCCACAAGCAGCACGGCGGCCGCAATGCGTGGTAAAGTGGGATCACAATTTGAAACCTAAATTAGCTATAATGCGCCAATGCACTTCTGTCACAGACAGAGGGACAGACGGACAGACAGAAGACATTGACATCGTAGCATAAGCGCAAGATGTATATATTACATCTCACGGTAAAAATCATTTGCTTTTTGTTTCTTTGTTTTTTTAGATATATTTGCGAAGAATATCACTAAAACTTATCTAGCCCGCTCGGCAAACTTACAGGAAGGGCTATATATTTTGCTTGCTTTAATATTTTTCTCTTTTTTTCTTCTTTTATCTCTTTAATGATTTCTCGGAGACAAATTATCTCAAGATCCGCTGGACCGATTTTCACAATCTTTTCACCGAATGAAAGCGTTTTGGGTGCAGATGATCGATCTGGACCTCTTTTTTGGTATCTCAAGGGATGTTGCCATGGCAACCAATTTTGGGCAAAATTTGCGACATGACCTTAATTCAGCACCATGGCATTTTAATATGGATGCACTATCGTCTTGCGGATGCGCGCATTAATAGCTCCACTAATTGCCCTACATCGTGTAAAAATGATGAAAATCGGCTCAGTAGTTTTTGAGTTAAAGTGGGGTAGAAAATGAAAATTGTGCTGCAACTCGGCCGAAATTGGCCTATATCGCCAAATATCTCAACAACTACTGAAACAATCTTTACCATCGTTTCAGCGTTGGTAGATGTATACATGTATATGTGGATTATAAAACTGACATAAGTTTCGCAGTAGTCCAAGGGACGTAGCTATTGTAACCAATTAATTTTGGGCGATTTTTTGCCAACGTAAAATTGACTATCTTCACTCTTCGCTCTCGTGTTCTGAAACGAAATAAACTATCGTCTTGCGGATGCACGAGTTAATAGCTCCACTAATTGTTCGAGATCGTCTGAAAAAAAATGATGAAAATCGGTTCAGTAGTTCGTGAGTTAAAGTGGGGTAGAATATAAAAATTGTGCTGCGACTCGGCCGAAATTGGACGATATTCTTTCATTTGGTATACTGGCGTTCTGAAATGGATTGGAATATCACAATTTTGATTTCAGCAGGTTAATCGGCAATTATTTCTGTACAGTTTATGAAAATTTGGTGAGATTTGGAAAAGTGACCCCGGAGTTTTATGCTAAAGAAGTTGTACGGCCGGAGTCGATAATTGTTACCATGCTTAGTTCACCTATGTTCGCTATGGGATGGGGCTGTTAGGCACTCACGTGATCAGTAAGTAAGTGTTTTTCACAAGTATTCGCTAGGGGGCGACAGTACGGCGCCGAGCGGGCTATACGCTAGGCTTTGCCACGCATTTCTAGTTTATCTTCTTTTTTTAGTGATTTCTCGGAGAACAACTATCTCAGGATCTGCTGGACCTGTTATCGCAATGTTTTCACCGACTGAAAGCGTTTTAGGTGCAGATGAACGATCTGGACCTTTTTTACCAATATCTCAAGGGACGTTACCATGACAACCAAATCCACTTTCGTCGATTTGGCATTCAGAAACGGAATTGGATATCGCTACTCAATGTGTGCATTAACAGCGCAAATGATGCCTATATATCGTGTGAAAATTTCGTGAAATTCGGTCCAGAGTTTACAGAGCTCATTTGTGAACGTCAGGTACGACACGGCCAAAAAATGGCGTACTTAGTCGAATATCTCCGATTTTCGCAATCTTTTCACTATATGAAAGCACTTTACGTACAGATGATGGATCTGTACCTTATTTTCCAATTTGTTAAGGGACGTTGCCATGGCAACCAAATAATGTTACCCTAATGAAGGCAAACTGATACTACGTGCATTCTTTGTACGTTCGCCAGATGACATCATGGTTTTGATTCGCTACTACTTGCTAGGGGGCGACACTGCTACGCCGAGTGGGCTATATGCTAGACTTTGCCACGCATTTCTAGTTTAGCCCACTCGGCTAAATTGCCGACCAGGCTATATATTTTGCTTGCATTAATTTCTTTTTTTCTTTGTTTTTTTATTTTTAATAATTTGTCGGAGAACAATTATCTCAAGATCCACTGGACCGATTTGCGCAATCTTTACACCAAATGAAAGCGTTTTGAGTGCAGATGATCGATCTGGGCCTCTTTTTTTCGATATCTGAAGGTACATTGCCATGGCAACCGATTTTGTGAAAAAATGGCCAACTCCGCACTTTCGTCGATTTGGTATTCAGAAAGGGAATAGGATATCGCTACCTCAATGTGCGTATTAACAGCGCAAATAATGTCTGCATAGCGTGTGAAAATTGCGTGAAATGCGGTCCAGTAACTCCAGAGTTGTCAGAGCTCATTTGTGAACGTCTGGTACGACACGGCGAAAAAAACTGGCGCATTTAGTCGAATATCTCCAGATATACTTGACCGATTTGCGCAATTTTTTCACCACATGAAAGCGCTTTACCGATGAAACTGTACCTTATTTTCCAATTTGTCAAGGGACGTTGCCAACCAACTAATATTGCCGTAATGAAGGCAAACTCATACTACGTGCATTCTTTGCACGTTCGCCAGATGGTAGCAATGCCATTCCAAAATGGATATGAATATCAGAACGTAAAGGACAGCTTAGAAGTGCATTGAATGTGGCTATATCGTGTACAAATTTGGCGAGTTTCTGTGCAGAAACTTTTGCTCGTTTTCGTACTTCTGTGAAAAAATGTCAAAAATTCCCATCCAATTATCTCATAACGTGCTTGACCAATCGTGACCACGGTTTGAGCTTTGGTAGACATACATATATGGGTGGGGATGACTAATCTGACGTTCATTTTGAGATTGCTCAAGAGACGTTGCTATGGTAACCAATTAATTTTTGCTGGGATGCTTTTTTTCAAACGACGAAATTGACCGCCTTCAGTCTTTAGCTTTCCGAAACAGAATGCAGTATTGCCTTGCTTATGCAAGCATTAATACCGGAACCAATGCCTCTACATTGTGTAAAATTTTGGCGAAGATCAGTCCGGTAACTTCAGAGAAGAACAAGCCTAAATGTGGAATGTGTGCCACGACTCGGCCGCAATTTGACGATCGTCGTTTATTCGGTACACTGTCGTGCCGAAACGGATTTGAATATTGCAATTTGGATTTTAGCGCGTTAATCGGCAATCGTTTCTGTACATTACGTAAAAGTTTTTTTAAAGATTCGGTTTAGTGACTCAGGAATTTAAGACGTAAGAAATTGTATGGCCGGCGTCGATAATATTACCACACTTAGTTCAGTTAGGCCTACGTTTCCTAGAGGGCAGAGTTGTTAGACAGTGAGGTGATCAGTAATTGGGTGTGTTTCATAATTATTTGCTATGGGGCGACACTACGACGCCTAGTGGGCTATACGCTAGGCTTTGCCACGCACTTCAAGTTGTTTTTATTTGTCTTATAGTTATGTCCGCCTCCACATAGTCTCCACATTGCTTATTTTCATTGGATTTGATTTCCGAACATAAACGGCATTTCCAACAACATGTTATTGGCTGACATTTGCACTGTTGATAGTTGCACCTGCAATTGCACGAAATTGAGATCGTTAAATTCTAACATTCCTCCAGGGTCGCTAAATTGAGTACCAGCCTTAATTTGCTGGGGTAATAGCGGGAATGTCACCTCCGCCGGGTGGCAGGTAACACCGTGTGATCCAATACGGCACCATACCGCGGAGCGGTGAGGCATGTTTGCGAACAGCTATACTTCGTTTACTTACTTGCATGAGTCGCATCTGTTGTTGCATAAAAATTGCATCTGGCGGCTAATGTGTACACGGTACAACAGTCGGCGCAACCGTCACGACGCAATTACAGAGCACATTAACAGCGCCGGCGGCGGATAATGGCCGTTTGTGGCGTCTACAAGATAACGCGCACATCGCTGGTCACTGTAGACCACGTTGCCTTGTAACAGTGATCACAGCATATTTTGCGATGTAATTTCTAAATGATCGATAGAAAATATGTGGGACCAGAATCCGGTCTGATTCATGTATAGTCGACGACCTAGTGGGAATGGTTAAGTCATCGACTTGCGATTTCAGTGGTCGCGAATTCGACTCCCGGCCATTCCGCTGTCTCAAGTTGTTCAAACACGGATTTGCTCTGTCACTAAGCAGCATAATTTGGTACCAGTCGCGGGACTGCGATGTCCTGCGGCTGGGAAGGTAACCGTCGCACTGACCATACGTCACAGACGTAAGCCTACAGGGCTCAAGGCCTAGGTAAGTGAGATGAGCACCTCACCTCACCTCACCAACACTCCTCATGGAGAATGGTTCCCTTCACCTTCTTGTCACCTTTCGCTGTTTAGCAATGGCTTTTATGGATGTAAAATATCGTGATAATGTTGGTCTCTAAAATTCGTGTACGGTGTTGCCCTGTTCATCCTAAAACTCTAAACATCCTTGATCAATACAAAATTGAATCTTTCGTAACCCAGCTTGAAAAATCTTTATGACATTTTCAGACTAATTTGTAAGCAAAATTTCTGGCATTTATCGTGCCACTGGGAAATCGCTGTCAAGATAATTTCTAATGTTTTGACCTCTATACCCGTTCTTATGATAGGCCTATATTTAGGGTGAACCAAAAACTGCGTACATGTATTTTTAATTCACCATATCGACGCAATTTTTCAAGCTAAAATGAAATGGTTTTAGATGTAAAAATTAATTCACATCGACATTCATCACTTAGTGTGTACCGACCCTGAAATTTATATGAAACTAAAAATACGTGGCAGAGCCTAGCGTGCAGCCCGCTCGTCATAGTAGTGACGCTCTCTATCGAACGAGGCTAAACTAGCCTTAGTAAAATGATTAACGCCCGCTGTACACATTCTTACGAGGACTCTCAATTGAATCCCACCAAATATGTACACGATATAGAGAAATTATTGGTTAATATGCTGAAATCAAAGCTGCGACATTCCAATCCGTTTCGGAACGCCATGTTCCGAATGAAAGTGAATCAATAAATTGTGGCCGAGTCGCGGCAAAAATTCCACACTCTACCCTCGCAATCTCCATGATTACTGGACCCGAAATTCACCAAATTTTACACGATGTAGCGTCATCATCGCCGCTGTTAATGCATACATTACATGGCGATATTGCAATTCTTTGCAGAACGCCAGAGCAAAGAATAAAGGTGATCAATTTCGACGTCTGCGAACAGATTCCAAAATTAATTGGTTAATATAGCAACGTCTACTGAGCCACCGCAAAACGAGGGTCAGTTTTAATTATTCATACCAATATATGTACTAACTGAGAAATTTTCGGCCCAGTATCTTAACAAGAGGCTCTGCTATTGCAGAGGGACCGCGCGACGCGCTTGTCAGTAGAAATCTTGCAACTACGAATAGTCCAATTTGAAAATGATTGTAATTTATAAATGACCTTGAAGTATATACACCCACGGTCATCGCAATTGGTGCTTTTAGATAAGCCATATATCACTTCCTGTTACTGGCCTGTTGTTACCTTGTTTCTATCTAACACCGTTTTTAGATACTAATACTTTTGCAGTGAACGTGACTGCCTGTGACCTTGTAAAAACTCGTTCATTTTTTTGACAATGACGCTTAAATCACAAGCTATGTGTGCTTTGTAATTTACGTGTAAACATACTGTAGTTGAATCGTGCTGTATTTATGAGTTATAAGTATTACAAAGGGTTAAACAGCAAAAGTGACTTTCAAACTCACTCAAGGTCATTATCAATCATGTCATTCGATAAGACATGCATGATTTCCTATTTGTCTTCCATTGTAACTATGTTACAATTGTAACTATCTTGCACCGTTTTCGAGATATTGTAGCTTAATTTCCAAAAATTAAAGACGTCACGTGACCATAACCACGCCCCTTTCAGGGGCGGTTTGTCGTCGGTGGGCTGGGACTAGCCATGATCAAGCTGCGTACCAAATTTAAAATCTCTACGTTCACCCATTACGAAGATATGAAAGGCGACAAAAAAACAGAAATTAGGGTGGTTTGGGGGTCACTCAAGGTCATCGGCAACATAGCTATTGAATAGAGCAGATACGACTTCCTATTCGACTTTAATATAGACTATGTGTCTATCTTGCACTGTTTTCGAGTTATTATCGCTTAGGCCTATTTCCAAAAATTTAAACACGTCACGTGATCGTCACCACTCGCACTCAACGGACAATTTGTATTCCCAATGCTAAAACATTACATGGCGAACCATAGACAGGGTGCGCCAATAAAAACAATCCCCTACCAAAAATGCTGTATTTCAGCCATGGTAGTACGAATTTGCGCCAAACTTTCAGACTTTGTATGCGAATATTCACCCAACATTTCCTGCAAATTTTATTGAAATAACTGATATAGTTCCTCACATTCAGCAGTTTAAACTTTAAAGTTCACTTTTTCAAGTGAACATGCAGTTGCACATGGAATATGCACGAATAACAAATCAAATTTTTCACAGCTTTTCATCAACACTTCAAATGTTTCAATCATGAATGTCAGATGCCTATAGCTCACTCTGTATTTAAACAGAGTGTTCTCAATGTTAGTGCCCAGCAGTTGCAACAACACACGATCGAAATCTGTTGCAAAATGATACAATTGCCTTATCAATGAACTCGTGAAGCAAATTATTCTGTATCGTCGACAAGATGGTCTTTTATCTTGGTATTACGTTGGCCAGCTTTGGCATGTGTCTTTGATAGTGTTTCAACATAGTACCTCACACATGAGAATCTACTGGTACATCCATATGGTGCATTTTCTGTTATTTTTACATCAGAACTGCAGTTTAGTTACTGGTTCACTTAGAAAAATTTACTTTTAAGTTCAAATGGTTGTAATTTTTAATCCATAGCAAATATTATAACAAAATTTGCTGGGTATGTGGTGCGAATCCTCCTCTGTGAAAGCTGTAAATTTGGTGAAAAAATCTGTTACAATAACTGAGATAATGAATTTTTCCAAAGGGATTGTTTTTTATTGGCGCACCCTGTATATACCGTGCCAAGTTTCCTGTAGAACACATACTGACATGGGGTTACTTCATGAAATTTGACATAACGCAGCGATATTTCAGAACGCTGACGTGCCGAATGAAGGTTGTTTCGTCAATTTTGCCAAAATTGACTGTAATAGCAACGTCACTAGCGGAAAAAGAGGTTCAGATCGATCATCTAGGGCCTACTAACAAATACGTACCTTTTGTAAAAGGCAAACATATCGTGAAAATCGGTTCCGTAGATCCTGAGATAATTGGTCTCTAAGAAATCATTAAAAAGTAAAAAAAGAAATTAACGCATGTAAAGTATGTAGCCCACCGGCACGTTTGCTGGGCGGGCTAAATAGTGGACGTGGTAGAGTGCACCCTAGGCTGCTATGGCTTTAATGGCAACACAAAACTCAATTTGAATTGTATCCGTTGAGAAAATTAAAACAGATCCCCAGTACAGCTTTTATCGGTCGTCAAACACATTGAGGCAACGCGTGGTCCAGTCGACGTGGTGCCAAGTCATAACGTGCATTCGTTGTCACAGCAGAGTGACCATTCGTCATACGAGGCAACTCAGACTGACAACTGCATTTGTTAGGCTACATTTATGAACATATGGACCCATCTGTAAAAGCCTCGACGGAACTATGAAAGTGCAGGTTTTGTGGTCTCCTCTATGGCCGTGCAGCAACGCACAATTTGCATAAACAGTCATCGCGTGACGTCATTTTGTCACGTGACGGTGAAACCTACCTCGCTCTGTCCGCTGCATGCGCTAGGTTGCTTAAAGCTGGAATTCGATGGGACCGACACCGATACGGACTTTAGGGATGCGCCTATCGTGCAATTTTGTAAACGTGTACTCGATAGCTTATCGTGTACACTATCATTGTGTACACTATACGTTTACACGTATACACGCGCGCATACCTAACGGACATCCTCGCGAGGAAAAGTCGGCGGACAAGTCGGCGAGGATCGTCGTGCGTGTCCGGCTCGTGGCAAGCTGAATGGGGAAGTCGGCAAGGATGTCCGTGTCGGTGTCGGTGTCGGTCTCATAGAATTTAAGCTTAAGCCCACATTCCACGACACCGACATCGACACTGACACCCACTCGCCTGACACGCCTACATCCTTATGTCCGACACGCGCGATTTCCTCGCGAAGATCCTCGCGAGGATCCTTGCAAGGATGTAGATGTGTCGGGCGAGTCGGCGTCGTGGAATGCGACTTTTACACCACCCCATACACAATGGATGCTTACCGGCCATAGTGTGAGTGAGACTTGAGTTGCACCACTGACGGCCAGACTTGACATAAAACAAGAAATTCCAAAGTAATTTGGGAACAGGCCGCGTCGCCGGAATGTTTTTTTTTATGGCAGATGCCGCGCATTGTCATTCTACGTTACACTACATCATACCATTTTTTTCAAAATTTGCCCAATACCGTGATTGGATCTGGACACCATCTGACTCACCCGACTGACTCACTATCGCCTACGGCATCTCGATCTATTTAGCCGTATTTCCTATAATACACGCTCACTGCCAATGAACCGACAGAGACCGACAGAAGGCACACGGAACTCGACACACAGAGCGACGTAATAGTCTGTATTGTCTGAGTGAATGTTGCAGTGCGGTTATCATTACCACCATCGTCATCATCAATATTGGGCCGCATCGCAGTACTAGCTAGATGTGAGCTATTGCTACAGGTAGCGTGGTGGTCTGTGTGTCCGTCGGTCAGATGACCACGACCGTAAGTCCTGCAAAACGACTGAACCGATCGAGATGCCGTTTGGGGTATTAATTCTTGTGGTCCAAGAAACCCAATATTACTTTGGGACGCACATTGGCACCACCTGGCGAATATGACTGAACGTTCAGTTTACCAGGTATAGGGCGACAGTTGGTACAGGTGCGATAGTACCTAGCCTACATGTATTGGTTTATCGACTGCTGAGGCAGGCAGTCCAGTGTCACATCAAATATTTCCACCCTCCCTCCCTAGCAATGTGGCTTTCTCCAAATCTTTGACCACTTGTTATTGATCTTATCCATAAACTAAAAAACACTCACCTGTCATATAACTGCGGCATATGAATTAAATCTCCATCTAACCACATTATCTAGCACATCTTTTAGTGTCCTATAAAAGTGCTTTTAGTGCGAATAGTACATCATACTAAAAACAGCGAATCAATGCATCGCGTGTGTCCGAGATCACGACACTGCAGTGTCATTAGGCAGACAGCTGCGGACTCCTTTTATCTGTCGAGAGAACGCGGGACACAACTGAACAATGATGAGGATGAAGATGAATGAATGAATGGATGAATGATGAGTGATGATGAGACATCTACTACAACTCAACGACAGTGATAGCTCTGTGATAATGCACTGGAGGTACTGGTGGAGATGGACACCGACTGTCTGTTGACGCTTGCATACGTCATTACTGACGTAATCAAGTCGTGGACGCAGCATTACAGCTAATTGACGTACTGGACATGTTGCTTGTCGTGGCAGCGCATAAATTGCAGGACTGGACAATGACGGCCTGGACAACGACGGATCTGTTGTAACCAAACTCCCAAGTTTTTGTCCAAGAATCAAGAGTTAACTGCAAATTTTCCAGTCCTGCAATTCCCATTCGTTCGTAATGCCGCTGGCACATATAACATAAAATAAATGCTCCAAAAGTTTGCAAAAGTTTGCAAAATGTTGCCCATGGGTGACCCCAGGGTCGACCCGCGCCACGTGACCAATTACAAAAGAATCGGTCCACAAATAAAAATTTGGCGCAAAGATAAAGTTCGCAAATTTAGCCATGCATTGCCATGAATGGGTAGATAGGCCTTCCGCATGGGTATTCGCGCTGATGACGTCAGCGGAATTTCCCATGCTGGAAATCCCCAAT
>Ga0209782_1001007_pt1 | contig 13914 bp, 8 predicted proteins | sample WorMetmaBAHAMAS1_FD_187390 | JGI IMG/M metagenome (GOLD analysis project Ga0209782, IMG submission 187390) | Marine gutless worms symbiont microbial communities from Max Planck institute for Marine Microbiology, Germany - Inanidrilus... | ecosystem: Host-associated > Annelida > Digestive system >... | reverse complement strand
AGCAAAACCACGCCCCTTTTAGGGGTGATTTGTCATCCCTTTGGCAAGACTTGATATAGACTCCCTATGTAGAAAATTTGAGAGCTCTAGCTTCAGCCATTCCTGAGATATGGATGGGGCACCCAAGATTTAAAATGTGTCACGTGACGTAACCACGCCCCTTTCAGGGACGGATTGTCATCCGTCGGGTAGGACTAGCTAGAGTCAACCTGTACACCAAATATGAAGTCTCTATGTTAACTCACTACGAAGATATGAACGACGACGAAAAATGCAAAAATTGGGGGTGGTTTGGGGGGTTAGGGGTCACCCAAGGTCATCAGAAACATCACCATTTGATAGAGGACATACGACTTCTTATTCGACTTTAATAGAAACTATGCGTCTATCTTGTACCGTTTTCGTGTTATAGCGCGTTTTTCGTCGAAAGTGACGAATTTTAACTCACCCCACCTGCATTTGTGATTGCTTTCGAATTTCGCAATGAACTTTGGTGTCAGAAAACTAGAGTCCCGGGGCTATCGTGAGGCATTATTTGCGTGATCCTAGGTTTAGCCATTTTTATACAATACCGGAGTGTGACAGACAGACAGACACACACACAGACACACAGACACACACAGACACACAGGCATATACCGCGCTTAGCATAGCTGTCGCGCGGTAACAATTTCTGTCTCACATAAACCTGCATCTTCGATCCACTGACAAACTCCTGTTGCAGTCACCTTTTTAGTGCATATTATATTAACCTAGTAATCACTTCTGCACGCAGTTTAGCTTTTTTTCTCGGAATAGACACATTTCTATACCACCATTAGGCTTTACCACAAAAAGCAGTATCTGCAACATACAAATATGAATAGTCTATTAATTCTTTAAAATATAGGTAAATTAGACCAAATGAATTTATGTACACTGCACACATCTACAGCTATAAAATGTAGTCTGGTAATACTGTGGTGAGTTACAACTAAAGTAAAAGGAACTATGAATATTACTTCCACGATTTGCTGAAGGATCAGGACTGGCGTGAAAATAATTGCACAGTTTTCAACGAGCATACCTTGCACTGTATACTGTACTTATTATCGCTATTACGCCTCGTAAGCAGCACATATAAAATGGACATAAAACATTCAAGGATTAACAGAAACAGTCTACAAAACACAGAAAAGAATAAGCGACAACTAGGCCTACTACTAAAATTTATAAAATCATATAAAACAAAATTCTAAGATACAAAAAGAAACAGTCTATACTTAACATGGAAAGCAATGTTGCTGCTTGCCTTGTTTGTGTTTTTGATTTGATTTTGTTACACCTACTGAAAATATCGACATTACATTTTTTTTGCAAATCTAGCACATGATGCAGAGAAACAAAGTGTGACTGACGACAAAGAGCTAAATAATGCAAACAGCCTCTTGGTAGTAATACGGTGAGATTAAATAGACCGGTGATAATGATTATGATATATGTTAGTGAGTCTAGTGACATCGCTGTAAATGTCACCTTCTGCACAGTTTTCAACGAGCATACCTGCTTTGGCATTGGTACAACTCTCTCTCGATGTGCCTTGGCAAACTTGGTCATCATTACTGCGCGGACGTCGTCCATGGTAGGCACTTTGCCTGTAATGGTGACTGGCCGTAGTTCTAGCATGCAGTGGAAAAGCCATGTCGTCAGCTGTTTGTCCGTCATGTTTGTCGACATCGCCATCCGTATCGATGGTGGAGTTCGACTTCGTGTTGATCTCCTTCACGGATGACGTGCCGACCAGCTGCACTACAGCCTCTATGGTGCACACTTTCTTCGATGACGCCAAAGTTATAGTGCTTGGAGACTGTGGCGTCTCAGTGGTGCAGATATTTGCTGATGTCTGTACAAACATACATAGCATTTTTAATACATCAGACGGTACTGCCACTTGCAGTCAATTTAATGCACGCCGACTGTCATTAATTTCTCTGTCGGGCGCCACCTGTCGGAATAACGAAAACAGCATATAACAATGTTACGCACTCAAGACATTAAACGGTACCTGAATGGCACATAAACTAATTGCTTTGTGTGGGACCTCTTGAGATAATGATAAATTTCAATATATGTATACTGTAATTATTATCGTTTATTACGCCTCATGGGCAACACATATATAACTAGACATACAAAATTTAAGCAAGAACGCAAAAAGAAACACACTCTACAAAACACAGTAAAGAATAAGCGATAACTAGGCCTACTACTGAAATTTCTAAAATCATATAACAAAATTATAATATACAAAAAGAAACACAGTCCTTATGAAACATGGAAAGCAATAAGCGAATCGAAAAGTAGGCTTACTACTAAAATTTACAAAATTATATAAAACAAATTCTAACATACACAAAACAAATTGTGCAAGTTAACTAAATTGCATTTTACCATTTTTGTGTACATTATCAACAAAATGATTCCACATACGCTCTTTGATATCGTTTGGTTTCATGTTAACCGACAGTAAGCAGTATACTTATATAAAATGTATACTGTGTGATCCCATGTGGCACGTGAGTTTCTGTAGCGGTGTGGTGCTTGTAGCACAAACTGCTATACGCTTCCTTACTCACTTACTTACTTACATCTGCATAATAGCAAGAATGCGAATAACTTTGTTGTCACAATTCAATGTTTTTTGCCAGAAAAAAAATTTGGCATTAATCTATTATATAGGACATCATAATGCTATATAGATACATAGACTTATAATTGTATATACATACTGGCACTTGAAGAGAAGTCGACGTCAACTGTCCCCTTCAGGGTCTCTATGACATGACGCACATTGGAGTTGCAGATGAGTACTCCCGTTGGAGACAGTCGACTTCTCTGGTGACGTTTCTAAGCGGCTCTCCGCTGCCGTAGCGCAGAGAAAACTTCCCTTCCGAATCTTTCGTAGCCTGGCGAAATCTATAAACACATGCAACGGCAGCCATTAAAACACTGCTGACGACAATGCACACTTGCATACAGTACTTTACTGCAATAAAGCATCACGTCTTCTCTTTTCTCTTTTCTTTTCGTCTTATGTATATTCTCGTTATGTTTACTGTACACTGCACATAAGTGTAATATTGTTCCCATTATTTGCTATATTTAAACAGTTTCTTTAGATTTTTCTCCAAATATGTTGCGAAATCGACGTGCATTTAAACCTCTTAGTAATAATTTTCAATCCAAATTAGTACAAAACACGTAAGTGTGCTAAACTTTAACAAAGTTCAACTGCTCAATGTTACCTCTTGGCGAACAGCTGGAACAGTTTGTAATGTGCTGCTTCCAGAGCCAACTGGGCCGGACCTTGCGACCCTGTCTTATGCTCAGACACCAGCACTATATATCTGCCATCCTTTGCCTGCTTCACATGCATAAATTCCGTCAATGTAACGTTCTCGACGACCGACTGGCGTTGGAAATGCGCGAAGACGACGATGCTTATCAGGTAACGGAAAAGCAGGTTGTAATCTTTGATTCATGGCACTGGACGTGGGTCCCGTTGTACTTATCGGCAAGCGCGTCCACGTCAGTGACCAGCTTCCCGTCCTCGGTCTGTCGTTTGACGTCGTCGATGGTGAATTGCAGACCTTTCTGTATATTCCTTGTCGTTTTTGCATTTCTATCCTTATTCATCTTCTTAAACGTCCCCTCTTGAAATGTGGATACGAGCTCCTTCGTGTTCGCCAGGGTGCCGTTGAAGCTTGGGTCAGTCACGATGAGGTTCTTCGTGTGCGGAGCAAATTTAATGAAATGGAGCGCAGCATTCAATCATTCTTAAGGGCGCTCGGCTTCATGTTGACTGAAGGTTGACTTAGGTTGTCAAAGTATGTCGTTATCCCGGAGGTGTTGGTGAGCAGCTTCGCCTCTGCTGTAGGAAGCTGCTCCGACGTCACAGTCTGCAGCGAGCTCACGTGCTTCAGCAGCTTTGACACTTCGCTCGCCTTGTATGCAATATCTTTCTCCGCTGCTTTGCTGGCTCGCAGAAAGCTGCCGAACTCGACGAGCAGTGGCTCGGACTTGGAAAACAATTGCGAAGCCCGGCGTCCTTCCAAACCGTGTAAGCTTAGCTACACTCGGTCTCGCTTACGATATTCTTAAATACGACGACGATATCTCAGTCTGTGCGGTTGTCAGCGTGTCTCACGATGTAAGCCGAACATCATCTCAGAGTGCATCTCAACTAGCTATTCGCAACAACAGCCAACCAGCTGCCAGACCACTAAAGCGTACGGGCCTGTGTGTTTTAAGTTTCTAATCAATGAATTATTAAAACACATGACAAAAACTGTCGTCTCCTAACAGTATGTTATTTGAGTCTAGGACACTAGCAGATCTGAGGTAAAGTTGAGCTTCGTGAGCTTTACTACAAATCTGCTGCCAAAAATGACACATGCTGTGGTAACATTTGGGGCTTCTATAATTTCTGTGCGCACATTGTGCGAAATTTTTATACCATTAAAACCAGCGTTTATACCGCTCCTAGAGTCTGTATTTAGTTTCTATCTAGTTTGTGTTGTTATGTTTCTATTTATTTCCAAATATACGGATCCCATACACGTTGGACAACGCTTGCAGTTTATGACAACTGTCCGATTGTCAGCCTGTCTCGCGATATAAGCCAAACATAATCTTATAATTGTCTAATCATCTGTTAAATGGTTATAAGACAGTTGCATATTTGAGATAAAATGGAGCCCATTGAGCTTATACTGCACATCTGCTGCCAGTAATGACGTGGTCACAGCTACAGCCAACCGGCTGCAAGACTACTAAAGCGTAATGGCCTGTGTGTTTTCAGTTTCTGAACATTTGATTATAACATATTTGACAAAGTGTCGTATAATGTCTAATAATCTGTTAAATGGTTCTAGGACAATAGCATATTTGAGGTAAAGTTGAGCTTCTTGAGCTTATACTGCACATTTACCGTCAAAAATGACGTGGCCTACAGATTAAATCTAAGAACAGTCACTGTGCATGACTTGCGTTCACCAAATGGCGCTTACTACTCATTTACGACCTGGAAAAGATAAAAGGCTGAGTTGGCCTAGATATGCAATAGTCACTTATTAGGACAGTAGCAGATTTGAGGTAAAGTTGAGCTTCTTGAGCTTATACTGCAAATCTGCCGTCAAAATTGACGTGGCTTACAGATTAATCTAAGAACAGTCTCCGTGCATTACTACTCATTTATAGATTTCGAGAGGATAAAAAGCTGAGTTGGCCTAGATGTGCAATAGTCACTTATTAGGACAGTAGCGTATTTGAGGTAAAGTTGAGGGTCTCTACGACATGACGCGCATTGGAGTTGCAGATGTCGGGTAACGAGTACTCCCGCTGGAGACAGTCGACTTCTCTGGTGACGTTTCTGAGCGGCTTTCCGCTGCTGTAGCGCAGAAAAAACTTCCCTTCCGAATCTTTGGTAGCTTTGCGAAATCTATAAACACATGCAACGTCAGCCATTAAAACATTGATGATGACACTGCACACTTGCATACAGCACTGTACTGCAATAAAGCATCATATCTTCTCTTTTCTTTTCGTCCTGCGTATATTCTCTGGTTTCGTTTACTGCACACAAATGTAATATTTTTCTTGAATAATCGCATACATTGCTGTACTACTATAAAGCATCAGTTTTCTCTTTCTCTTTTCTTGTCGTCTTATGTATATTCTCAAGTTATGTTTACTGTACATTGCACATGAGTGTAATATTGTTCCCGTTATTCACTATATTTAAACAGTTTCTTTAGATTTTTCTTCACTTGCGGTGAATGATAGGCCTACTGCATTGTGGCACCTTCATGCGAATGTAAATGTTAACCTTGTCATTTCACATCACTTGATCGTAATTTTTATCTTTACAAAAGCATTTTAACGAGTATTTGCTAAATGGTTGTAAATAATAAATGAAAATTAATTGTTTACTTAATAGGCTATGCAAAAGGTGCTCCATAGATAATAATAAAATAAATCTTACGTAAAATGTAAGCAACACAGTAATGAAAATTGAAAATAATATAAAACCATCGACAAGAACTGCTTTGTAATTTTCGTTCACACGGTCGTCTTACGACTGTGGTACAGAATGTGGAAGCCATTCTAGCAATGACATAGAAGTGTGCACTGCATATTGAGTCAAGTAATCAATCAATCGGGATTTTAATAATGACATATAGAAGGCAAATTGGGCAACGAAATATCAATATAAGTTGGAAGTGGATTTAGTCATAGCTCCAGACCTACTACTACTCCTAACGTGAAATGATAGCAATTAGTAAATTCTATTCAGCAGAGCGCATCACGATGTGGCAAACGAAATGCAGCAACGTTTTGGCAAGGCAGTCAAAAACGAGTACATTAGCCTAAGCTCGACAGCGAGTTCGAAATGGAAGTAGGCTGCATAGTGATTTATTTGCCGCGACAGTGGCACCATCTTTGGATTACTATTGCGAATGTTAAACCGTAATGCAGCGGCATTTGCTGCAATTATTTATTTAGCTCGCCCGACAAACTTGATGAAAGAGCTATATATTTTACCCTCCGTAATTTTATTTATCGTTACATTGCGTGCAAAGTCATTCGTAAAATCATAACTCATATAGGCTAGACCTAGTAGGCTATCCACAGACTTATTAAGTAGTCACTAGACGTCCAGCAGAAGCCTTTAATTTGTCGATTGAATGACTTCACCAATGTTTGTCAGTGAAAGTACGACTAAGCTTCTGTCAAGTCGACCACAACTAGCACTGCGGCTGTGGTGACATCCCAATAAACTAGCGTGCTCTCGTGAATGTAAATGTTAACCTCGTCATTTTACATTACTTGATCGTATTTTATCTTTGCAAAAGCATTTTAATGAGTATTTGCTAAATGGTTGTAATTAGATAAATGAAAATTAATTGTTTACTTAATAGGCTATACAAAAGACGCTCCATAAATAATAAAATAAATCTTACGTAAAAACATAAGTCAACACCGTAATGAAAATGAAAAAATAATATAAATTCGACGCTAAGAACTGCTTAGCAATTATTTTTGGTTAACCCGGGCGTCTTCATGTTTGAATGACAACGACCATGATATGTTAGCCCACCAGGTGGCCGAATCTAGACCACAAGACTACCTGGGATTATTAAAAAACGGAAAATGCATGGCTTGTGGCAATTTGCGAGTGATGCAAATTGAGCGCAACGAACAGTCAGTCTGTCTGGCTATACCATTCAGGGTGAAAACGGTGTCGTCGCACACCTAATGTGTGGCGATGACTGAGTCATCTCCATCTTCACTGCCACCGTCGCCGTCGACAGTGCCTCAGTCGTCGCCAACGGTTACAGCGCTGGCGTCATCGGCGACTGAGGCGTCGCCGACAGCTACGGTGATGATGCGGTAAACGTTAGGCTATAAAAAATTTGCTTGTATGACTCGGCACATGCTGTGGACAACGAAACGTATGCACGTCTGCTGCAAATGGAAAAACCAGAGTATCCTAACCTAATGTGTGGCGATGACAGAGTCATCTCCATCTCCACCGCCATTGTCGCCGCTGACTGTGCCTCAGTCGTTGCACAGGGTGAAAACGGTGTGCGACGACTGAGGCGCAGTCGGCGGCGACGGTGGCGGTGGAGATGCAGATGACTCAAGTCATCACCACACATTAGGTTAGGCTACTCTGGTTTTTCCATTTGCAGCAGACGTGCATGCATTTCGTTGTCCACAGCATGCGCCGAGTCGTACAAGCAAATTTTTTTATAGCCTAACGTTTGTAACCGCATCATCGCCAACATCGCCACTTGGTTGCCGTTTTCGTACAGTTAACATAACCCTAAGCTTTCCTATGATGAGCCAATAGCCTACCGTTTTCGTACAGTTAACATAACCCTAAGCTTTCCTATGACGAGCCAATAGCCTAATATGATCCAATATAGGACCTATATTGAGCATTTCAAGTCGGAAACTGATTTTTCTGTGATTTTTGCGCAAAATATAAAGATTGGGCAGTTTGTCAGTCGGACATATAATGAGCACAGCGAAAGTCAGTCTGTCAAACTAGTTTAGTCTTTGCCAATGCTAACCTAACCTTAGTTAGATCTAGCCTAGGCTCTAACGAACAAATATTGAGCATTTTCATGCAGGAAAGTTGGTTTTTCCTCGATTTTTTCGCAAATTATTAAAAATCGAGCAGTTTGTCTGGATATATGAATGGTTCAAGCGTAATGTATAAACGTCTGCTTTTGGAATACTTTCGGTTGACGTTTTTGCGTAGAGTTAACATAGACTAACCTTAGGCCCTTCTATGACGAGCCAATGCTAACCCTAGCTAGGTCTATGTCGAATCAATATTGAGCATTTTCATGTAGGAAAGTTGGTTTTTCCTCGATTTTTTCGCAAATTATAAAAATCGAGCAGTTTGGCTGTCTGGATATATGATGTCCTTCTGGCTAGTCCATTCAGTCCGAGAATGACCGTAGCGACCGACGCATATATACGGCCGGTTTTGGATCACTTTCGCTTCTGGCACGCCCCCTTTTCGGCAGCCATCTTGAGCAAAGAATATATAACGAGGACAACAATAAGTAAGTAACGGGAAAATAAGGAAGTAACGACAACGGCGATAAATAAGTAAGCATTTATGTCGATGACTAGGGTTAGCTAATAGCCTAGGGTTAGTAAAGTAGTAGGCTCACTAACCCTAGCCTGGTGGCTAGTAGGCCTAGTAGGCCTGGCGGGCCCTAGCCTACTAGTTAGACAGTGACAAAAAACACTGACTACATAATAGTATGCAGATAATTATTCTTTCCACTTAAAACTGTCCAGGATTCTTTTTTGTCTCATACATGTTGGCTACTGCATGTTTGCAATCATTACATTAAATATACAATGAACAAAGATTTATACAAATATCACCACAAAACCATATAGTTACAACATGTCACAGTTCTAATATTAATTCCAGAAGTTCATGTGTCGGTGATGATATCGCCATGATTTTACAATATAAAGTAAACAATAATTTATACAAATATTAACACAAAATTTAAAGATACAACTACTGTAAATGTCAGTTTTAATCCTGAATTCAACAGTTTATGTGTCGTTTTTAAGTACAATATTTTAATTTAACTATAAACCGAGTCAGTTATAAATGCATGCATGTGATTAAAATCAAATACAATATAAAATTTACAAACATTAATTTTTACCCGGGTTTTCTTGGGCAGGCTAACCCGAAACCGCAGGGTTTTATAAAGCAGGTAACCCCGAACTGCAGGGTTTTCGGGAGAACCCCCAACCACAACCAAAAAAACGATCGTACAATTACAGTTAGACTGCAACAAACAATCACTGACTACATAATAGTATGCAGATAATTATTTTTTCCGCTAAAAACTGTCCAGTATATATCACAAACACATTGATTTAATGACAATTTACAATATAAAATTTACAAACATTAATTTCTACGTCGGTTTTCTTGGGCCGGCTAACCTGAAACCGCAGGGTTTTATAAAGCAGGTAACCCCAAACTGCAGGGTTTTCGGACAAACCTCCAACCTGGGTTTTCTTGGGCCGGCTAACCCAAAACTAAATATAATACAATTATGTAAACATAAGAAAGACAATACTATTATAATACAAAATAAACATAAACACATATAGAAGCACGATCACAAGAAACTATACATCACAAAAACATTGATTTAATGACAACTTAGAATATAAATTTTACAAACATTAATTTCTACCCGGGTTTTCTTGGGCTGGCTAACCCGAAACCACAGGATCTTATAAAGCAGGTAACCCCAAACTGCAGGGTTTTCGGGAGAACCCCCAACCACAACCAAAAAACGATCGTACAATTACAGTTAGACAGCGACAAACACTGACTACATAATAGTACACAGATAATTATTCTTTCCACTTAAAACTGTCCAGGATTCTTTTTTGTTGCTTACATATTTGCTGCAGCCTGTTTGCAATCATTACATTTGCCTTTTCTGCACATTAATATGTAATCAATGTTTTCCACTGCAATGTTTGGTTGCCACTCCTCCAACATAGCACGGGTTAATATACATTTGTTGCTAAATTTTTGCACAACAGCAGCAAACAGTTTTTCATGCTCAGTTTTCTCTAGATAATAAGTGAATATGTAAATGAAGTTTATGCTGCTTAAGTCATTTAGCAGAAAAGTATACCAGGCAAGTCAGCAGTTGTTGCCTGTCATTTAGCAGTTGGATCTGTGGTGGTTTCAGCGGTAGCAGCTCGCTTACGGCTTTTTTCTGTATACACATTATATAACACATCGTAACATATAGTCACTGCTTTGTGCAAAAAAACACAAAAAGATACATTTTATTCACATGATTTTATTCCTAAAGCACTAAAAAGTCTATTTGTTACTATCTTGACTATGACATAACAGACAAAATTAATCTATTCCACATAATAGTAGCCAGTGCATAAAATGCATCATTAAGCAGAGATAATTTAACCACAAACAACACATAAAAGTGTGAACCAAATTTTATAGCTCAGGCAGAATGCTCTAAGTTCACTTTACTTCATCACAAAAAAATTACTTCTGCATGGTATTGATGCAAGTTAACCGAAGTCATTGATGATGTGCTTGGTTGTGGCTGCTCTTGAGTGACGTTAGTGTCATGGCTGTCTGGTGCTGAATACACACAAATATTGACTGCAAGATCTCAGCATTATCTTGTATAATGAAACACACAGTTAAACTGCTGAAGACTTTGAACATTGGTAAAAATATCAAGTAACATATTAAAACTTTTTGCTCAGCTGGTGACAGCATCAATAGTAAAAAATGTCATTCGTCATTAATGTAGAAAAACTGCTGTAAGAAATACTAGCATAATGTTTAGGGGGGCCGCTATGGCTCCATGGAGTGGGCCCAATAATTCTGACTTGTGTTTTATGGCATTAATAACTTTACTTAATTAAGAAAATGCCAAATCAGTACAATGACACATAAAAATGATATTACAGCAATTTAGCATATGCAATATGCATTGTTAAGTTAAATGGTGGCGCACTTGCTTACCAGTGGAGGTGTTGCTGCAGACTGGGCATGACTTCAAAAAGCTCAGACGTGAATTCTTATCATTGTAATCAAATAGCAGTTCTTCCCCAACCTCGATTTTTTTAAATGCAATGAATATAAGATGTGGATTGCCAAGGATATCCACGACCTTCATAAACTGAACTAGCATAAGGACATGGCAAAAATAACTCTTACATTAATAGTGAGATAATTATCATAAAATAAATACATCACAATTCTGATAATTTTACCATTTGACCGACACAGATACAGATTGAGTGTTACATTTATGTGATTGCAAATGTTCGGTAGAAATTACTTACATCAGAGTGGCATTTTGAATGGTTTATGAGTTGACCATATCCGGGACGTTCCTCTGTCGCATCAACCCACATGGCCTTGCCTTTATCTTTAAACTGGAACATAAAGCCCATGGAACCTTCGGGGGAAGACAGGAATTTTTTCTTTCCCTCTTTGTGATCCATGAGCTTGCCATAATAGTCACATGACCTCAGATTGCTGGAAGGTCCTTGTTGCCTTGATACCTCTACCACGGTCTGGCAGGTCTTTAACAACAGACAGGTCGTACCAGTTTTGTGATTTCGACAATTCCGCCACGTTATCGACCTGTACAGTAAACAAATGTGTATGTATAAGTTGAAATTAACTGCTATACATGATTAATTGTAAGCTAATTAGGCAAACTTTATTTATGACCTAACAGTACAAAAATTAGTTTAAATCGGTGGCTAAGAGGAGCAAGATAACAATAACACAAAAATTGTTGCATTGGTCAAGTCCTTACAGCTACAAGAATGATTGTAGTTTTATATTAATGCTTCAATTGTTGAATGATTTCTACCTGCTTTTTTGCTAAATTGAAGCACTATTTTTTCCTATAATCTACTTCATGCAACTGGTGGCAGATGACGCGGACTTTTGAAGATTAATACAAGACCTAATTTATGTTTACTTAGTTGTTTTATCAAATCAGTCGTCTAATTTTTACGTTATAAGCAATTCTTTCATATTATTGTAATAGAAATTACCAAGTCAGTTAAATTGATTACACAATATTGACAATTAATCACGACCTGTTAATAACTCTTTCGTTGAATGATGTTTTTGTGCCATTACACTAGTTGTAGCTAGTAAGTTTGAATTGTGTCATTAAGTAATTAAGTGCCACTTTTACTATAATTTGCTGCCAAAACTGGCGGAAGATAGCACAGAGTTTTGGACTGTAAATGGTGAAGACTAACGCAAGAGCTGATGTTTGATGTCTTCGTAATGTTATTCAGTAAATCGGTCATTTACTTTCACATTTATTATTAGCAGTCATCTCATATCATTGTAATAAAAATTGCAGTGACAATTAAATTGATTACACAACATGACTGCAAAAAATCCAACCTTGACTGGACGATCTTAGGTTCGGTATTTCTCCACGAGTCGTCTGCTGCAGAGAACTCTGCTGAGACCCACGATCGGATCTCGTCCAGGGATGGCATAGCTGCATTGATGATTACCGGCTTTTTTCTTGCAATCGACGGAACAGTGCTGACGACAGCTGTCTTTACGACATAGTTGCAACGTCGTCAGTGTCCCCTGCGGTCGAGTTGGATGCCGTGTCGATGTCTGGCTCTTTCGGTGATTCATCACAGCACATAATGTTTTGATGTGTTCTTTTTAGTACATGTGTACTGTGTTATTTATTTCGTTAAAAAGTATACCAAAAACGTGCAAAGAAAAGAATGCAAATTGACGAGACATTTGGCATCTTAACCAAAACAAATTACACACACACACACACAAACAATATTGCAGTTTATTTTCAACATATACACAGACGTAAGACTGTAAAACTGCATGTGATTACCTGTTGTACAATAAATAAGCAGTAAAATCTTTAAAACAACTGTAACGTAAAACAATTGAGGTCATAACGAAGACATAGACAAACTACATAATTTCGTATGGCACTGACGTTTTTATGTAAGTTAAAATGTTTAGCAGTAAAATAAAAGTCCACGTCATTCAATACAATGCAATACATGATACATACGATACATTATAATATTGTTGATAAGGTTTATAAATGATGATAGATGAGCACTTGTAAGCATTTTATGCTTACATGGAAGACTGCAAAATAACAACATATTACGGCGTTACTTCCAATAAGGTTGACGATGGCTGCCCTGTTTCGAGCACTCTGCTCAATGGCAGAAAAGTCATAATGTTTGTCAGCTGTCACCTCCGTATGCCGTAGGCACTTGCTGATAACTGTACGTCAATTAAGCAATGTTAAGACTATTTACTTAATTATTAACATTTGATCGTTCCAATGACATTCACATGTTCAATAATCATTATCATTTGAATGCCGGATGCCAATATTTTCCTCCTACTTCATGAAACTCATTTACAGCTGCAAAAGAAATATAATTTGCAACAACTTTTAGTAATAAACGAAATATGCTGAACCATACATGTAAACTATTTTATTATATTATAATAACCATGCAACAAAATTTCTATTCTTAAACACACGTTATGATGTTATAGACATTTTCAGCAGCACTTGTGCAAGTAAACTTTATGCTGATGATATCAAGCTCTATTCAGTTTGGATAACCCACTTGATTATAGTGATTTACAAAGTAATCTAAATGAGCTCCAACAGTGGTCTGACAGATGGCAGCTCAACATATCATATAAAAAGTGCAACGTGTTGTGTTTAAGTAATCAAAAGAAAAGTCCACAGATAGACTTGGTACTGGGTGACAGTACGATACCCCAAG